>Ga0247841_10009958_pt1 | contig 13105 bp, 11 predicted proteins | sample LaCruzMarch2015__2_FD_192410 | JGI IMG/M metagenome (GOLD analysis project Ga0247841, IMG submission 192410) | Freshwater microbial communities from meromictic Lake La Cruz, Castile-La Mancha, Spain - LaCruzMarch2015_18m | ecosystem: Environmental > Aquatic > Freshwater > Lake | place: Spain... | reverse complement strand
CTATTAAAGACATATTATAATATATACTTATAAATTGTTTTTATTTTAATATTTTTAATATTGATATAAAAAATTATCATATAATAATATAATGGCAAATAATAACTTTCATAATGGGAATAATTTTTCAAATATATCATCAACAACTTTTAATACTAATACATCTCATCCATTAATACCAAGTTCACAAGAATATATGTTTTATAAAAAATATGTCTCAATTCATTCTGAAGACAGAAACGCAATAAAATTTCCTAATCCAGCTGAATTTGAAATTGAAATTCCGGAAGATTTATTAAATGTATCTGCTTTAAGACTAATTAGTTGGAGTTTTCCAGCAAATTATAATACATTTTCGTCTTTGAATAACAATGTAACATTAACATTTAGAATAAACAATCCATATAATCCTAATATAAATGGAGTTTCTATTCTATTATATGAAAAAATATTTGAATATTTATTTTTATATCAAGAAAATTATTATGAAATTATAATAGAAAATGGCTTTTATAATCCACAACAGATGGTAAATGAATTAACTAATAAAATGAATTTTTCTGTTACAAAAAATCTCACAAGTTATTTTACAATACAATCAACAAACCCTAATTTAAGTGTTGTTCAACAACAAGAATATATAGTAGCATTAAACGAGTTAAATAATATTGGTGGATATAATAATTTTATAGTTGTCTATAATAATGTTAGTCAAAAAATATGGTTTGGAAATACTTGTGATCAATTTATTTTAACAAATGAAACTCAAATCGTAAAAAATAAAGAAAGAGACAACCTATATTGTAATAGTATAAAAGAACAAGTTTCTGATTTTAGTGACTGGGGATTACGTGGAAATCTAGGATTATCAAGATGTGATACAAATTCTAGTAACGAAGTAAATATTTATAATATTTCTAATATTGTTATTTACAATGGAATAAATGTTCCTAGATTTTTTTATGGTGATATTAACTCATTAGATAATGGTTACTGGTTGTTACCTAATCCTATTTTAACTAATTCGAATGTTTTTTGGATCGAATGTCCTTATAAAATTAATTTAATGGGTCCTGGTTTTATGTATATGGAAATAGCTGGTCAAAATTGTATTGATGAAACATCGCCTTTTAATCTTAGTAAATTTACATTAGAAACTAATTCAACAAACGGAACTGTTAATTCAGCATTTGCTAAAATTGCTATTCCTTCAACACCTTTATCACAATGGTTTGATCGTGATTCGTTACCATATAAATTTTATTATCCCCCAGCTGAAAGAATGAGACGTTTTTATATTAAATTAAGATATCATAATGGACAGACAGTTAATTTTGGAGTATTTAATTATTCTTTTGTTCTAGAGTTTACATTACAAATGCCGCAAATATTGAGATCAAGTAAAAGTATTGTTTATCCTCCAACATTTAACAATTAAAATTATATATTATATTTTTGTAATAACCACGACTTTAAAATAGTTATATCACATATTTTATAGTCTTCCTTTGTTTCATTTAAAAAACATTTAATATCTTTAAATTCTGGTTTCTTCATTTTTGAAGTTTTATAAAATATATAATCACCTTTTTGACCTTTTCTAATTGAAATACTTGTATTAATATTTCTAATGATACTACTTCCTTCATCCAAATATTTTATTACTTCGTCAAATGTTATATTTTCAATTGGTCTATTACCTAATTCCTTTAATGTTTTAGAATTTTCACCCCACGAAATGTAGAGTCCAAACTTACCTTTTCTTAATATTACATCCTTTCCATCATATTGTCCCAGAATATATTGAGTCTTTGTTGTTTTATTTGTATCAATTATATCTTTGGTTGTATAGGTACCTTTTTCTAGAATTGTTACATCTATATCTTTTTTTATAGGTTTAAATGTTATTTCTTCTTTACCATCTAATTCTTCTGTACATTTAATAACTGGACCGTATCTTCCAATCATATATGTATGATTTTCGTCTAATTTTATTTCTATTTTTGTTTCATCTTTTAAACCATCCACCAAATTATCTAATTGTTTATTACATTTATCACATAATTCTGACCATATTATCTCTCCTTTAGCAATTTTATCTAAATCATTTTCCATAATACTCGTATATTCATAATTAAATATATCATTAAAATGTTTAACTAGAAATTCCATTACAACTCTTCCTAATGGTTGTAGTACTAGTTTTCCTTTTTCATTACCAAATTCCCTCTTAGTTTCAATTTCAAATATTTCATCATTTTCTAACTCATAATCTTTACATAAAATTTCTTTTCCTTTTATATCTTCTTTTTTAACATAATTTCTTTCTTGGATCTTATCAACGAGAGAAGAAAATGTTGAAGGTCTACCTATACCATTTTCTTCTAAAAGTTGAACAAGTCTTGCTTCAGTGTAATGCTGTTTTGAACCTTTAATTGTAACTTTTGAACAAATTTTTTTATAAGGAATAATAGAATTCTGTTTAATGGTTTGTAAATATTGATATTCTTTATTTTCTGTTGAATACTTTTTTGTTACAATTTTCCATCCAGGGAAATCAATTAATTCACTTGTATATTTAAATATTGAATTATCAAATGCGGTAATATTTGCTGTAACAGAATTAAAAGATGCTGAAGTCATACAACTTTCTAATGTGTTTTCCCAAATTAATTTGTACATTCTTCTCTCCTTACTGTCCATTGTTGATGGTAATTCACAGAGAGAAATATTTGTAGGTCTTATAGCTTCATGAGCTTCTTGCTGTAGGCTGTCTTTGACTTGTTGTTGAGGTTTATCTGTTTTTTTAGATTTCTGCTTTTTTTCTAGTTCCTTTACAACACCTGTAATCATACTATCAATATTTTCACTAATATATTTATCTCCCTCAGCATATGTTAGTATTATATAATTTTTAACACTATTAATAAAGTCACCACTATATGTCTTTGAATCTGTTCTCATATATGTTATATAACCTCCTTCATATAGTAGTTGACAAATACGCATTGTTTCTTTTGGTGCATAATGTAGATCATTACTAGCAACTTGTTGAATTCTTGACGTTGTAAATGGTTCTGGTGATTTCTTTAATAATTTTATAGGTTTTGAACAAGAAAAATTATGAGAGAAATCAACATTTCCATCTAAGAAATCAGTAATTTCATATTCAGTTTCATATTTTCCTTGAGGACTTAATTCGAATGGTAGATTTAAATTTGTAAAATAACCTATTGTATTATAAATCTTTTTCTCTTCTGTTTTCTTTATATCTTCATCATTATCGTAAATTAACCTTAGAGCAGGTGTTTGACATCTTCCAGCACTTAAAGCATTTTCTTTTCCTTTTGGTGACGCAATAAATTTCCAAAGCATCGGTGAAACCTTAAATCCAACTAATATATCTAGTATTTGACGCGCTTGTTGAGCGTAAACTATATCCATATTTATTATTCTCGGGTTTTTAATGGCATTTTGTATTGCTGTCTCTGTTATTTCATTAAATGTAATACGTTTTGTTTTATTTATATCTAATTTAAAAATTTGTGCTACACAATATGAAATTTTTTCACCCTCTCTATCACCATCTGACGCAAGAATAACATCATTAGCATTTTTTATTTCTTTTCTTAAATTTTCAATTTGTTTTTTTTTAATTGCGTTTTCAATAATTGTATATGTTGGGTTAAAATTATTGTTTAAATCTATGTTTTTGAGAGAAGGAAGTTCACGCAAATGACCATACGTAGCCATACATTTATAACCAGGACCCAAATATTCTTCAATTTTCTTACATTTTGCTGGAGATTCTACTATTACTAATGTTGTAGTTGTTGAATATTTTTTGCTCATAATTACATAAATATATAAAGATATTTTTATGTAATTTTACTGTAATATTCTTATTATAGTTTTTACTTACCTATTTTTTTGAATTCTTTCCATGAAATCTTAACTTCACCCTTTTTAGGTTCAGGGGTTTTTTCAGACAATTCATCAAGTTTTTCACTTTTTTTTAAAGCACTATCTATATATAGTTCCTTTAATATAGTTCCAACCATAAATGATCCTTCGTGTTGATCTAAATCACCATCCTCGATCTTTCTTAATACTTCAAAAAATTTATTTAGAATACCTACATCAATTTCATTTTTTCTAATTTTGTTAAAAATATCAGTGTAAAATGTAAACAAGAAATTACAATCGTTTACACATTCATTATATATTTTTTCTTCATCGCCTTTATATTTAGCCTTAATTAAAATCATATTATTTACTTCATTGCGTAAAATTTGACTATGTTTTAAATTTCGTATTAGCTCTGTTTGGTCTTCAACATTATTTACCTTTATCATATTTTGTAATTGTAATCTCTGTTTATCATCCATTATACTTATAAAAGATATTAAGTATTTTATTTTTAAACTAATAAACTAATAAAATATAAATATATATTAAATGAGTGATAATAATTCTGTACCTGGAATGATGCTTCCAACTCAAAAAGGAATGCCTGCAGGAAACCCTCGTGATTCAGCAATACATACTATGAATAGTAACAACCAATCTTCTGTATTAGCTTCCAAATTATTAAGTGGTGGAAGACATAAAAAAAGGTTTAGAGGTGGAGATAGTAATTCAAATATAGCAGTTCCACAATTTCAAATGCAATATGAACCACAAGGAGGTCCTGGAAGTAACCCAAACAACCAAATACAAAGTAACTCTCAGACATCTACTCAAATGGCTGCTAATTCCGCTTTGGATAGTGGAGCAACAAAAATGGGAGGTTCAAGAAGAAGAAAAGGTGGAAATCCTGATTGGGTTTGGGGATGTATGAGTGGAGGTAAAAAAAGACGCACACAGAGAAGACATACTAAAAGGAATAAGAAAAATACTAATCGTAATAAGCAAAGTAGAAAATACAAAAAATAATAAAATTATTAAATTTAATGAAATTAATAATTTTATATTAATAATATAAGTTATGCCATCTGGAAAAAACTGGGTAAATTTTTTATATGTAAACATAGCATTCGCTATATACATTGCTGGCGTATTTTATTATAGTCAAGTAACTGAAATAAAAGCAAATTGGGCTGAATACCGTTGTAATCCAATGTATATGCCTTTAGCAGATAATATGGAAGAAAATTTCTCATATTGTGTTCAATCTATTATGTCTAATTTTATGGGTTATTTATTACAACCTTTAACTTTTGTAACAGACTCACTAGGTGGAATGCTTGGTAACTTTATGGAAGAAATTAATACAATAAGAGCTATGTTTAATAAAATACGTACATTTTTTTCTAATATAATTCAATCTGTTTTTGGAGTATTTTTAAATTTAGTAATTGAATTTCAAAGAATCACTATTTCTATAAAAGATTTAATAGGAAAGACTATTGGAATTATGATAAGTCTTATGTATGTAATGGATGGAAGTATTAAAACTATGAATAGTACATGGAATGGACCACCTGGGCAACTGGTTAGAGCTCTAGGAAAATGTTTTTTACCTAATACTAATATTCAATTATTTGATGGAACAATTAAACTCATTAAAGACATAGATTTAGGTGATATTTTACAAGATGGATCTATTGTTCAATCAGTTATGAAAATCGATAATAAGAGTGAATCTGTCCCATTATATGTAATTAAAAAATCTGGAGTAAATGGTGAAGATATATTTGTTACAGGATCTCATTTAGTATTGGATAAAAAAATTAATAAATTTATTAAAGTTGAAAATTATTCAAATGCTTCACAAACAAATTACCAACCGGAATGGTTTAGTTGTTTGATTACAAGTAATCATAAAATTAATATAGGTAATGAAGTTTTTTGGGATTGGGAAGATCATTTTGTTAAAATATAGAAATATAAAAATATAGAAATATAAAAATATAGAAATATAAAAAAATTAAATTTTTTTGTATATTTTTAAATGTATTTATATATCTTTTTTTAAGATTATACTATATATATATGGATAATAATAGTGGATTAAAAAATATAATAAAAATGTATGAAAAATTAAATTACTTTGACCAATATGGAGGTTCTGTAATATTATTTATTATTATAACTATTATACTTATATTGATTATTTCTTATTGTTTAATAATGGTTAATTCACAACCTATTATTGATGATTGGCCTAATCAAAGATGTAAACCTAATATAATACCTTTTGCTGGATTTATTACACATCCTGATGGCGTAACATCAACTGAATATACATATCAAAATTTTACATATTGTATGCAAAATATGTTATCAAGTTCAGCTGGAATAGCTGTAGAACCTTTAACATTTGTTACAAATACTTTAAGTAACATGGCAGATATGATTAAAAATGATATACAATCAATTAGAGCTATGTTTGATAAGGTTAGATCTATGTTTCAAGAAGTTTCTCAAGAAATTATGGGAAGAATTATTAACTTTACCATACCATTACAACAAATTGTCATAACATTCAAAGACTTAATTAGTAAGATACAGGGAACAATGACAGCAGGGTTATTTACATTATTAGGTTCTTATTATACACTTAAATCTTTAATGGGAGCAATAGCTCAATTTATTATTACAATTTTAATAACATTAGGTGTTATGATATCAGTATTTTGGCTTGTTCCATTTACTTGGGGAGCAGCTGTTGCTAATACAGCTATTTTTGTAGCAATTGCTATTCCTATGTCCATAATATTAGCATTTATGATTGATGTATTACACGTTAAAACAACATTATCAATACCTAAGGTTAAATGCTTTGACAAAGATACTGAAATTATAATGAATGATGGTTATATTAAGAAAATTACTGAAATTAAAGTTGGAGATATTTTAATAGATAATAATGAAGTTACTGCTTGTATTAAAGTTGAAACAAAAGGTTCATCACTTTATAACTTAGATGATATTATTGTTTCTGATTCACATATTATTAATTATAATGGAATGTGGATACCAATATCGAAACATCCTGATGCGATTAAATATGCTTTTTATGGAGAACCGTACCTATATTGTTTAAATACAACAAAAAAAATTATTGAAATAAATGGTCATATCTTTACAGATTGGGATGAAATTTACGATAGAGATATTAATGAAATTATGAAAAACTCATTTATTTCTATTAGTAAACTTTATGAAATTCATACTAAATTAGATAGTGGATTTAAAGGTTCTACAATGATTAAACTTCAATCAGGAACATATAGAGAGATTAAAAATATTAGTGTTGGAGATATACTTGAAAATGGTGAAAAAGTATATGGAATTGTTGAGATCAATGGGAAAAATATTGATGAACAATTTGAATATAATTTAGGCAAAGATTTATTTGTGGAAGGAACTTCTAATTTATTAATTTGTGACAAAAAAATGGCTAATATTAGAACATTTACAGTAGAAAAAAATAATAAAAGAAAATTAAATATAAATCATGATAAATTATATCATTTATTAACTGATACAAAAACATTTTATATAGGAAATATGAGATTTTACGATTACAACGCAGCAATTGATATACTTTTAGAAAAAAATAAAGGAAAAATATTATCTATGAAATATGTATAACAATGGATATCTCATTATTTGGATATAAGTTTAATATAGAAATTCTAATTTTAATTGGGGTTGTTTATTTAATTTTAGTAGGACATACTATTTGCGGATGTTGCAATATGAAGAGAATGATGGAAGGGTTAGAAATGCTTAATGGTGATACTTCAAGCAATAAAGATGGCAAAGTTAAAAAAGTTATGGCAACTCAAGCTGTTGTTGGTGGTTCTATGCCTGATGATCATCCTATGGCTACATCTGTAGCATCTAATAAAAAAGAAGGTTTTACAGGTGCTAATATCAATTATGGAGAATCTTCTGCGTTTGACTTATCTTCAGACCCTACGGTTAATACATCTTCATGGAGTGCTCAAAATATGACAGTTGTTCCTGGTCAACCTTTAAGTGAAGGTGTTAAGAAATTCTTAGCTCGTGAACCTCAACCTATTCCTTTACCTGAAGGTGAAATGTTGATGTTTGCTAATACACCATTCAAACCAGAATGCTGTCCAAATACATATAGTAACTCAAGTGGATGTGCCTGTATGACAGGACCGCAATACAATGCACTTATAACGAGATTTGGTAATAACGTTCCTTATTCACAATATTAATTAAACTAATTATGTCATCATAAAATATTAATTTATTAATCTTAATATTTTATTTATATTTTTCAATTTTAATACCCTTTTTGTCATACACCCAAATTTCACACTCATAACCCGCATTTTTAGTAGCTTGTTGTTTCATAAATACATCTTCTTTTTTTAAAGTCCAAGTAGATTTAACTTCAATACATTTATTTTCTGATTTAATAAAACAATCTACAAAATATCTATTTTTTTTCCCTTTTGAATCAATAAACCAAATTTCTGGAACATTTTTCCTATTTACAATAATATCATCTTCTAATACATTGTTTTTCAATAGTTCATCAAGCATAAAATTTTCATAACCTTGAATTTTTTCAACTCTTCCTGATGGAAATATATATTCTTTTGATTTATAAGCATTTTTTGATTGTTTTTCAGAAATATCAGGATCTTGACTAGTATACTCAACACCATATTTTTTTAAACAAGTTAATTTACATTTGTCTTTAAATTCTTGACATTGACTAGGATGTTCAACGCCATATCTTTCTAAACATGTAGATTTATAATTATCTTTATAATGTTGCGATTGACTAATATATTCTACTCCATATTTTTCAAAACAAGTTTGTTTTCCTTTTTCTCTAAATTCATTTACTTGAAGAGTATATTCAAACCCATATTTTTCTATATTATTATTTTTCATTGTATCTAATACAATATTTGATTGCATTGGATAATCAACACCAAAATTTAAGTTACAAGTCTCTTTCTTTTTTTGCTTAATTTCTTCAATTTGTGATGGATGCTCAACTCCATATTTTTCTAAACATGTTTTCTTTTTCTTTTCTTTTATATCATCTCTTTTGTTTGAACTATCTACACCATATTTTTCTAAACAATTTGATTTAATCTTATCTTTAATTTCTTGATTTTGACTAGAAAATTCTACACCATATTTTTCTAAATTTGTTTTTTTAATTTTATCCTTAATTTCTTTACATTGACTTGGAACTTCTACTCCATATTTTTCTAAACAAGTTTGTTTTGTTTTTCCTTTACATTCATTCGATGTTAAATAACATTCAACACCATATTTTTCTAAATTTGTTTTTTTAATTTTATCCTTAATTTCTTTACATTGACTTGGAACTTCTACTCCATATTTTTCTAAACAAGTTTGTTTTGTTTTATCTTTTATTTTTTTAACTTGGGCAATATGTTCTACACCATATTTTTCTAAACAAGTTTCTTTTATTTTGTCCTTTACTTTTTTAGATTGCGTTGTAAATTCTACGCCATATTTTTCTATACAAGTTTTTTTGTACTTTTCTTTTCCAACATTTTTAGCACAATCTTTACAATAACCATTTGGTTTAAGTAAAGCACGAAAACCTTTTGAAAATTTATTACTACAATGTTCAGTTTTACAAATTCCTGTAATAAAAGTTTCTCTATTCAAAGTAATAATTGAATAATCTTCACATACAACAATATTATGTTCTATACAAAATTCTGTAAGAGTTTGGTAATCATACTTCATTCTTTATATTTTAATTTAAGAATATATTTTTAAATTCTTTTTCAAGATATTAATAATTTTATATTATTCTCTTTTTGAAGTTTTTCTTTTCTCTTTAAATAGGCCTGTCTGTTAATTTCCTTTAATTTATCTGGATTTTCTTGTGCTATTTTTTGTAACCGTTTTTTAGCCTTTTCATTTACAATTTCTTTATTTTTGTCATAATATGATTTTCTTGAATTATTATAATTTTCTAATTGTTTTTTTAATTTTTCATTTTCTTCTTTTAACAATGTATTTTCCTTCATTAATTCTTCGTTACTCATTATGATAATATAATATATTCTTTTTATATATTTTTATAAATAAAATAAATATTTTTATTTAATCATTTTCAACACTATATATAAAATATATTATATTATATATAATGAAGATAACAAAGAAAAACGTAACAAAGAAAAACGTAACAAAGAAAAACGTAAATACTTGCCCAATAGGATTAAAACCATTTGAAGAGGATTTTGAAAAAAATATTTCAAAAAATCATCTTCAAAAATCTAGTTCAAAAAGAAAAAAAGAATTTGTTAAAGAATTATTAAGCAAATTCGCTCCAAATAGTATTAAACCTGAAAATAATTTTTATGATTACATTAACTATCAATGGTTAAAAAATGTTACTTTAGAAGAACAACAAAAATATATAACACAAATTGATAGTTTCAGACTTGCTCAAGATAAAGTATATAAAGAACTCAATGTTATTATTTTAGATTACATTAAAAGTCATAATAATAAATTATCTAAAAATCTTAATAACTTTTATAATTCAGTTGTTAATATGAATCCTAAATCATATTCAAAAAAAATAGCATTTGACTCAGTACTAAAAATTGAAGAACTTATTCAAAAAAATAATCCTTGGGAAATGTTAGCATATTTTAATAAAGATGAAATGATTGCTCATAATGCACCATTCGTTTGGAGTTTAGAACCAGATGATAAAAATTCAAAGGTTTATAGTTGTTATATTAATCCTCACAATTTTGAATTAATTGATTTAACCGTATATTACGATGATGGTATTGATGTAGCTTATAAAAAAAAATATAGAGAAGAATATAAAAAAAATATACAAGAAATATTTAATATTCTTCTTGGTAAAAATAATTATAATGCCCAAGATGTATATGATGTTGAGGTTGATATATTTAATACTTTAGGTTGTATTGACATCACTAATAAAGATGAAAATATATATAATAAAATCGAAGCTAATGAAGCATTAATAAAATATGGTTTTGATTGGGAAAATTTTTCAACTCATTTAGGATTTAAAAATACACCAAAATTTTTTATTACATCAAGCTTAAATTATTTAAAATGTGGTACTGATTTATTTTTGAAGTATTGGAATACACCTAAATGGAAAACATTTTGGTTATATATATTATTTAAAAGATTAGTAAGAATAACTCGTGGATGGGAAGACATAATTTATAAATTCAAAGGAGATTTTGAAAAAGGTCAAGAATTAATAAATAGAAGTGATGCTGTAAGTGCTTCTCTATATATGTCTGTTCCATTTAATACTTTTTTAACGAATGAATATGTCAAAAAATATGAAAACAAACAAGCAACCGAATATGTGAAAATTTTATGTAATGACCTCAAATTAGTTTATAAAAGAATATTAATGCGTAATTCTTGGCTTCAACCATCTACAAAAAAATATGCTTTAAAAAAATTAGAAAATTTTAATTTTGTATACGGTAAACCAGAAGGTTTAAGAGAAGATCCTGATCTTAACTATAAAACATTGTTATACGATAATTTAATAAAAATTATTAAATGGAGACACACCAAGTTTATTGAACTTGAAGGCAAAAATACTATTGATATACCAATGATGGACTGGTCTCAATATCCTGTTAAAATGGTTGGAACACAGGCATATATTGTAAACGCATCATATACACCATCTAAGAACTCTATATATATAAATCTTGGGTATATACAGAAACCATTTGTTGACTTAGATGAGAGAGGAATAGAATATAACATGGCACATATTGGTTTTACAATTAGTCACGAAATATCACACGCTTTTGATGATTGGGGAAGTAAATATGGTTATGATGGCAATTTAAATGATTGGTGGACTGATACTGATAAGAAAAAATATAAAAAGATACAAGATGATGTTATTAAACAATATGAAGAATTTGCTGCTAGAGATGGTATCAAGTTTGACGCATCAATTGGTATTGGTGAAGATCTAGCTGATATATCTGGTTTAGCTATTTGTGACGAATATTTGAGAGATTTTCAAGAAAAAAATGAAGATTTAATACCTATACGCTATTTTTCATATGAAGTTTTTTATACATATTTTGCTTTTCAACAAAGACAAGTTGTAAGAAAAAAAGCATTGGCAGCCCAACTTAAAACAAATCCTCATCCCTTAGATAAATATAGATGTAATATTCCTTTATCACGTTCAGTAATTTTTAGAGCTCTATATAACGTAAAAAAGGGTGATGGAATGTGGTGGAATAATACTAATACGGTATGGTAAATATAATTATTGTAGTAATAAAATAAATTATAACTTAAATATATTTTTAATTATAAAATTAAAAATATGAAAATTTTTTTTTATTTATTTTTTAGTGTAATTTCTAATACAATTACAACAATTAAAAATGATGAAAATGAACCTCCAATAATAAAAAATGAAACAGATATAGAAGTTATTCAAGAGTTTCAAATAAAATATAAATTATTAAAAAATTTACAAAATAATAAAATTTGTAATAAAAAAAAAATAGATTTAATACATAATAGTGGGTTATTAAATGATTTAAATAATAATAAACTAAAAGGTCCAAATCTATGTAAAGGGTTGGATTTAATTTAATAAATCTAATTACTAATTGTTAATCCATATTTTTATCAATGATTACTTGTTTTGAAATATTTCTTATTATCTTTTCTTCTTTCTCTCTATCATTGTCTCCAGAACCACCCATTGATTCAACAATAATTTTATTATATTGATCTGAAAACTTTGAAGACGCTTTTAAACAATCAGGATGTTCTTCTTTGAACTTTGGTATTAACCTTTGACTTTTACATACAACTCTTTTTATTACTTTTTTAATTTTATTTTTTTGCTCATCTTCTTTTTCCCATTTATTTTCATCTTTTATATAAATTGTTTCTCTTTTTTTATCAGCACAATGTATTGGCCTTTGACTAATATCTAAGGCATTTAGATTTGTTGTTATAATATTAGAAATACCTTCTACATAACCTAATCTACCAACATTCTCTAAATCGGATAATTGAAGTTTTATCGAATCAACAAAATCCATAATATTCATAGCATCTTTACAAGTTT
>Ga0247841_10009956_pt1 | contig 13106 bp, 9 predicted proteins | sample LaCruzMarch2015__2_FD_192410 | JGI IMG/M metagenome (GOLD analysis project Ga0247841, IMG submission 192410) | Freshwater microbial communities from meromictic Lake La Cruz, Castile-La Mancha, Spain - LaCruzMarch2015_18m | ecosystem: Environmental > Aquatic > Freshwater > Lake | place: Spain... | reverse complement strand
AGAAGGCATGCAGGTAGAAGTTGTTTATCATGCAGATACAGAAACTCCTTTAACATGTGAATTACCTCCATTCGTAGTAATGGAAGTTGTTTACACTGAACCTGGTATAAAAGGCGATACATCTTCCTCAACAGCACTTAAACCTGCCACTCTCGAATCAGGAATGATAATTAATGTGCCAATATTTGTTAACCAGGGAGATAAAATAAAAATTGATACACGTACAAGTTCATATTCAGAAAGAGTAAAAAAATAATTTAGATATTATGAAATTAAAAGAAATTCTGACCTTAAAACAGGCTTCCCAAATAATCAATGCAGAGTACGAAGGTGATGATAATTTTATTATTAGCGGAATTAACGAAATACATCAGGTTGCTAAAGGAGATTTAACATTTGTTGATCATCCTAAATATTATGATAAAGCTCTTAATTCAGCAGCTACAGCTATTATAATTAATAAAAAGGTAAAATGTCCTGAACACAAAGTGCTTATTTTTTCAGATGACCCTTTTCGCGATTATAATATTTTGGTTCGTAAATTTTGCAGTTTCGAAAAATGCTCCAAAAATATCAGTGATTCAGCTAAAATAGGAGAGGGGACTGTTATCCAACCTTCAGCTTTTGTCGGAAATAATGTGGTTATAGGCAAGAATTGTGTTATTCATTCAAATGTTAGTATTTATGATAATACTGTAATTGGAAATAATGTAATTATTCATGCAAACACAGTTTTAGGTGCAGATGCATTTTATTATAAACGGAGACCGGAAGGCTATGATAAATTGCTTTCTTGTGGAAGAGTTGTAATTAAAGATAATGTTGAAATAGGAGCAAACTGCACAATAGATAAAGGCGTTTCCGGTGATACAACAATTGGAAAAGGAACTAAACTTGATAATCTAATTCAGATAGGTCATGATACAGTAATTGGTGAAAACTGTTTGTTTGCTTCACAGGTAGGTGTTGCAGGTTGTGTAAAAGTAGAGGACGATGTAATTTTATGGGGGCAGGTTGGCGTTCAAAAAGATTTGACTATAGGTAAAGGTGCAATTGTGCTTGGACAATCAGGAATACCTAAATCTGTAGAAGGACATAAAGTTTATTTTGGCTCACCGATAGTTGAAGCACGAAAAAAAATGAAAGAATTAGCTTATTTAAAAAACTTAATTAAATAATTCTTTTGTTAAAATGACAGATAAAGCTTCGTTACAAAGATTAAAACTTTCAAATTTCAAACTTGACTCTTTGCTTAATATAACTCAGGCAATTAACGAAAATTTATCTACCGATGCTTTATTACAAAAATACAAAACAATTTTACGTGAAGATTTGAATATAGGAAGAGTCCTTATTTTTAGATTTAATAAAAAATGGACATGCCTTCTTAGCTCTGGTTTTGAAAATGGATGTTATAAAAATCTTGATGTAGAAAAAGAGTTATTACAATATACAGATATTGTCAGTTTACCTTCTATAAAACCGGCAATATTAAATCCATTTGATGTTGTTATTCCTGTATATCATAAAAAAAACCCTTTGGCATATGTTCTTATTGGTGATATTGATGATGAAAGAGAAGGTGTAAGTCCTACTATTAAACATCTTCATTTTATACAAACTTTGACAAATATTATAATCGTTGCAATAGAAAATAAAAGGTTGTATAGTGAAAACATAAAGCAGGAATCAATAAGAAAAGAATTGGAATTAGCTTCAAAAATGCAAAATATGCTTATTCCCGCACCAGAATCTTTGCCTAAAAACGATAAAATATACGCTTCAGCATTTTATCATCCACATTCAGATGTAGGTGGGGATTATTATGATTTTCTGCCATTGAATAATAGTGAATTTGGTTTTTGTATTGCTGATGTTTCAGGCAAAGGAATTTCTGCTGCTTTAATTATGTCAAATTTTCAGGCAGGTCTGAGAGCATTATTTACCTCAGATATTTCTCTTTCCAATCTGGTTTATAAGCTAAACAAAACAGTAATGGCAAATACCAACGGAGAAAAATTTATTACTATGTTTATTGGTATTTATAATACTGAAACAAGAATGCTTCATTATATTAATGCCGGTCATAATCCCCCTGTTTTATATAATTCATATGATCAATCAATTAAATACCTTAAAAATGGTTGCATTGGATTAGGCATGATGAATGATATTTCAACTTTAACTGAAGGTTCGGAAAATATAAATTCCGGAAGTAAGTTGATTTGTTATACGGATGGTTTAGTTGAAACAGAAAATGCTGATAACGAAGAATTTGGTACTTCTGAAATTGAAAAAAATATATGTTCTGACGAAAATATGGAATTAATAATAGAAAATATTATTAATAATTTGAATGACTTTAAAGGGAAAAAACCATATATTGATGATATTTCAATTATTGGCTTAGAATTTTTTTAAAGCATATAATTTATAGCCCAATTAATTAAAATCAATCTTTGTTAAAATTATACAATCTTTGTGTTTACTTCAATTTTTACACTTACTCCACTTCCGGGTTTGCTGCTATAAATACAAGAGCCATTAATTGAGTTAATCCTGTTTATAATATTATTTAACCCTAATCCTTTTTTGGGATCTTTAAATGTTCTATTGAAATCAAAACCTTTTCCATCATCTTTATATAAAATTGCCAAAGTCTTTTCTTTTATTTTAAAATTTATATTTATGTTACTGGCTTCAGCATGTTTCATGGTATTGTTTATTAACTCCAAAATTACACGATATAAAATAATTTCTGTGGTAGAGTCTAATCTCTTTGTAGTTCCTTCTATATTTAAAATGATATTATAAGCGTTAGAATTATTGATTTTATCGCAAAATGCCTGTATTGCAGTAAAAAAACCGAATTTGCTTATTGTTGTCGGTGTAAGGTTACTTGCAATAGTTTTTGTAGTATCAATTGCGTCACCTATAAGTTCATCTGTACGCTCTAACATTTGTACACTATTCCCATCATTGTATTTTTTAAATAGTGCATTTATATAAACTTGTATACTTGAAAGAAGCGGAGCCAACCCGTCATGTAAATCTTCAGCAAAACGTTTTCGTTCACGTTCTTCTGTCTCAATAGTTGTTAATAAAATTTTCTTTCTTGCCTTTTTACTACGATAAGAGTCAATAACAACAGAACTGATTACAATAACTAAAACCAAAATTGCAATTACAGAACTTAGTAATGTATTATTTTTTTGTATTTTAAGTTCTTTAATCTGGTTCTCTTTTGTTAAAACTTCAATTTCCTTTTGTTTTTTTGTTGTTTCGTACTTTGTCTGTATTTCAATAATTTGCTTATGCGTCTCGGTATTATATAAAGAATCTTTCATATTTGTATAAAGTATATAATAGTCAAGAGATTTTTTGTAATCCTTTTTATCTTTATATACTTTAGAAAGTAATTCATAGTTATTGGAAATTATTTCCTTAAATTTATTTTTTATAGCTATTTCAAGGCTATAATCACAACTTTTAATTGTTTTATCATAATTTTTATTGGAATAGTAAATATTTCCTAATTCAAATGAATTTTTAGATTCTTCTAATTTAGATGAATGAAATGCCCTTATATATGAGTTCTTTAGGTAGTATTGTGATTTTTTTTCTTCATTAAGATACTTATAAACTAAACCTATACTTTTTAATGAGTATGCAATATTTTTGTCGTTTTTTGATTTTTCAGCAAGAATCAATGCACTTTCAAAGTATTCTTTCGCTTTATTATATTTTTTTAAAGTTAAATATATATTCCCAATATGATTCATTGAATATACTTCAATAATGGTATCTTTAATTTTATTACTGACAATTAAAGCCTTATTATAATTATTGAGAGCTTCATCATATTTTCCCCAGTTATATAAAATATCCCCTATATTATTTAATATCCCTGCTTCTTCTTTATAATTCTTATACTTTTTAATCAGTCCAAGCAGCTGGTATGAATAATTTAGACATTTAGCAGAAGTAGAATCAGACAATTTTATTAATTCTCTAAGGATAATTATTTTTTTATTATCATCAGAATTGTTTAGTTTGTTTTCAAGGCTATCAATTTTTGATTGGTTTACTGCAAAAATTATGTTTGATATAAATATAAAACAGGAAAAAAAATAAAATATTTTATTTAAAATCAAACTATTCATTTACAATATTTTATAAATAATTCAAAAACCCGGAGTAAAAGTTATATATCGATTTTATTTATATTAAAGTATATCCTAATATTTATTGGATATACCCGAAATAAAATTACAAATTAAATATAATTTTCTATTATTGAACAATTAAAATTAAGTTAAAATAAATATAAATAAATTTTATTTGAAAATCAATAATTTATTTATTGGGAAAAAGTAAGAAAAAAGGTTGTTTAAATGTTCCGCAATTTAGTGTAGATTATAAAAATTTACAATATTAGGAACTTAATCTCAAAATATTAAGTAGGGATAATCAAAATTATGAAGGACATAAAAATAGTTATTTTTAACTATATAAAATAGTTATTTTTAACTATAAACATAACTATTTTTATGTATATTTTTGTAAATGTTTATAAATTTTATTTATAGATGGAAATAAATTGTAATATATGATTATTACAAAATGTAATCATCAATATATAATCTTTAAATATAATATAAGGTATTGCAGTATAAGTAGTTAAAAAAATGTTAAATAAAATTTTATTAATAATAGAAAGGGGGGGATAAACAAAGTTTATTACAGATTAATTATAGATAAATTTTAGTTAAACAGACAATTATATTTAATGATGTTTTATCTGAATGTGTCTGTGAAAATATTTTAATGATATCTATCTATATATATAATAAACGATAAATATTATAAAACCAATTTATTATTAAGAAGCAAAATTAATTTAAATACGCGGGATTGAATATAAACCATGCGGTAAAATGGGGAAATTTAAGAGTTAGTTATTTATTTTTTAATTTTTTTAATTTTTTAATTTTTATTTTTATGAAAAATTCTATTAAATTAATTGCATTAGTATTTTGCACAAGTATTATTTTTGTTTCATGTAGTAAAGACGAAACATCAAATGTTACAGGAAAAAGTCAACAAACAATACAAAATTCCATAGTAACAGAGCAACAATCAACTTCAGAGTTAAAATCTGCTACTTTTGGAAGAAATTGGCTATTCAGTACTGAAGATAAAAGATGCTTACCTTTTCCTTTGGACTGTTATGATGATGTAGTTGTAAGGCCTACACAAGTAACAGCAATGAAGCATTTTGAAAATGCAGTTCTGGGTAATGCAGGGAATGTTCAATATTTTTTTACTTATGATGCATGGTTTGTACTTTTTCCTGAGTTAGATGGTACTGCTGATTTAGACAGTTTACGTTCAGGCCATTATGATATGGTAATGACTCGTGATGAAAATAAAATGTTCTATTATGGTGCAGGAAATGAATATCCTTTAAATTTTCAAAATGAAAAATTTGTATTACGTTTAAATAAATCAGAATTAAAGTAAAATTTTAAAGAGGTACATATAATTTTTAAAAATTGATATTATGAATATAAAATTTTTAAAGCTATTAGTAACTATTCCGTTTTTATTGCTTTTTACAAGTTATAAAAATGTGAACAAACCTAATATTTTGAACTGTAAAACATTTTTAAGAGATAGTATAAGCATATATACCGAAAACGATGATATTGTAAAAAACAGTAGTTTAATAAAAATATTTACAAGCAATAAAGTTGATTATATTTCTATTTTAAATTGCAGTAATAATACAATAAACTTTTTCCCGACTCAAAAAGGATATAAAAATTTTGAACAAAAATTACCATCAATCCCAAATGAGATATATGATTATAAAATTGAAAACAGCAAATCAATATATATGGTTTGTGATAATAATAGAATCTATTTGTGTAATGATAAAGGAATTATAAAAGATTACACTCTAAAAGAAAATATTCCGTTATTCAAAAATAATTATTGCTTATTTTCTGCTAAAAATTTTCCCCTTGAAGTATATAAAAATAAAATATTAGTATATAATATGCCACAGGAAAGACTGGACAATATTAAATCACAAATACGCATTTTTAAAACTAAAAGGGATATGCATTTGGAAGTTAAAAATGGTAAGTTGGTTATTGAAAGTATAACAGGTAGTTATCCTTCTGAATTTCAATCTAACAATAACTTCAATAATTTTTTTCCTTCTCGTACTTTAAATTCCAATACAAATAAAGTAATATATTCTTTTTCTCATTCTAAAAATGTTGAAATAGTTGATTTAGAAACAAATAAATCAAGAACACTTGCTTTAGAGGCGGATATGTTTGCTAAAAACGATTCTTTCCCTTTTTCTAAATTAAAAGATATGAATTTTAAGAATAAGTATACTGTTGAAAATGACAGGTTTATATCTATGATTTATGATAAGTATAACAGAAAATATATAAGAGTCCTGTCTAAGGGAATGAAATATGAAAATAGCGATGGTACTGTTAATGATGTTTTAGATAAACCATTATATTTTTTAATTTATGATGAAAATTTTCAATTAGAAAAAGTTGTGAAATTTCCGGGTAAAAAATATAATTACCTGAGTATTTTGGCAACATCAAAAGGAATATTGGTTTCTAAAGATCACCCGTTTAATAAGGAAAAAAATAAAATGAAATATGATTTGTTTAAGTTTTATTAACTTACATTTTTCATAAAAAAGAAGGGGGTGAGAGATAATCCAGTAAATTAAATACAGGGTTAGTAAAAAAAATCTATGAAGGTTTTATTTTACCGCGAGGATTAAAAATAAACCATGCGATAAAAGGGGAATTAAAAATTATATTTTAATTTTAAAAATTCTCTACTATTATGAAAAATTTGATTAAATTAATTGCACTAATATTTTGTGCAGGTTTTATTTTTGTTACTTGCCAAAAGGCAGAAAATAAAAAAGTTACAGCGGAAAACCAAAAGTTAATACAAAGCAGTAATCAAACATCTTTAAAAACAGAAACGTGGGGATTAAATTGGATGCTTGAAGTTGAAAATGGAGTAACTTGTATTCCGACTCCGTTAGATTGCTATGATGAAATAGTTATTACACCATCACAAACTACTGCGTTACAACATTTTGAAAATGCTGTTCAGGGAAATGCAGGTGATGTCCAATATTTTTTTACTTATGATTCATGGGATGTTCTTTTTCCAGGGTTAGATGGAACAACAAATTTAGATAGTTTGCGCACAGGACATTATGATATGGTAATGACTCATAATGATAATAATATATATTTTTACGGTGCAGGTAATAGCAAACCGTTAAATTTTGAAAACGAAGAATTTGTATTGCGGATTGATAAGAATCATTAATAAACATTTACTAAAATAAGGGATATTATTTATATCCCTTATTTTATAAAAATATTGATATGAAATTCTTAAATTCTTTATTAATTATTTTCTTAGCTATATTATCTATTGTAAGTTGTAAAAATAAACAGGACCAAATTGTACAGGATTATAAAACATTTTTAAAGGATAGTATTATCATAAATACGGGAAAAGATGATATTAAAAAATTTGGTAGTTTTTTTAAAATATTTATATCACAAAATATTGATTATATTACTATTTTAGACAGAAAACAAAATTTAATAACTTTTTTATCAATTCAAAAAGAATATAAAAATTTTGAAATTAAATTACCGATTATTCAAAATAAGATACTTGACTATAAAATAATAAATAAAGATTCTATTTTTCTACTTACCGATAGTAATAGTATTTTTCTTTGTAATAAAGAGAAAATTATACAAAAATACTTATTAACCTGTAAAACCCCTTATGGAATAAGATTTAATTTATTTTCGCCTCTTGAAGTTTATAAAAAAAAAAATTTTGTTTTTAATTATCCCCTTTTTGGTCCATTATATTATAAAACAAATCTTCTAAAATATTATAAGTCTAAAATTGATTTAAATCTTAAAATAATTAATGATAAATTAATTATTGATAATGTTACAGGTTCGTTCCCACCGGAATTATTAAAAAATACTTTTAATATATTTACTTATAGTCGAACTTTGAATTTCAATGCTAACAAAATAATTTATTCTTTTCGTCATTCTAAAAATATAGAGGTCGTTGATTTAGAAACCAAAAAATCTAAAATAATTAAATTGGAAGCAGGTATATTTGCTGAAAATGACACATTGCCTTTTTCGAAAATAGCAGATATAAATTTTAAGAAAAAATATACTGTTGAAAATGATAGGTTTAATGGCTTAATTTATGATAAATATAATAATAAATATATACGGGTTCTAACTAAGGGAATAAAATATGAAAATGATGATGAAGATGGTACTGTTAATAGTGTATTAGATAAACCTTTGTATTTTTTAATTTATGATGAAAATTTTAAGTTAGAAAAAGTTATTAAATTTGCAGAGAAAAAATATTGCTATTGGAGTATTTTAGTAACATCAAAGGGGATATTGGTTTCTAAAGATCATCCGAACAATAAAGAAAAAAATAAAATGAAATATGATTTGTTTAAGTTCTATTAAAAAGGCAATGCCTTTATTATTAATTAGTTTGTTTGCAGTTATTTCCTGTTCAGAGCCTAAATATGCAAAAGAAACAGGGTATTTTGAAAATTATTTAAAACAGGTTTTTAATAAAAAAATATCTTCATCAAAAGAATATTATTTTATTATTCCTAATTCAGGTTGTATGGGTTGTCGCAAAAGTGTTTTAAATTTTATGCTTGGTAAGGATTTTAATTCCAAGTGTATAGGGATAATATCTCAGCCTGATGATGAAACGATTAATTTAATAACAAATAAAAAAAATATTCTGGTTGACGAAAAAGGTAAGATTGACAGGTTGAATTTACAAACGGCAAATACAGTATTAATAATTACCGAAAATGAATGTATTTTGGAAATAATTCCAATTACAGTTGAGAATGTAGATAAGATAAGCCAATATCTTAAATAATTGTTTAATGCAAGGAAATATTAATCCTTATCATTTTCAATTAGTTTAAAATCTAATTGTTTTTTTGCAAGGTTTGTTCTAACAATTTCAACAATTACAGGGTCTCCAAGCTGGTATTTTTTATCTGTTCTTTTGCCTGTCAGGCAATAATTTTTTGTGTCAATCACATAAAAATCATCTCTCATATCACGAAGGCTGATCATTCCTTCGCATTTATTATCAACTAATTCAACATAAATACCCCATTCAGACACACCTGAAATTACTCCTTTAAATATCTGACCGATTTTATCACTCATAAATTCTACCTGCTTGTATTTTACAGAAGCTCTTTCAGCATTTGTAGCACGTTGCTCCATTTCCGAAGAATGTTTACACATTTTTTCATAAGTAACAGTATCAACAGATTTTTTATCTTCCATATATCTTTCAAGAAGTCTGTGAACCATTACATCAGGATATCTTCTGATTGGTGATGTAAAATGTGTATAATACTTAAATGCCAATCCGTAATGACCAATATTATTCGTTGAATATTCAGCTCTTGCCATAGAACGGATTGCAAGAGTTTCAATTAAGCCTTTCTCTTTTTTTGTTTTAATGCTTTCAAGTAAAGTATTTAAAGATCCGGAAAAAGATTTTTCATTAGTTTTGATTTTATAACCGAAACGTTTTATAAAATTTGAAAATATTTCAAGCTTAGCAATATCAGGGCTGTCATGGATACGGTAAACAAATGTTTTAGGTTTAATTTTACTTTCTTTCTTCCCTACAAATTCAGCTACTTTTTTATTTGCAAGTAACATGAACTCTTCTATCAAATTATTAGAATCTTTCTCTTCTACAAAAAATACTCCAAGTGGCTTACCATTTTCATCCAGATTAAATTTAACCTCTGATTTTGAAAACCCAATAGCTCCTTTGGCAAATCTATTATTACGCATTTTTTTTGCTATACTGTTTAATGTAGCTAATTCTTCATGGAACTTGCCTTCAGAAGTATCAATAATTTTCTGAGCTTCTTCATAATTAAAGCGATAATCAGAATTTATTACAGTACGTCCAAACCACTCGTGATAAAGTTTTCCTTCATCATCTAATTCAAATACTGCAGAAAAGCATAATTTGTCTTCTTTCGGTCGTAAAGAGCAAACCTGATTTGATAATCTTTCAGGTAACATAGGAACAACCCTGTCAACCAAATATACAGATGTGCCTCTTTTGAATGCTTCCTGGTCTAAAACAGAATCCGGTTCAACATAGAATGAAACATCTGCAATATGTACACCTATTTCCCAATGTTCATTTTTTAAATGTTTTATAGAAATTGCATCATCAAAATCTTTAGCATCAATTGGGTCTATTGTAAATGTTGTTATTTTACGAAAATCTTTTCTTTTTTTAATTTCATCAGGAGTTATTAAATCAGATATTTTATCAGCATCTTTTTCAACATTTTCAGGGAATTTATAAGGCAAATCAAAATCTGCAAGAATAGCATGCATTTCTGTTTCATTTTCTCCCGGATATCCTAATATTTCAATAACTTCCCCTGTTGGCGATTTTGAATTTTTAAGCCATTCTGTGATTTGGGCTATAACTTTTTGTCCATGTTTTGCTTTATTAAGATTTTTGATTGGAATATAAATATCAAAAGGAACTTTTTTGGTTTCTATATTTAAAAATGCATAATTTGTTGATATATTAATAATACCGATAAATTTAGTATTTGCCCTGTTTAGAATTTCTGTAATCTCGCCCAATACTTTCTTTTTATTTTTTTTGTAAACAAATACTTTGACGAGATCACCGGGTAGAGCTTGGTTCATATTTTCCTGCGATACAAATATTTCATCATCAATTTCTTCTGAAACTATAATAGCAGAGCCATGTTGATTCATATCTACAATTCCTGTAATATAACCTAATCTTGAATTGTATTTGAATTTACCGGTGTATACTTCTTCAAGAATTTCTTTTTCAGTTAATTCATATAGAATCATATTAATTAACCGCTTAGCTAAGTCATCATTTTTGTTTAATCGTGAGGCAACTTGCTTATAATTAAAGTTTTGTAAAGGATGAGTTTTAAAAATTTCTAATATTCCTTTTTGAAGAACTTTTTTATTAAGTGATTTATCTTTTTGTGGTTTTTTTTCTTTTTTTGTCATAATTGACTGATTTTATTAAGTATTAATCAATACTATTAGTTTTAATATTAAACTATATTTGTAATTTTATAGTTTGATAAAGGTAAGAAATTAATTTCAAATAAAATGGGAATATTGCTAATTCCTTTTGTATAATATAAATAGATAATAGAAAATATAAAAAATAAAATTTTCTGTAAGACAAAGTCAGAGATTATATAAAAGGAACTTACGGTAATATGTACTATTTTTACTGGACAACGAGACTTTTTTATATATTAATTATTTTGTTTTTATATTCGATATTAAAGCTATTACAAAATTTATTTATTGCAGAATCTCTAATTTTTTTATCAGGAAATCCTTTTAACCATAAATAAAATTCTTTAAAAAGCTCAATCATTGAACTTTCAGAAAATGATACTAAAGTAAAGTTGTTGGTAATATAATATTCGTCAACATTATCATATCTTTCAATATTTTCTTCTGGTATTTTTATGTTAATAAGTGTATTATCATCGTTATCATTGTGAAATCCAAAAACTATTGTATTTGTTTTAAAAGTATTATCGTTAATGAAAAATGAAAAAAATAAAATTAATTTATTTACTCCAATTGGCAAATAATAGCGAAGTCTCTCGTTTTCACCGAATTCTTTTTCATGTTGCCATTTAACATTATTAATAAAGCTATCGAATAGAGCAATAATGTCTTTGTTTGAAATATTTTTTGGTATTAATTCGTTAATTTTAAGTTGTTCATACCAATTTAAACAAATTTTAATGTTTCTGTTTAATATACAATTAATGATTTGTTTTGCAGTACTATTATCTTTAATTTTTTTATAAGTATTATCATTTAAGTTTAACCATTCTTTTTCACAAAAAGAATTTTTTAATATAATTTCTTTTAATTGTTTTTGGGATAAATCCGCTTTTTTAAGTTGTTTTTTCCAAAATTCTAATTCATCTTTTGATGTAGGATTTAATTTAATTGAGGGTGTGTTATCATGATCTCCACGATTCCAAGAATATTTCCATGCTCTAAAATTTCCATTTGAATTATACCAGCTTTTTAAAGTTTTATGAATCTTTTTTTTAGAATAACTGTTTGGAGATATATGATCCCAATCATAAGGTCTGTTAGTATCTTCAAGACTATAATCTTCTATTACATAAAACCAATCTGATAGAGCTTCTCTTTGGGCATAAAGTACAATATCTGTATTAAAAAAACTCTTTTTAATAAATTCTCCATAATCAGAATTTAAAATTTTTTCTTTTGATAATGAATTAATTGGCAAGCTATCAGGAATAATTTTTTTAAGTTTTTTTAAATATGGAAAAGGTGTAAGTATTTCATTGCTACCATATTTTAAAGTTGCTCGTTGTATTGTTTCGCTCGACCAAAATTTTTCCGTATTAAATTTTTTAACACAAAGCCAGATATTATTAAGTAATTTACTATAATCTTTTTGCTTATCACCTTTGCCTAACCATGTAAATAAAGTAATTATACCAAGTACTTTAGGTTTTAAATCAGGTGTAATAACATCTTGTTTTATATAAAGCCTATATAATAGCATAAACATTATTTCCGGAGCTTTATCAGCAAGAGAATAAGCAACAAATTTAGGTAAGCCAATCGTATTATTTTTACCATAAATCAATAAATTCTTAATATTTTTTGTACTTTTTTTGTCATCGTAACCTAAATCTTCTGTACTTTTTATTACATCAGAATCTAAGAATTCTATAAGAAATTTTTTAAATTTATCTTTTCTTTTTCCGCTCATTAACTTCTGAAACTGTTTTGATTTAATTTTCATGCTAATTGAGTCTTTTTCAGTTACGTCTTTTTGTTCAGAAGTAGTATTAAATAATCGAAATACTATTGTAATAAATCTTGCTGGGCGAAAAAGCCCTTTACATTTTTTTT
>Ga0247841_10009955_pt1 | contig 13106 bp, 18 predicted proteins | sample LaCruzMarch2015__2_FD_192410 | JGI IMG/M metagenome (GOLD analysis project Ga0247841, IMG submission 192410) | Freshwater microbial communities from meromictic Lake La Cruz, Castile-La Mancha, Spain - LaCruzMarch2015_18m | ecosystem: Environmental > Aquatic > Freshwater > Lake | place: Spain... | reverse complement strand
TCACACATTTGTTCTTTTTAAAACCTTCCTGTCACTATTAAATTGATACATTCTTCTTTTTTGTGTTAATTGAGTATCTTAATGCTCCTTTAAATGGAATCTCTAATCCTCTTACTTTCCTTACATAATTCCGGGATATTACTCCTCGACAGGATTTAATTGCTCGATCGCATGCAGCACAGATATTACCGACAAAATAAGTTCTCTCCTTTCCACAAGATGGGCATATCATTTCAATTCACCTATTATCTTAAATCTTATCGTGCACTTATCTTGGATTAACTTAAAATGATTGTCATTTGGATGAGGAAACTGCCTACACGCCTCTGGGAATAATCCTGTCTTCCATACCTTGCATTTTCCGTTCTTCCTTAGAAATCTGCATTTCTTCTTTAATATATGTCCCATTTTTATCTTGTCAAAAAAGCATCCGGCGAACTTGTAATTTCCGTTTATAAGAAAAAACTTGCAACATACATTCTTGCATTTTTTATAATCACATTTTCCCTCTCTTAGAATAAGAAATTTTCTTCCATCTATCGGAATAATATATGTTTCTTTATCTATCTTTCTAAAATCAAATATTTTTGAATAATCATTTTTTCTGAGGTATCTTTCCTTAAATTCAGTTAACTTTTTCATTCTACTTTCATTATTGTATCTCGATTTATTGTGATGTTCTTTCCGCAGTATACACATTTCTTTGATCCTTTGAAGCTTTGTCTGATTGTTTTTTGCTGTCCTCCGCATTTGGTGCATCGAATTGTCAAAGTTCTTCTGATTGGTTTATTCATAAGGAACATATTTTATCTCCCCTCGTTTTTCTGATTTATTGGCTATAATCACTGGGATTTTAAGATTTTGTTTAATCCATTCTACTTTCATTTTTTCTTTTTCATCGAGATACTTATGCTTTTCATCTCCACCTTTACATTCTACAAACATAACTTCAAAAATATTTCTTATATTCTTTACTGGACTATCAAATCTTACGCATATAAAGTCAGGGAATCCACTTTGCATCATCATTAATTGTTTTGTAAATGGATTAAATTTTGGTCTTGATTGTTTGAATTTTCCTATAAATCTTTCATATTCTAGAATTTTTGCTATTTTACTATCTCCCTTTTCTTCTAAGAAAACATCTGGAGATTTAGTTTGTGTCTCAAATTCAACATCATTAGAATTTCTAAAAACTATCCATCCTTTTTTTTCTAAATCTTCCCTTACCTTCAATTCAAAGCGTTTTCCTGCTGCTCTATTTTTCTTTCCTTGACTTTTTTTATCTATCATATTAAAATTAATCTGAATGGATAGTATTGTTTATTTAGTTTTGCTTCTTCTAAAGTCATCCATTTGTTAGTCTGGGGTTCAATTATCCAAACTTCTTCTTCATTATCTATCATAATATTAAACGCATGAGAATTACTCCAAGCTATTCCAAAGCAGAAAGAATAAAGAGAGTCAGACCAATAACCGTTTAATGCATAGGAATAATTATCACAATCATGTTTTTCTTCAAGCCATTTATCTGTTTCTATCATAGATTCTTTCGTGAATATTTTTGCATTAGTCATACTTGTAGTTGAATAAATTCCGTCAGAAAGAAACAAGTTATTACAAAGTGGATAAAGTAATGCATTAACTTTATAATTTGAAATCTTTCCGAGTTCTTTTGGAGATTTAATTAATGACCTATATAAATAAGTTATTATTTTTTTTATCATTTTTTTGAATATTCCCAGTCTTTCCTGGGTGTCATCAGAATTACGGATTCTGATCCGGAGCCTTGAACATCTTTTTCAAAATTTCAAGGGAATGGGAAAGGCAGGAATCGAACCTGCATGCGGTACCAGGCTTATGGGCCTGCGGCGTTTCCTTTGGAGTCTGTATCTTTTCAACTCCTTAGCCTACTCCCCCGTTAATCTTAATTAACTTATATTTATATCTTTTCCTTCCAACGTATTTATAGAGCTCCGGATGTCTCATTTTTAGCTCTCTTAATAATTCTTCTGGGTCTTTAATTATCTTTATTAAATTCCTTATCGCCCTATTGCATACCTCTGATTTGTTTAGATCTTTCAAATAAAATGCTACGTCTGGTTCTGCTCTGAATGCTATCACCGGCTTTCTTTTTAAGCTATTTGGAAGATATCTATCTTTTGTCAAGTCTATCATTGTGTAAGTTTTTCTCCTGCGAGTTTTCTTAATTTTATTATTGAGATAACATCTTCATCTAAATCATCACTAAATGAAGAATTTTCCTCACATTTTTCTATGAACTCTTTTAAAACTTTTTCTATTCCATCTTCTAAGTTATAATCATCTGAAATAATATTTGGATTTCTATAATCTTTAAATGCTTCTTTAATTTTATCACTCAAACAAAAATCTATCATTGTGTAAATGCATTACACGCACCATCCTCCAAAAAATGCGTTTTATGATTAATATTTCCGATTTCCAAAAATTCCAGAATTCTACCTCTCTTACTCTTAGTTTTTTTTATTTTTCGAATTAAGTTTATCATTATTTCAGTCAGAAAAAAAAGGGATTTCCTTGTTTATTCCTTGCTCCCGTGTAAGGTATTTACACATAAATCGCATTGATCTTCTATGCCCAAACCATACAGTCGAACGGGAAATGGTTGCCCGAGCCACGCCAATGGGAAGATATAGTGCCCCTTTGCTTTTCTTTTATTTGAGTTTTTCATTGTTTATCTCAAATCTTCTATGAATTAAGTCTTTATAAAAGTTTCTAATTTTCAAGAATTCGTCTGACTACTTTATAGTTACAGGGGAGTGAGATAAACAAGTCAACTAAGAACTGTTATCTCCCCTGCAACTTTAAATATTCAATCAATTAAGATTTATAAAATTATGGTTTACCCAATCCATAAATTTAAAAAGTCTGTTACCCTTTAATAATAATGAAAAAGCGACCAGATATCAATTTACAAAAAGAAAATTTGTCAGGATTCGAACCTGCATAAATTTTGATTTCCGGTCCAACTTTTGATTATATTTCTATTATTACTTAGAAATATATTTTCTATAGATCGCTTTCCATCCATTCTCAATTACTGCAGTAAGCCCGGCAGCAAGAGATGAATTGGCTATTACTCCATAGTCCTGATTCATGAACCCTGCAATCCCTCCTATGACTCCTCCGATTACTATTGTTGGAATCATCTTTGTCCAGTCAAAATCTTCTTTATTTTCTTTCTTCGCTAATCCTGACAACGAGAATGCAAGACCTCCAATAATACCTGTTAAAATTTGATTAATCATTATCTTCACCTCCTTTCATAGTTTTTTGATATATCTGTTTCCATGTTAAATCTTCCCTATAAACATCTGAAAATCTCTTTGCGCATCCCTCATCAGACCAAGATATATACGCTTCATCCCAAGTGATTGGTCTTTTAAGTCTTTTGCCCATGTTCCATCTGTAAAGCCTGACACAATTATGCTGTTCAAGCATTCTATCATTGAAACTTCTTATTAATGATTCAAGCGGGCAAAATTCCTCATTTTCACAATGGCAATCTTCCCGCATCTCTTTAATAACTCTTTGATGAGCCATTAATATTCCCCCTCAGAATCTTCTCCTATTGTTATATTTCCACTATCTATGAATTTATCAAGATCTCCATTTTCCATATGTATAGACATAGTCCTCTCATGTATCTTGAATTTCTTTCCTTCATTGAATGCTTTTAATTCTATCCTTGCAAGATCTCTATCAGAACAAAGAGATACTCCATAAGTCTGCCTGATTCTTGGATCATCCTCATTTCCATTAAATATTATCCCAGATAACATACCGCTTCCATCATTCTTTATTTCAACGTTTAATATCCTCTTCTTTTTTTCAACTGTCTTATCCCGAATATCCAACGGAAAATTATTTTTATTCTCCTTTATATATGGATCAAGTTCATTTGTAGAAATATATCCATCTGAATCAATTACACCTGTAATTCCTTTAATGAATGATACGCCTTTTTCCTTATTACTTCCAAGATTTATTATCTTATCTGATTCACTACCTAATATCTTTTCCATTCTGGCTATTTTGTGGCTTTCTGTTAATCCATTTTTTCCATTTCCAATTTTCTCAGATATGGATATTGCAACTTCTCTAGCCTCGCTTTTTGTTATCATATTGTAATCTCCTTGTCCTTGAATTCATTAAAGACTTCTTTTTCTAGTATAGGACTTCCATATTTTTTTTGCAATAAGACTTTTACTTCCTTCATCCATTTATATTCTCCATCACGATCCTTGTATTTAGCATCTAAACTCAATCCAAGATTATCTTTACCGAACTCGCATTCAGTCTCAACTCTCAAAAGATTATCTTTTTCGTATATTCTAATTATTTTTATTTTCATTTTACACCTCCTATGTGTCAAGCTGGTGCTTAACTTTAATTACAGCTTGAACTAGATCTGGTGTTGCATTATCTGTGATTATTCTTACCCTCCAAAATCCTGCGGCATCCGGCAATGTATTGCTGTTACTTATGTCTACATCAGTATCAAGTGTCTTCCCGGTATTTAAAATTGAGTGCTTATTCACCCATGCACTTGTTCCGGTGTTCCAAAAATCGACGTATATACTAACTTGCGTAGCATTAATTGCACCTGAATCAGAGACTCCATCTCCAACACTAACTGAATGATTATGACTCCCTGCTGCATATGATCCATCTTCATGATGATGATTATCAGCCGTATATGATCCATCTCCATGATAATGACTTCCATGAGTATGAGAATAAACATTCTCTAATGTTCCAGTCCAATGAGTCGCATTTCTATTATCATCATCAAAATGAGCAAAACCGGATATATTAGAACTACTTGTCTGACCACTATTCCATCGCAATATCTCCCCTGCACCAAGATTATAATTACCATCATTATCCGTACTTCCACTTGGAAATTCTACCCATGCATCAACACTAACAGTAGATACATCTCCGTTATAGATTAATGTAAGAGATCTAGTCGTATAATAACTTACTCCACTCCCATTATAATTTTGTTCAACATAAGTTGCCGCAGTCCTACCTGTTTCCTGAGTTGCTGCCCAGACACTAACAACACCTGTTGTTGTTGGAGTTGATGAAGAAGAAGTACCAGATACTACAGGTTCAGTATTTGCCGAACTTCCTGCCACCTCTGGAGCTACATTAGTTTCTGTCGCTGTTCCTACACTCCTTCTGTATGGATCAACATCATAATCAAGTAAGAATGAATTAATCCTTCTATTCCCTGCCTCGTCATACATATCAGAAGAATTAACATTTCCTATAACACGCAAAGGAAGAGTACTATTGGCATTTATCATATCTGAGAAAGTGAGTATATTCGTCGTCCCTTGCATATGTGTTTGTTGATCCCTTATAAGTTTTTCCAATTGTGCTATTTTCTCATTTGCAGTCTTTATTTTCCTAGAATATTCAGCATTTGTAACTTCAAGTGTGAGGAACTCTGTTCCATTATTTTCTCCTCGTTTAATGGATACAACCCTTACTTCTTCATTTGAAATGCCCTGCGCTTTTGCATTAAGTGTAATTACATCACCACTGACTATACTTTGATTTGCATCAAGAACATCAAAATCATAGACTTTGATTGGATCTTTATATTCATCCAAAAGGGCATCTGCTAGAATATTTGCCTGATCTTCACTCATTATCTTTGGATCTTGAACTATCTTTGTAATAATCCCATATGTCGCTTGGCTTGTCGCATCCTGGCCATGAGCTGATGTGCTTTTTATCTGATTTTCTCCATCTCCTTTTCCGTAAACTCTAACATAATTTCCTATTGGATATGATTGAGAAATCCTAACATCTTCTATTTGTATTTTTGCATTAAATGTCCCTACACTTGTTGAACTTCCTTTATGATCAAGTATATCAATTTCAGAATTAATATAATCTATCCCAATGTCTTGCTGAGTAGCATCCGTCAAATTATTTATAACATTCCATAAACTATCTGAAACATTTGCCCTGAAATCTACTGCTGTTCCTGTATCTACTGTTCCAGGATTGAACTTGGTGCTTTCATTTAGAACTGCAGAGAATATCGTTGCACTTGCTGTTGCTATCCATGGGCTTCCTGCATACGCTCCATTCTCAAAAGATAGCCATTTCTCGTAACCAGAAATATTAACCACAATTCCTCCCCCCTCAAAATAATCAATATAATCAACTATCCCCCTGAATTCAAGTGTTCCATTTCGATAAATCTTGATGTCTGATCCAATAGATAATAAACTTCTTCTTACCTCACTTGATCCACTTATCTTTATACTTCCTTTATTTATCGAATTAAGATTATCTGAATAATAGAATCCCATATCTGCGATTATTGTCCCTATTTCCCCAGTTGGATTCGTCGCGTTTATAATAAAGCTCATAATTATTGTGATTTAAAATTTTCTAAGCATAAGCATCCCTAAATTTTTTAACCGGTGTTCCAGTAGTATTTGTTATGGTTATTGTTGAAATATTTGCACCTGGTGCTAATTGCAGAATTCCAAAACCATCTGTTGTTCTAACAGTTTTAACTTGAGTATATACTCCATCAACTGTCGCACAAACTTCAAAATAATTATATTCTGTTACATAAATTCCATCCCCTGAGTCAATCATATCAACAAATTTTAATTTAAAATATGTTTTTCCAGTAAAAGATGCTTCGGGGATTGTTATCTGATTTCCAAGGGCATCAGAGATAACTACATCCCCCGCCCCATCATGCTGTCCAGTTATTTCTTCTATAAAGGTAGTAACATTCCCCTCATTAGTTCCGGAGGTTTTTTGTGTATTACTAAATAAAACCCCTACCAATGTCTCAAATGTTGCAACATAATCAAGGAAGTTTGTCCTCCCTCCTGAATGTGTTTTTTTTATCTCTTTTCCAAATCCAAGATAAAATTTGTCTGAATCCCAATAAAGTTTCTTTAATTTTGTATTTTCTATAAAGTGTCCGGCCAATGTAGAATAATTTGTATTCTTGCTTGATCCAAAGAAACTCCCCTGAAGAACAATCTTCTTCGGAGCAATCCCCCCCCCACTTATAAAATAATGATGCCTTTGATATCCTACATTTGTTGTTGTATAATTCGCCACGATAGCATCATCAAAAGACATAGGATTATTTGGAAATGTAAAAGTATTAGCCGTACCCGAATAATTTGAAATAGTCATCACCATTATTCCATATCCGCAGCGTTCGTCGTTGCGTTCCTCCTATTTAATGCATCAAGTATTGCCCCAGTCAATAATCCTACAACCGATCCTAATGCTGCACCCCCCAACATTCCAAATGGCCCAAGTGGTATACCCGCTGTAGTTCCAATAGCCGCCCCTATCATTGCTTCCTGACCTAATATCCCCTCTTGGGATGTTGCAGCAACCATAGCACCTATTGCAGCGCCTACAGGCCCTCCTAACTTGAATCCAAGGAAACCTGCGATTATAGTCGATCCAAACGTGTCTACAAGCCATTTAAGGCCCTCTCCGATTGTTATATCTAAAACAGGTAATTCAATCCCGGATAAGTCCCTCCATAGCCCTACAATCGATCCTAGGACTATATTCAGAGCTTCTAGGGTCTGAGTCGCAAAAGAGGATATTAATTCCTTATTCTCTTCTATCCAACCTCCAAAAATATTCATTGCATCTACTGCTCCTTGGAATGCTGGTTTAAGTGCTTCCCCTAGAGATCTCTGCAATTTACCCGCAGCAACTTCCAATTGAGCCATTTCTCCAGCAACTGCAGGAGCACCTTTCGCTAAACTTACCAAAGCAGTTATACCTCCAATTATACCCAAACTTTTTGCCAAGCTCATTGCAGAACTGTTAATCCTTATAAAATCAGATTCTACACTTTTTCCACTTATAGTAACATCATCAAATCCCCTTTCAATAGAGTTTAATCCTCTTTCTATTTCTGCAGTATCTATACTCCCACCAATTTCTAGACTTCCTACTTCCATTATTGCATTCTAGCCATTGCCTCACGAATCTTGGCTTCCCTTATGGCCTTCTCCTCCATTGCTGTTTTTATATCCATTATGTCTTTAATATCTTTTATTCTGCATTTATCAAATTCCCTGGGGCTTATTCCCGCCTCAAAGAATTTGTATTTTGCCCAAAGAAGAAATTCATCAGAATCAACAACGAATCCACTTTCAGGATTGCACGTTTGGATTCCAAATATCAGTTTTTTTTTATTCCACTTTTGTCTATCTCGTTAATCTTATTGATTATCTTATTAAAGATAATCGGACTAAGTCTTCCGAGAAAGTCCCATCTTTCTTCCTTGTTTAAATCCTTCCATTCCTGATCCTTGCCTATTTTTAACTTTATAATTTCCTTGCTATAAGGAATTTCCATAAGATTTCTTATCTTACATTGAGTTAATTTATCAAAATTTTGGACGGTCTTTCCATCGATAATTTCTATATATTCATTTACCCATGCACTTTCATCCCTTGCAATAACAGGTTTGTACTTAAAAATTCTTCCTTCTATATTAAATTCAACAAGTTCTTCTGATGGGAAATCACTTTCAAAATCCATTTTTTAAACCTCCCTTAACATTTTAGTAGTCCGTTTTCGCATCACGTGCCACAATAGCGACAGATTTAATTGTTCCTATTACATCTATATTGTTTATTCCATCAATATTTGTCGATCCTGCAGGACTTTGCAAGTACATACTAGTGAATGTGAATGTGCAATCATCTGCTGGAGCTGAACCTCTTGTGAATGATAATGTATTTGTACTTGGAATAACAACTTCATCCTCCCAATCTTCCCAATAAGTATCATCTGTCATGTTAACATTGAATCTGCATGTATATCTTCTAGTCTTTGGAATCGGCTCGCCTATTGCTTGATCTAATGTTGAATTTGCATATCTTGAATCATTTTCATCTATTCCATTATCACACGTCAATTCTCCATTATTTACCTCAACTACTTCTGAACCGGCATAAGTAAGTTTAGCCATCCTAAATTTAAATGCTACTTCTGTTGTTGGGATTTGTGTTATTGTTGTGACACTTGATCCTTCTGCTGCTGATTTACCTAGACATTCGCATATTGCTGTGACGAATCCTTCCCCTGGTCCTGCCCCTTTCGCGAACTTCAATGCCCACTTGGTTATAACACACCCTGTCAAAGTAACTACGTGATGTGTCCCAGTTGAACTTTGTCTCTTGGCCCATTCAAGTGTAAAAGACTTAACCGTATCTGTTGCAGTAAATGTATGAACTGTTGGCCCTGTTCCAGTATTTGTAACAGTCCCATGCGCGCAATATCTAAGAAATTTCCAATTTGTAACATCAAATTCCATCGTAAATGGATAGGAATTATCTCCGACTTCCATTGAATCTATATCTCTTGAACTTGCCCCTGCAGATAGAATTTCCTTCCAATTTTTTGAAAATGCCGGAGTTATTTTGGCATTCTTTCCAATTATAAACCCATTTGCAGCCATTGTTTTTGTTCCTAATGCAGCCCATGTATCTTCTTCACAAATAGCAATTTGTTCTCTCTTTCCCAGAAATTTTTCCGTCATTTGCTTTCTCCCATATTTATTCCTTTCATCTCAACTTCAACTATTTTATGAAACGCTTGCAATTCCTGATTAAATGGCATATCTCTCGGACTTCCTAAGAGAGTATAATTATACATTGCAGGAAAGATATCCCCCTCTTCAGCTCTGAAAGATCTTGTTACCTCATAAGCCAAATACTCAGCTAATTTATCCCCTTCATACTTTACTGAACTAATCGTAAATAACTGATTTTCCTTTGCCCAGATATCTATTTGAAAATGAATAGCACTTTCAAAATCTGAATTATATTGCCCCGTTCTTTCTCCTGGTCCCCCTACTGCAAGGATATTCATTCTTGGGAAACTTGTCGAACTTAACGTTTCCTTTGGTTTGTCTGGGTATATCCAATTTGTAGTTCCATATTTATAAGTAATTTCAACATTATCCGTTCCTGCCGCAGTGTTTGAATAAAAAATAACCTTTTGATTCTGCCAGTCTATATAGTATTTAGCCCATTTTTCTTGATCTACCGATGATACCGATACGGATGTTATGCATGAAACTGACCCAGAAGTAGGACTTAATTGAAATTCAGTAGAACCACCATCAAATGTTTCTGTCTGAGAATCCTCTGCTCTTGCTCTTGGATCTGTAATATTACATCTTAAGAATTCTATTAAAATATTTTTTGGTGATATAAATACCATCAGATTTTAGCCCCTGTAATTTTGTTTTCACAAAAATTACATTTAACTTTTATTTTTTTTATCATTTGTTCCTCTTGGATTTGAAATAGACCTCTTGGTCAATTTATTATTATCTTTGTAATTATTTAAACATTGTTGTTGGTTTTTCCAAGTATCTGATTAAAGTACCTTGGAACCCAGATTGTTTTAACTTGATCAAGCGATGGCCTAAAAAAAGGTTGAGCTTCTGTTCCCCTCTTAGCAATTGCCTTCATTACGGCATAAGCCGCGTTTTCATTATGAAGTACTCTTCTTGACCATCCTTTTAGATTTTCTGCGCTAGTAATGTGGGGGCTCGTATTATGTACTACTATTCCATTAACAATAAAACTATTATCTTCTTCTATTTCAAGATTATAAACTTTTTTTGGGGAATAACAAGTTTTCTTTATTGATTCTATTTCTACTTCTTTAAATTTATAATTTTGCTTTGCTTTTGAGGATGATTCATATTCAATTTTATTGAAATATTTTTCCTTTAATTCAAGATATTTTTTTTCATCAATTAGTTCTATTTTTATAGTAAAATATTGTTTTTTAAATCTCTCAAATTTATTTAAGAATTTCTTAGTTAAAAATCCCTTTATTTCTATATATTTATTTTCTTTTTTTAAAAAAAAATCAGGAGTATAACTATCTCCTTCTTTTAATTTAAATGAGGTTGGTTCATATTTATAATCTATATCTAGGTATTTCAATATTCTTGCATAATTTACTTCCCAACTACTTCTACATCTATGTCCCAAATCCTCATAAAAATAATTCTTTCCACTAGTATCTTTTCTTTTAAACATAGGATTATTTTTACCGATCATATCTGGTCTTGGATGTTTATTAATTCCAGGATGTCTCTTTCCATAATTAGGATTATTTTTACCAGATATATCTCTCTTTAATTTATCCCCTTTTTTAAATACCATCATACCACCTCTATAAGAATATCTTCTTTTATCAAATTCTTAGCTCTAATCCATCCTCTTTTTGTAAAAAAGGGATGTTCTTCTGTAACTGTAACTTTCTTCCCACTTGTTGTTTTTATTGTATATCTTGGAATCTGTTTTTTTATGCAATATTCTGGCTTTCCTATAACCTTTTTCCATCTTTTTTCATGAGTCAATACTAAATCATTTATTTTTACATCTCTTAAAAATTTATATCCTCTTTTTGTAAGAATTTTATATTTATGACTATTTCCAAAAAAACATCCATACTCAACATCAACACCATAGTCCGTACCATCAGATAAGGTATAACTTGTATATCCAATCGTAGACGGCTTAAGATTGATAGAATTCCTAAGCCTTCCTGTATCTACTGGACAATTAATTGCAGCTAATTCATGCATTTTAATCATGGATTTAAACAAAACCGTTTTCAATTGATCTATAGTCAATTCCTTATTCACTTCACTTTGAATATTAAACTTTATTCTCATTGATTTAAATCTATCTTCTTTATGACGGCACTCCTGAATATTTCTGAACCTTCCATTTTTCTCTCTCCAAGGATTTGCTCAATTCTCCAATAATAATCATCTTTGTCTTTTATCATATCCCCAACCTGTACGATTAAACTCGTCTCTCCTGTTATTGTGGCTGGATATTCATAAAAAAAGAACGCTTTAGAATTACCGGGAATTGCCAGACCCATTTCGTGTATCTGCCTGTCTTTCTTTACAATATCCTGTATGATTAAAAATATATGATATGTCGTTTCAGATACAGCAGTCACGTCTCCCATTGTTTCTGTAGTTTCAGTTTGCCTTATTAAATCAGCCTCAATCCCATGCTCGATTATTATCTTTTGGATATCTTCTCTTGAATTGCTTAATAAAGTAGAATCATATTCTGTATCAAAGTAATCCTGATCAAAGTATGCCGAATCGAATACTGTTATCTGCCCTACTGCCATTAGGTATAGGCTATTTTAGCCATTGGATTTACTATTCTTTTGCATGTTCCAGAGCAAGTCAATTTTTCGCCTGCTGCACTCAAATTGGCTTCAATTGTCTGATTTCCTGTCCCCGTTATAATTAATTTTCCTGTCCCGAGGTCTGTATTCGAAGAAAGAACACAATTTTTATTAAAGTTTTTTATCCAATCATAATTTTTAGTGGGTGCAGTGCATGAATCAGAGGTTAATTCAAATATATTGGGAATCCATGCTCCGTATAAATTTGAAGATTCATATAACCAGACATTAGCAAACATTTTTCCTTCTGTTATTCCTGAAACTTGATATGTAAAATTGGCACTTTGATTAGTTCCAGTATAAGTATTATTAAACTGATTTTTTTCTATTGCATAAAGATTTGCGATTTCTGTCGCACTAAGAGACCTGTTATATATTCTTACATCGTCGATTGAGCCGTTGAAATAACTCGCTGCATCAAATGATTGCTTTCCCAAGTCCATTTTATAAACCCCAGCAGTTTTAACTGTTCCTGAACAGGCGACAGGAGTAGCATCTGAAACACCATTTTTATAGATGAGAAGATGAGTTCCATTCCAAACCCCAACAAAATTATACCAAATAGAAGGAGAAATTGAACTATAAATGTTATAAGATGTTAAATTATTGTCCAAGGTAACAGCAAATCTTATGGAACTTTCAGCCACAAGAAAAAGAGTACGATTAGAATACGAACCAGATTTCCTCATGTCCATTATCATTTCATTTCCGACTAAATCATTCTTTTTAATCCAAGCAGAAAAAGAGATTTTATTTATTTCAGCATCAAGTTTGCCTGTTAAATTTATATTCACATAATC
>Ga0247841_10009953_pt1 | contig 13107 bp, 17 predicted proteins | sample LaCruzMarch2015__2_FD_192410 | JGI IMG/M metagenome (GOLD analysis project Ga0247841, IMG submission 192410) | Freshwater microbial communities from meromictic Lake La Cruz, Castile-La Mancha, Spain - LaCruzMarch2015_18m | ecosystem: Environmental > Aquatic > Freshwater > Lake | place: Spain... | reverse complement strand
TTTGATTATGCAGTTGTTTTTCGAAAAGCTTACGGTATTTTTGCTCTCTTGCAGGATAAATTCTAATTGGGTTACCTTTATGATCACCGATTATTAGATAGGAATCCTCTTTTATAGCTTTAATGAACACTTTTTCTACTGCTGTATTCATAATTTTAAGAGCTTCCTTTTCAGATGGCCTTAATTTACTTTTCATCTTTGATTTCCTTCAATTTATTGAATTTATTTTCATCAACAATCTGAATCTCGCCATTAATCTTTGAAAAGATTAACTCTGATTTTATATCTTCGTTGTCAACACAATATTTGAGGTATCCGATAAAACTGTTTCATAAATAAAGGATATTGCTTCCTTTTGGAATCAATTAAAAGTTTTTAGCAATTCTTTTCCTGCAATAATAGATGCTTGTTCATATCCTGAATTGTGCATAGCTTTTGATATTAAATCATAATATCTTTTCATGCAAGTACCCTGTAATGAATGTTGATTTTCCTGCTCCGTTTGGCCCCGCAACAATAATTAGTGAGGGTTTAGTATTCACATTTTTCAATAATTTCTCCAAATAGTCCGTGAATGGATTATATTACAATAACTTTGGAAGGGTCCAAATGCAAACTGGATCATATTGGGACCACGGGGACGTATCTCGTGGCTCCACTGTGGTGATGCGGAAATAGAGAAGTGATGATAAAACGGTATCGATAAGGAAATATTATATGCAGGTTACTTTTTCCAAGAAAACACCAAAACACAAGAGGTATGGTTTTGTACATTTTCTTGGAAAACACCAGCATAAAATTTCACTTATCTTGCGGATAATTGCTGAAAACGGCTCTGAGGAAAAAAATGGTAATGCTGGATATGGCTTATGGAAATGCTATCCCCTCACCGGAAGAACAAAAGGATATCCTATTACGCAAAACTCATTTCTTTTGCTTTATTTTTCCCAAAATCGGGGGAAATAATGCATAGATCAATGTCACTATCTTTTGTAGCTCGATTTTTTGCATAAGAACCATATAGGAGTACTTTGCTGATTCTGAGGTTGTCCTGTGTTAACAATAACAAGTATTGAAAAATTATTTTTCTTATTTCATTTTTGCTAATAGCCATTCTTTGAAGTCCTTTCCCATTCATCTTCTGAACCCTGCATCCAATATTCAACTAGTTTTGTACATTTTTGCTGAAAACGCTTCTCTAGGAAAAGAATCATCTTGTCTCAAAGATAATCTTGAAAACGTCACTAAGGAAAAAATCAATATATCCTCAAAGAAAAGTAATAAGAAAACAGATTCAGGTCTAGGAAAATAACACCAAAACCTATTTCTTTTGGGGAAATGTGGGAGAGAAACAGCTTCATTTCTCTCATGTGTCTTATGCTAATACAGTTGATAAGTCAAAATTGATAGGAATCTTCTTCTTTAGAACATTAATATTTCTTTTTGAAAAATGCCAAATTTCAATAGAAGTAATAATGTTTTTATCTTCGTTGATGAAAAAATAAATATCATCAAATAGTTCATTAGTTGTTTGATCATGCTCTTTGTCATAGTAAAAGTTTCTGAATAAATAATGCAATTATTCCTCCAAAGAGAACGCGAGGTGGTAATACAAAATCCGAATAAAGGCTAAAATCCCACTGTAATGAGTTTATGGTAGCAGAGGTCCAAGTCAAATTGGTTACGTGATAATGGATTATACTTTTTTCGATACAAATGCTAATCCTTTTTGAGTAATTCTGTATTTCTGTAGACGGCTATTCGGTTTATTAGGAATAGTCATTTCTATAAGTTTTTTGTCTAATGCTGGGTGCAGGTAGTTTTTCCTGAATGTTGGGCGATGAGATCGAAGGCTTCATATAAAGCATGAAGCATAAACGTAACAAATGGTGTGGAATCACCGTGTTGATCTGATTTTCCCAGTACTTGGTAATATTCTTCCTGACGATTATGAATAACTGTCTCTACGGGAAGATAGGCTAATATTGGTCTCCACCGGCTCAAAATAAGTGTTTGCCATAATCGTCCCATCCTTCCGTTACCATCTAAAAAAGGATGAATGAATTCAAATTCGTAGTGAAATACAGAGCTTGTAAGCAGAGGATGAACATCTGTGCTTTTGAGCCAAGCAAACAAATCATGCATTAAAGCTGGAACACGCTCCGCAGGCGGAGCTACATGGACTATCTCTTTTCCTTTCATAATTCCAACATTCCCAGAGCGGTAATGTCCTGGATTATCAACAAGAGATACCATTAAAATTTCGTGTGCTTTTAAGAGATCTTTTTCAGAGATTGGCTCTATGGTATCAAACATTTCATAAACAGTGAAAGCGTTTTTAACTTCCTGTATTTCCCGGGGATTTCCAAGAATTCTTTTTCCGTTGATAATATCAGTTACCTGCTCTAATGACAGAGAATTATTTTCTATAGCTAGAGAGGCTTGAATAGTACGCAAACGATTACTGCGCCTAAGTACAGGAGCAATTTCTGCTGGTGTGGTAACTGAAAAGCGTCCCAGTTTTTCGCTAATATCCGAAATTAATGATAGAATTGCTGGTGTAATATGATAAGGTGGCAAATATTTCTTTGTTTTCATTTTATTCGCTTTATCCTTTGATTTCATCGAAAGGAACGATAACTGATCAAGAGTAGGAAATTACGGACAACGTATTTATTAATCAAAATTCAATCGAATTCACCTCGTGGAGGGGAACAAGCCTTTGCGAAATACTTCGCAAAAGCATAATGTAGGCTTGAAGCTTGTATCGGCAATTTCTTCAAGCCATGTTGCTATTCTTTGAGCATCTTTTTTTCAATTCGTAATAAATCTTCTCTTGCTTCTTCATTCCATAATATATCCCATACTTTATATCCCAATGTACTTTTTTACTTCTTCTGTTGTAAAAAATATTCTGTTCCGTTTTCTGTCTCTTATAAGACAATCTTCGTAATCTTCAAGATCTTCTAAGTATTGTTTTAATGCTTTCTTAATAAAATAGGATTTAGATCTTTTAGTTCTTTTCGATATCAGTTCTAGTTCTTCTTCCAACTTTTTGGGAAGTCTTATTGATAACATATGTTTGTTCCTTTCAGTAGTACTTGTAATACTGAATGAATCATCGAAAATTAATTGTACTCATATAACAACAAGTAAAGCATTAAAGTGCTCCTTCCAAACTTATAAGAGGCCATAGATGGATTATATTACGATAACTTTGTGAGGGTCCAAAAGCAAACTGGATCATGAAATGATGAAGAACTGACTTTTAAGCAGCTGAATATATTATATATCCAGTTTTTCTCACATCTTCTAAGAATCCACTGCGATCATGAGATTCTACAATCAATTTTGGTTCTATTCTGTCATCAATTTGATGGCGAAGTGTGTATAGCATGGTTGCTTCATCTAAAAAATCATGAATTACTTCCGATACGATAACAGCTATATCTATATCACTATCTTCTCTGGCTGTTCCTTTAGCATAGGAGCCATATAGAATGATTTCAATTGGTTTCATATTTTGTAAAACTAATTTAGCGTATTCTTCAGCTATCTTTATAACTGTGCTTTTATCCATTGGAAAAGCTCCTTAGTCTGGTGCACAACAGTCTCACTGCCTTCATTGGTAAATGATGAAAATAAATCTGCTTTCTGTGTTGGATATAGAGCTTCTTTGTTTAATAATTCTAGAGTAACAATAAAATCCTTTTGCTCTTGAGGCATCTGATCATACAAAGATGTCATCTTTGCAAGTTTGACTAGATCGAAAATCTTAGGAGGTAAAGCTTCTGAAGGAAATTTTACAACATACTCCGCTTTGATCATTTTTTCTAAAGCAAGGTGACAAAAGAAACCGATATATAAAAAGCGTTTTGTTTCTAGTATTAACTCTGCTGTTTTTAAATCATACTCTGCTTCTTCTATCCAGTAGTTTAGTTTGTCATTCATGATTTTCCCAATCTTTATATATTTGATGCTGCATCTCAACACTAGAGATATTTGGGTCAATTTCTTTTAAAGCACCCCTCCAACTGAATTCTCTTTCTTGTTTTGTTTGACTCTGTGCATGATTGATGTAAAGCTCTATCTCTTTTAGGAAAACCTCCGCTTCATTGAGATTTTTACTAATGTATTCTTTATCTATTGCATAAAAATCGCCATAATCACAATCCTGTTTTTCTTGAAAGAGTGTTGAATAAAAAGATCCCCATTTTCTATCAATACAACCAATATCGACAAAGTATTTATTAAAGAGAGATTTTACTCCTGCATGTTTGCAGGATGATAACTTTTTTGTCAACAATAAAGCGCTAACCATATAAAAACAAGCATAGTAGGTCCTGTTTAGTACAGAGGAACATGCATTTGCTTCAATCAAACATTTTGCAGCACTGAATGCTTCCCAAGCTCGTTGCCTTTTAGATTGAATAATCAGTTGATAGTTAAGCATGGATTCCTTCTTTTTGTATGTTTTCATAAAGCAGTGATAACGTAGCATATTTGGTTTCCCATACTTCTTTGGATTCAATAAACATGCTAATGACTACATCTCGTTCGAGTTCAATTGGATAAACTGATTCCCATATTAATTTTATGACACTTTCATTTACCGGACCATCTATCAAAATCAGCAAATCAATATCAGACTCACTTGTTTCTTCACCACGGGCAACAGAACCATAAAGAGTAACCTCGAATGATTGCTCGATAACTGAATGAATTACCTTTTTTGTTTCCTCAATTACAGTTCTGTATTTTTTATCAATGGTTTGCAAAGTCAATTTATTTTTCTTCATATTTAATTTATATCACAATATGACAGGTTTTGTAAGGATTAATCAAAGCTACAACGTTTTGTTCGTGCAGAGATTACGGCCATCTGTTTTTTGAAAAGCTTCCTCATTCATAAGTGCCTCATTCTCCAATAATTCCTCCAAAGAGACCATGGATGGATTGTATTAGTTTAATTTTGGAATAGTCCAAAAGCAAACTGGTCGAAAATGATTCTTTCTAAAAAAGCCTATCTTTTTCAGAAAACAGCAAAACACGACTCCGTAGGACTACGTTATCGTTTTGTACATTTTCTGGAAAACAGCTATATCACGAAAGAATCAATTTTCTGAGGAAATATGGGAAGACGAGTTAAACAAGTATGAAAAGTTACCATCTCTCCAAAAAAAGTAAACGCTGACTGGATGGAGGAAAAATGCTATTCATCCACCAGAGAATGATGAAATATTTTACTATAAAGATAGATCGTTCTATAATACAATCTAAGAAAATGTAAATAAGGAAGTAATCGATGAGGTTTAATGTAGTTTTAGAAAAAGCAGAAGAAGGTGGGTATTGTGTTTCAGTTCCTGCTTTGGATGGTTGTTATACTGAAGGCGAAACCTTAGACGAAGCTTTACGAAATGCAAAAGAAGCTATTATTTGTTACTTAGAAGGTCTTGAAAAGCTAAATATTGCTAAAACTTCTATTTTTCAGCAAGTTCGATCGATAGAAATTGCAATTTGAGCAAAACCTTTTCTGGTAGAGAAGTCATATCGGCTTTAATAAAACTTGGATTTTTCTTAAACCACCAAACTGGTAGTCACGTTTTTATGCACCATGAAGGTAAAAATCTTTCTATTATTGTTCCGCAACACAAAGAACTTAAAAAAGGAACATTAAACAGTATCTTAAAGAAAGCTTGCATTACTGTTGAAGAGCTAAAAAAACTTATTTAGTGCTAATTAATTAGGTGGAAAATATGCTTTTCAACACAGGAGTACCTTGCTTTTGTAACGAGCCATTTCTACAATTTATCTCCACTCCTTCTTCTAAGGATTGCTTGAGTTCAGAAATGATAGTTTCTCTGGCAGCCTTATTGGAGAGTAAAAAACAAAGTTTCATGGATATCTTCCCACTGTTCCAAGCTTACTAATACTGAACCGTCATGCGCGGTCCTGTTTGTCATTGTAAAAAATTTCTGAATAGATAATGCAATTATTCCTCTAGAGAGAATACGAGGTGGTAATAAAAATCCGAATAAAGGGTAAAATCCTACGAAAGTAGTTTATGGAATCAAGGTACTTGACTAGAGGTAGTTAAAACGTCTCGTACAGTGACTAAGGGAGATGATTTTGAGGTTGACGGGTTTTGATTCTTTAAGGTCACAAATTGTGACCTTAAAGAATCAAACAGCTTCTCATCGAAGAGGTGGCATCAATAGCGATGTTCTATCCTATTTTTATCAAATCACTCATAATGCTATCACGATATACCGGTTTAATATACTTTTCAGCCACTAGATCGACTTTCACAAGAAATATGCTTTCTAGGTATTTCTTTAAATCAATTTTGTTAAAGAGGGTTGCATCTTGATCGTAGGAAACAAGAATATCAATATCACTTTTTTTTCTTTGCTCATTTCGAGAATAGGAACCAAAAATCCCTAGGACAGTAATTCTGTATTCAGAATGGATGAAATCTCTATTTTTTTGAAGTGTGCGTAAAATCTTTCGTAAACTTAAAGCAGAGGTTTTTTTGTGTATTGTTATTTTCATAGCTTTTTTCCTTTTTCAAATACACTTTCAAAGAAATATATCTAGAAAGTTTGATGACAATAAGGGAGGAAGCATAATTTTCTCTTAGCACGAATAGCTTTTTATGCTATAAATACACTAAATTGCACGCTAATAATATTTAAAGCGGATAATGAGGCGTAATATTGATCTCCATTGACCAGCTAGGAAAACAGTTTATGGATCATGGGAATATCATGAAAACGTCAGAATTAAAGTCCTCAATCCAAACTCCAAAGAGACCATAGTTGGATTATATTAGTTTAATTTAGGAAGGATCCAAAAGCAAACTGGACCGAGATATGATGAAGTAATTCATAATTTCTGTCAAGTATCCAATATAGGAGAAAGAACTATTCTGCCTATTAATAAAAATATCTGCACTTTTTATTGCATAAAAATATGCAGGAATGAGTTATCAGAATAGTAAAAGCGGGATTTGTTAGCTTGATCCTTTTTTGATAACAATACAATTGGGTCCGATGGCTTCGCGAAAACTATCTGAAATGGTTTGCCAGTCGAGAATATCAACCATATAAGGTAGATCGGAACAAGAGAATATATCTTTCAAGTTGTTGAGTATTTTAGTGTCTAGTTGTTTCTTTCCAACAATCAATAGATCTATGTCTGAATATTTACGAGAAGTTCCACGTACACGGGAACCGAATATTCGTACTTCATATTCTGGTGCATATATATTGAGGATGCTTAGAATCATTTCCAGATAGCGTGGTTCAAGATCAAGCTTCATATAACTCCTTTCCTTTTCACCACGTGGGTTAACAATGGATTATATTATTCTAATTTAGAAGGGGTCCAAAATCAAACTGAATCAAGCCATGATAAAGGTCGATAGTGATATAACTAAATTACCATATGAAATTTTCGAAATTGTCCTGGGTTATTTTTTGGACGGTACTGCCGGGATAACTTTCCAGGAAATCGTTAGCTTTTATTTTTCCACTCTTCCATTTAAATTCGTAACCATGAAGCTCTCCAGAGTATTCCTCGATCCAATCTATTTCTTGTTTGGCGTAATTTCGCCAAAAATAATAATTTTTTACGAGTCCTTTGGCGGAATCATTTTTGATTCTCTCCATGATCAGGAAATTTTCCCATAATGGTCCAATATCGGAACGCAGTATTGGTTCATTAAAGTTCTTGATCAGAGCATTTCGAATCCCTAGATCATAAAAATAGATTTTCCGACTCTTATTGATTTCGTTTCTCTGATTTCTGCTGAAGGCTGGAAGCTTAAAAACAATAAAGCTCTTTTCTAGCAGATCCACATACCGGATAACTGTTTTCTGGTCTATGCCTACCGTCCTGGATAGTTCGGTGTAGGATACTTCCTGACCAATTTGTAATGCCAGGGACGTGATTAATCTTCGCATAGGTTCATTGTTTTTGATTAATTGAAGCTGGATAGCATCTTTATACAGGTAATCCCGACTAATTTCATTTAAATACAGTTCGATTTCTGAATCTTCCTTGAACTGAAATATTTTTGGGTAAAACCCAAATCGAAGATACCGTGATAATTCAGCTCGAACTTCTATTAATTGATCGGTTTTATATAGCTCAGAAAGGGCAATCGGGTACAGTAAAAAAGTTATCTTCCGACCTGTTAAAGGTTCACTCAGTTGATTTGCCAATTCAAAGCTAGATGACCCACTCACGAATAGCTTAACATCTGGAATATAATCAATAATCAGTTTTAGTAATAATCCAATATCTGGAATTGTCTGTGCTTCGTCAAAAATTAGTAATTTATTTGACCCGATGAGACGTTTTAACCTATCTATGTTAAATCCTTGAAAAATATCTACTACCGAAGGATCATCACAAGCAAAAAAACGATTGGGCAGTTTTGTTTGTTTGATAAGTTGTTTTAATAAGGTCGTTTTGCCAACTTGACGGGCACCAAAGATAATCACTGCAGGGTATAAATCAGAGACTAGGACATTCTGTATTCTATTTTCTATATATCTTGGAATTATCATAGAAAGAGTATACTGACTCCTGTAATTAAGTCAAATTACAAGAACACACTCCTGCAATTCTTAAGATTATACGGACATCGTACTTTTGCAAATCAAAAGGGATCGGAATAATAGTACTTTTTAACAAAGAACGGACTACCTTTTCCAGAAAACAGGAAAACAAGAAGACTATCGTTTTGTACATTTTCTGGAAAACGTCCGAAAAAATAAGAAAAAGTACTACTATTCCTTAGAGAAATGAAAGAAACAAAAGGAAGGTTCAAATCAAGTTCTATTGAGCATTTGATTTTATTAACAAATATGTTACTATTATGGTATGAATAATTCATGGGATCCAGTAAAAAATATGGTGGAAAAAAGTAAGCAGTTACAGACTTCACCTGAAAACATCCTGAGAGAAGAGCTTCAAAAATGCATTTTATACATTCTATCGGAAAAGGAATTTTTCAATGATGGAGTTTTTCAGGGTGGAACATCTTTGCGTATTGTTTATCAAAACTTCCGCTTTTCTGAAGATTTAGATTTTGTTTTTCAATCAAAAGATTCCCCTGGATATAATACTATCGAACAGAAAGTTGCCAAAATCCCGGTTGAGGTAAATAAATGGTTTCCTTTTTTATCGGTTGGTGAGGGTAAGTGGCAAAAAAAGAGTCAAACACTAAAGAGGTATCATTTAAAAGTGACTAGTGACTCTTTGCACTCCACCTTGTTATTACAGCTGGAATTTGCTAATATTCCTTCCCATGACAATAAAATTGTAACCATTCAATATGAAATGTACCCTTTCCCGATTCGAGTGGAAACGGAAGAGGAAATTGTCATGGATAAAGTCATCGCTTTTGGACTCAGGGCTTATCTAAAAGGAAGAGACCTGTGGGATTTGTACTATTTGGTAAATCTACGAAAGATTATTATCGAGAGTGATATTTTTAATTCAACCATCCTTCAGAAAGCCTCTGATTATGGATTTTCGATTGACACTTTTCACCAAAAATTTATGCAAAATCTGGAACTGCTAAAAAGGGATGGACTATCGATCCTAAACCTTGAGATGAAGAGATTTATGGACAATCGACTCTATAATGCTTATATGCCAGAATTTAATGAGATCATCCAGCAGATTGTTAAGTACCTGGAAACAGTTCAAATTTAGAATCATCATGAGTAGCAAAGAATATATCGACTTACTAAAAAATCATCCCGAAATGCCACTTTTTCATGTTAATGATTTTGTATTGATGTTGAATCAGAAGAAGGAAGTGATCCGGGTTGAACTGGTAAGAATGGTTAAAAAAGGTTTATTGTCAATAGTAACCAATGGTTACTATGCAAATCCTTTTTTATATCCCACCTCTGACCAAATTGCTATGTATCTTAAAAAACCTTCCTACATCAGTTTGGAAAAAGCGTTAAACATCCACGGCATCTTACCTCAAACGGTCTATACTTATACATTGATTACGGCAGATTCACCGTACTCTTACCAGGTCAACCAAACTATTTTCGAATACCATCATATTCACTTACCTTATTTTTTTGGTTTTAAGGAGAGTAACCAACATATTTATCTGGCTGACCCAGAGAAAGCCTTGCTTGATTTTCTTTATTTCCGTTATTTTCGTGAAAAACGAACGAATCGCCAACCTGTATTTAGTCTGCTGGATGATATGGATTTTGAAATTATCAATAAAAGTAGGTTCCTGTCCTATGCACAAAAGATGGATCTAAAAAACAAAATCTTAACGACGTTTAAAGACATACTTTAAAAGTCCATAGCAGGCAATATTCTGCAGTCATCACTCCATTCATTCGAAATAATAAAAGCAGAAGAAATTCCTAGTTTTAGACTTAACTTATCAAGTTTCTGGAGATCATAAGCAGTTCCCCTGGTTTTGATTTCAAAAGCTAATTTATTGTCGAAGATAACATCGATCTCTGATTCACTCTGTGTGTTATAAAAACTGACATTACCTAAACTCGTAAGTTGATTAATAACTGCATTCTCAAGAACCTGTCCAAACGTTACATTACCGATATGATTCAAGATTCCTGTATCAGAAAAATAAACTTTTTTTCCACCAGCAACAGAACGATCTGGACTCTTGGAATATTTTGGCAATAACTTTAAAAAGAAACAACCCTGGAGGAATTCTAGAAAATGATATACTTTTACGCGATTTATATTGAGCTCATTGGCTATTTTTGTAACATCCAATAAAGAACCAACCCTTGGAATGAGTAACAAAATTAAATCTCGTAACTCGCGAATATCTTTTAAGTCCGACAATAGGTGAATATCTTTTTCAAAAAAGGAGGTAAGGATGTTTTTAATAATTAATTTTTTCGTTTCAAAATCAGGAGTTAAAACAACTTCTGGAAAGGAACCAAACTCCAGGAATTCTTGGTAATCACTTTTGTGTTTCTGGTAAAAGATCTCATTTTTAAACTGGAGTATCTCTTCTATTGTTTTTGGTTTTGGAAGTTTTTGCTCTTGGTCGTCTCGAAGATAAAGAAACTCCTGGAAGGAAAGTGGAGCTAAATAATAAAGAAATTTTCTCCCGCTGAGGGATTCAGGAAAAAGGTTTTTTAAATAAAAGTTAGATGAACCAGTTACAAAAAATTTCACTTGAAAATAATCAATCAGAAATTTTATTATTCTTGTAATTTCTGGAAAATTCTGGATTTCATCTATAAAAACATACAAACGCTGATTTTTGTTTTGAGTCATCCAGGATAATTTTTTATAGATGTTGTTATAATCAACTTCTTCAAATATTTTTTGATCAAATGGATTGTCAAAATCAAACCATAATCTGGTTTTGTCGGTGAGTGAATCGTGGATTTGTTTGAGCAGGGTGGTTTTGCCGACTTGGCGCATACCTGTGATTACGATAGCATTTTTATCCTCAAAATAGGGCTCTATACTGGAATACAAAAAACGTTTTTTCATATCTGTAAAATTTTCTTTACATATTTATTCATATTTGTAATTTTAGATGAACAAATACAAAAAGCAAATTAATTTAGAAGGTTTTACGGCTCAAAAATCAAGGATTGATAAAAAACACAAAAGGAAACGGCTCTCAGGGAAAAGAAAAAAAGGAAGAATCATAATTTATCAGTTCGATACGATCATCGTTTTTTGCTATTCCAATGAGTTGATCGGTAAAACCTGACTTGGAGAATAGAATAAAATACTGATTTGGATATTGCTTAAGGATGGCTGATTTGGTTTTCAGATTTTCTAAAACCTTGCATCCAAGGGGTTCTTTAGTCCACTTACATTCACCGAAGAAAGTTCTGTTTTCTCCAGTCGCAATGATATCAATTTCTACCTGCGTTTTTGTTGCAGGATTTGCCCCCCACCACCTTCCTATCTTGAAAAATGGAAAAGGGAGTGAGCCCAAAATGTTATTTCGAATTAAGTATTGCTTACATACTTCTTCAAATATTGGTCCAATATAATGATTAAGGGTGGGAATAATTTGATGTTCCAATATCTGCTGCCCCATCAAGCTTTCAATGTTCATGGTGTATTGTGGGATAAACCGATACCAAAACCTGAACATTAAGTCTCGAAGCTTGTATATACAATTTCGTTCGGTTTCTCTACCGATTGGGTACTCTTTCTCAATAATCTGAAGGGAAATTAAAGATTTTAAGTATTTAGCACATTTTTTACTATCTTCTCCGGATTTAGTAGCAATCTCGTTTAATTGACTCGATCCTGTGGCGATGGCGCTAATAATTGTATTATAAATGGCTGGTTCGCGAAGCTCTTGTTTTAATAAGTTTTCAGGCTCTTCGTACAAAGGACCAGTCTTGGTAAAGAAATTCTCATATATTGCTGTATATATGTCCTTTGATTCACTTAAATAATGTAAATATTGAGGGATTCCACCAAATGAAGCATAAGCCACCATCTTATCAACAAGAGAAAATTGGGGGTAGAACAATGTGCTATCAAAAAAATCAAATGCTTCCAGTTTGAATTGTGCTGTTCTTCTGCCATATAGGGGGCTTTGATACCCCAAAATTTGGTTTTCCATAAAACTCATAGAAGATCCACACAACAGAAGAAACAGCTGACTATCCTTAAATGTAGTATCGATAAGTTTTTGTAGAAGAGACGATAGAGAATTATTGCTGTTTACCAAATAGGGATATTCGTCAATTACCAGGATAACTCGATTACCGTTTGATTCCTGTGCAATATAGGAAAATGCTTTTTCCCAGGTAGGGAATACATCGATCATTGATTTTGCGGAGGGGAAAACCTCTAGTACTTTTTCGGAGAAACTCTCCAAAGCGGATTTATCGTTTTGTTCGATTGCGATATAAAAAATAGTCTTTTTGCCAGCAATGAACTGAGTAATCAAGGAGGTCTTTCCTACTCGGCGACGACCATATATGACAACAAACCGAAATCCAGCTTTGTTGTATTCCTTATTCAGTTCGTTTAATTCTGCCTTGCGTCCTATAAACATTTTTACCTACTTTAAAGTAGCCTACTTATGAGTAGGGTAATACGAAT
>Ga0247841_10009950_pt1 | contig 13108 bp, 11 predicted proteins | sample LaCruzMarch2015__2_FD_192410 | JGI IMG/M metagenome (GOLD analysis project Ga0247841, IMG submission 192410) | Freshwater microbial communities from meromictic Lake La Cruz, Castile-La Mancha, Spain - LaCruzMarch2015_18m | ecosystem: Environmental > Aquatic > Freshwater > Lake | place: Spain... | reverse complement strand
ACAACGCCATGGGGTCGGGTTTCAAGTTGTCCTCCAGCCTGGCGGCAGCCGGCGGCGGCTGCGGCTCCTGCAGCAGTTGTTGAAAACAGGAAAATGCGATGGGACAAAGGAATCATAATGTGGACGAAAAACATGTTTCGGAGCAGATGAGCAAGGCCGCCGAAGGGCATCTCCGGAAAGGGGAATACCAGGCGGCCATCGATCTCTACCGGAAACTTATCGAACGTCATCCCGGGGATGATTCCTTTGTCCTGGCCCTGGCCTGGGCCTACCATGACGGGGGCTTCATGGACGAGGCCATTGGCAGTTTCGAAAACCTGCTGGAAAAAGAACTCGAGCAGAAAATTTTCACTGGTTTCGCCTTCGATGAACTGGTGCGTATCTTCAAGCGCGATGGTCTCTACGACCGTCTGGTCGGGATCTGTGAGCGGGCAATGGCCGCCCAGCCTGAGGACTATGCCCTCATGGGCGATCTGGGGGAGGCTTACCTGAAGACCGGCCGGATTGAAAAAGCCGTTGCCGTCTTCAGGAAAATGACCGACATGGAACCGGAAGACGGGATGGCCTATTGTCGATTGGGGAACGCCCTGGCGGCCCTGGAATCATTTGCGGAAGCCGATGCTGCCTATGAGCGGGCCGCGGCAATCGAGCCGACGGCGGCCGGTTCTTACTACAGCCGCTTATCCGAGGTATACCGGCAGGCGGGCCATTACGATCGGGCCATCGCGGCTTTAGACCGTTGCATTCGGGAAAACTCCTCCGAGCCGGCGTACCATCTTCTTTTCGGGGACATCATGATCGAAAAGGGCGACATCGCCGCCGCCCTCAGCGCCTACGAAATGGCTGTCAAACTGAGACCGGACTTCACAGGGGCTTACTACAACCGTCTCGGCAACACCCTGTCCCGTTTCTCCCAATATGAAAAAGCCGTGATGGCCTTCCGGAAGGCCATCACGGCAGAACCTGACAATCCCTTTTACATCCTCTACCTTGCCGGCGCCTATAACGCCCTGGGCCGGGAAGATCTGGCCCGCCAGGCCCTGGAAAAATCGGAATTACTAAGAAAATGACCAATCAAGGTTGATGAACCCGTAAAAAGTCGAAAATGCCCAAGAATCGTCATTCCGGTGAAAACCGGAATCCAGAAATTTCAAGGTGTTACAAGAACACTGGACCCCGGCTTTCGCCGGGGTGACGACTTTTTACGATGGCATCAAGGTTGACAGCTTGGTCTTCCGGGAACACATTCCGATCCCTTCAGGCTTTCAAATTTAATGTCTACTTCGGGGATGGTTGAAATCCCTCCCCTTCAAGGGGAGGGCAAGAGCCTGCCCCGTACTTGATACGGGGGTGGGGATGGGGCTTTTGTGCCTCATCCCTCGATAATGTCAGACTTTCCCCATTTTCTTCAGGCTTTCCTTGAAGATATGGTAGAAGGCGGTGTGGTCGGCCAGACCCCGCTTGAAGATAGCCGAGAAATCATCCACGTTCGTCAGGTTGACGACCAGATTGACGCTCTTGTTGAAGGCCGCCATGTTGTCGGAGCTGCGAAATCTTTCCGTGAGGAGGATGACGAAGGTCTGGCGCCGCGTGGCCATGGGCAGGGCCTCGAAGTAAACCATCAGGTCATTGACATCGGGGTTGTCCGTATCGAAGCGTTCATTGAGAACGACCACATCATAAACATGAAAACGATTCTTCTTCAGGGCGTCCCGGGCGTCCGCCGCTTCGGTGATCCGGTAACCGGATGATTTCATGGCGGCAACGATCTTTTCACGGACCCCGGCGTCAGGTTCGCAGATCAGGACCGTCTGCGTCCCTGCTTCGACAAAATCAAAAGGCATGTCCGAGGCGTTGTAATCCCCGGCCGCGACATCGTTAGCCAAAGTTTTTTGTTCTTCCATAACGCAATTTTGTCCTCCTTGTCATCATTACCATTTTGGTTTCGGCTTTCCGTATTCCTGATCGATGGACAACTTGCCCAGCTCTGTCGTCTTTTCACCCTTGGAGCTCTTCACGGAATCGATGCCGCGGCCGACGGCGCCTCTATTCGTGGCGTATGCCCGGGCTGTTTCCTCGGTGATCAAATCCTTCTGATAAAGCTCCACGATATAGTCGTCGAAGGTAATCATCCCGAAAGCCTTGCTGGCGGTGATGATTTCCGAGTAGGTCTTCCCCTCCGATTCCCCGTGGAGAATTGTGTCCTTGATGCGCAAGTTGGAACCCATGATCTCAAAGGCCGCTACGCGGCCGCCGCCGACCTTGGGAAGGAGACGTTGGCAGACAACCCAGCGGATCGTGTCGGCCAGTCGGATGCGGATCTGGGTTTCCTCCTCCGAGGAAAACATGCCGAGGATACGGTTGATCGTCTGGCCCGCGTCCACGGTATGGAGGGTGCTGACGACAAGATGACCGGTTTCGGCAGCGGAAAGGCCTATTTCCACCGTTTCCCGGTCCCGCATTTCCCCGACGAGGATGACCTTGGGGGCCTGGCGCAGGGCGGCCCGGAGTCCGTTGGCGAAGGTATCGAAATCATTTCCCATCTCCCGTTGGTTAAAGGTAGCCTTTTTATGGGGATGGGAAAACTCGACGGGATCTTCAAGCGTTACGATATGAACGGATTTCGCCTCGTTGATCCGGTCGAGAACGGCGGCAAGCGACGTGGATTTGCCGCTGCCGGTCGCGCCGGTCACCAGGATGATCCCGTTTTTTTCCTCGGCCATCTTGTAAAAGGCCTCGGGAAGATTCAGATCTTCGCAGGTGGGAATCCGGGTCTCCAGCTTTCTCATGACGATGGAATAGTTGCCCCGCTGGCCGAAGATATTCACCCGGAAACGGGCCTTCCCGGGGAGCTCGTAAGAAGAGTCGCAGGAGCCCTCGGCAATGAGCGTCTCCGTGAGCCTCCGATCCTGGTTGATCAGGTTCATGGCAAACATTTCCGTCTGGAATGGCGTCAGCTTCCGGAAGGGCGGATCGAGCTCCACCCCCGTCAACTGGCCTGAGGCCTCAACCTGAAAGGGCTTGCCAACGGTGATGTTCAGATCCGAGACATTCCCGTGGGAATCCAGCATTTTTCCTAAAATAAAGTCGATTTCCTGTTTTCTCATAGCAGTCTTTTACCCCCGCATGCCCAAATTAATTATAAACGATTTCGACAGATAACCTCTTTAACCCATCCCACTCCAACCCTTGAAGGGGCGGGGATTACCGGATTACCTCTTCCCGAAGTTAATGGCTACGATGTCTTCCTCCCCTGAGCCGCGATGGCTGCCAACCTCTTCCTCCCCCTTCAAGGGGGAGGCAAGGAGGGGGATGGGGTTATTTGTTTACGCATCCGTGAAGTCCGAGGGCGGATTCTTAAGCAATGGACGGAAGCGGGTCTTGTCATTGGCCTTGGCATAGGCTTCGTCAGGATCGATCCAACCCTTGTTCACCAACTCGAAGATGGCGTCATCAAGGAGTTGCATGCCGTACTTCCTCCCCGTCTGGATCATGGAAGTAATCTGGAAGGTCTTGGCCTCCCGGATGAGGTTACGGACGGCGGAAGTGGCGATCAGGATTTCCAGGGCGGCGCAGCGGCCTTTCTTGTCAATCCGCTTGAAAAGAACTTGCGCTACAACCGCACGGAGGCCATCCGCCAGGGTGGAGCGGATCTGCGACTGCTCGCTGGCGGGGAAAACCTCGATAACGCGGTCCACGGTCTTTGCCGCCGAGGTCGTATGAAGGGTGCCAAAAACAAGATGACCAGTGGAGGCCGCTTCCACAGCCAGGCGGATGGTCTCGAGATCCCGCATTTCCCCCACCAGGATGATATCCGGGTCCTCGCGGAGAGCGCCGCGCAGGGCCGAGGAAAAGGTCTTGGTGTGGACGCCGACTTCCCGGTGGTTCACGATACACTGCTGGCTCTGATGGACAAACTCGATCGGGTCTTCAACGGTGATGATATGATCCTTCCGGGTTCGGTTGGCCTGATCGATGATGGCCGCCAGGGTAGTGGATTTGCCGCTACCGGTCGGACCGGTTACCAGGACCAGCCCCCGGGGCAGGGAGGCCAGTTTCGAAACAACGGCCGGCAGGCCAAGCTGTTCAGACGTGAGAATTGTACTGGGAATCTCTCTGAAGACGGCGGCGCAACCCCATTTCTGCTCAAAGAAATTGGCCCGGTAACGGGCAAGTCCCGGGATTTCATAGGCAAAGTCAACATCCCCGGTTTCTTCGAACTGCTTGATCTTGTAGTCCGGCGCAATCTCGTAGAGCATGGCCTTGAGGCTGTCGTTCTCCAGGAGGTCATATTTTATCCGCTCGATTTCACCGCGTATGCGAATCGCCGGTTGCTGTCCCGTCACGAGATGGAGGTCGGAAGCCCCCTGTTCGTTCATCAACTGGAAAAAGGCGTCGATTTTTGCCATAGCAATCCTCCCTTTCTATTTTGCGAGAGTATAGGAAAAGGGAGGAACCTTGTCAAGAATGAAAACCGGTTCTTCCACATCAATTACTTGACAGAGAAGATAGAAATCATATATGGAGGGCCTCACATCATAAGTATGATGTAGCGGCGGGCATACGTCATGCAAAACGGCATAAAAGGGGATGTAGCTCAGCTGGGAGAGCGCGGCGTTCGCAATGCCGAGGCCAGGGGTTCGATCCCCCTCATCTCCACCAGAACATAGTCCCAGGAAGTCCAAAGAAGTAAAAAACCCGTTATAAATAGCGGGTTTTTTATTGCCATTTGTCCAGAGACATGCCGTAGCCACAGGTAGGGCAGACCTTACTCAGCACATGATATTATATGATATAAGCATTATGGGGTTTAATACATCATCCCTGAAACAATATCGGCAACAAATACCTTATTATGTCCCCAAAATCCCCTTGACTCATAAAATCTTTACTCGTAAACTATAATCATTGAAATTTATTACCTTATCAATTCAACTAACTCAGAAAGGAGGTAGGATTACGATGAAGCGAAACAAACCGGTTGAGGTAATGTGGTGTGTAAGCCTGGTCATAGCCTTAGGTTGCGGTAGTGCTTGGGCCGGTCCGTTCGACAGTCTGACCGAAAAAATAAAAGGTACGGTTAAGACACAGATTGATGGAACGGTAGACAAAACCAAGGCAGATGCTCAAAACCGGACTGACGATGCTTCAAACAAGGTTGAAAAGACGGTTAGAGGTCCCGAACCAGGCAACATCGTTTTCTCAACGGCAATGATCTCTCCGGATAATCCGTCCAAGCTAACGAGTAGTTTCAAAATAGGTGAACCGATATACGCTGCGGCATATCTTGGAAAGAGCATACGAAACTTAAGTAGTGATCCGCAAACGAAGAAAGTTTACGTAGAAATTAGCTTTTGGACGATACAGAAACCTCTATACTCTTATCAGAAACCGAGCGAACGATTCATTGGCTTCAGTGCAGTAAACCTGAAAGGAAGCCTCCTTGACAAAAACGTCCTTCCCTTCGAAATCCTTCCGATAGTCGAGAAGGTAACGTCCTACAGCAATCCTGAGATGGACTACAAGAAATTTGGAAAGAAAAACGACGGTCCGGTGAAGATCGCGGAAAGTCTCTCAAAGCTGGATGCAGGACAGCATACAATAATCTTCAAGGTCAAGATCAACTACAAGGAGGTTTCACAAGGTGATTTCCGTATAGAGGGGGAAGATTTCTCCAAACTTCTCGCATTAGCCGAGAATTACCGTAAGGGAGAGGCGACTCAAAGTAAGGCCAGTGCAGAGATGCCCAAGGCGTCCATGAAAGACAAGAAGCTGGAAGCGGAGATGACAGCAGCTTTGAAGGCCTCCCGGACATACAATGATCGGATGAAGGGGCAGATATTGCGCCTCGTAATAATTGATCCTGAATGGATGATCCGACGCAACGAACTCACGGGAGTGATCCTTCATCGTTATATCCGAGCTGCCGCTGCGATCAAGGATTCCGGGGGCGAGTGCCGCGTTTGGAACTTAATCACCTTCCAACAGGATTATGTCGGGGGCCGATACCAGAAAACTCGTTTTGACGGCGTCGGGGATCCTGCCCCAATCCTTTGCGAGAATCTTAAATAATATCTACTGAGTAACCCCCCGGTTCTGCCGGGGGACTTCCAAAGTTTGACATTTCCTTTTGTATCCGATATTTTTCAAATAATTTGTAAGTACTTGACAAATGTCATCCATTTTAACTCCAGCTTACAGAGGTTATCTTAACAGAGGACTATCAGATGCGCCATCCATCAAGAACAAATAAGGAACTACTCGCAGAGAACGAGTTATTGAAGCAGCGAATAAGGGAATTGGAAACAGCCGAATCAGACTATAAACGGTCTCAAGAGGAGCTGTGTAAGTCAGAATCGAAGTACAGAATACTATTTGACCAAGCTACTAACGGGATCATGATAATGCCGATTGAGGGAACAAACTTCATTGTAAATGAATCGTTTGCCAAACTTCATGGCTATGACAGCCCCAAGGAAATGGAGCACTTGATTCTATCAGACCTGGACACGCCCGAAACCGCGAAATTGGCGCCGGAACGTCTGCGCAGACTTATAGCTGGTGAATCGTTGAATTTTGAAGTCGAGCACTATCATAAAGATGGTCACAGTATATTTTTGGAAGTGTCTTGCAATGTCGTCCATATAGACGGCAAACCTCATTACCTGGGATTCCATAACGACATCAGTGCCCGCAGGGAGGCGGAACAAGCACAAAGGAAGAGTGAGGAGCTTTATCGAACTTTCATGAATGCTACCCCAGATATGGCGTTCATAAAGGATGATCTTTTTCGCAACGTAATGGTAAATGAATCGATGGCGTTATTTTTTGACAAACCGGAGGGAGAGATCATCGGGAAAAGCGACTTTGAACTGATGCCTCAACTTGCTGCAGAAAAATGCAGGCAGACAGACATGGAATCTCTGGCAAGCAATTCTATTGTCATTTCTGAAGAGATTGTTGAGAAGCAGATTTTTGAAACAATAAAATTCCCGGTTGAGTTGGGGCGCAACAGAACCGGCGTGGGTGGCTTTATTCGGGACATTACCTACCGCAAGCGGGCCGAGAAAGCTTTAGAGCGGGTACATGCTGAACTGGAACAGCGTATTGCGGATCGTACAAAGGAGCTGCAGGAAAGCGAAGCGCGTTTTCGGGATCTTGTGGAGCTTATTCCCGTGGTCGTCTATGAAACAGATGTAAACTATCGACTGACATTCGCTAATCATAGAGCAGTCGATTTATTCGGATATTCTAAAGAGGAACTTGCCGGCGTGGATAGCGTCAACATGATCATTCCAGAGGACCGCAAGCGATTGATGGGAAACTTCGTGCGACGATTAAAGGGTGAGGAAATCGGCATTAATGAATACATAGGTATCAAGAAAGATGGTTCCAAGTTTCCAATGCTCCTGCAAAGCGTTGCCATTCAAAGAGAAGGGAAGTTGATTGGAGCCAGGGGCATCGTCATCGACATCACCGAGAGAAAGCAGATAGAAGCTAAATTTCAGAACACATTAAACTTTCTGCTGACATTATTCAATACTATTCCCAGTCCGATCTTCTGCAAGGATGTCAACGGTCTATATGTGGACTGCAATAAGGAATTCGAAAGATATACCGGTTTCGAAAGGAAAAAAATCATCGGGAAGAGTGTCTACGACATGTATAGTCAAGAGGTAGCCGATAAATACCACGAGATGGATCTTGCCTTGTTCCGTCAGCCGGGAAGGCAAATATATGAATACCCGATAATATATGCGGATGGGAGTATGCATGATGTTGTCGTGAACAAGGCAACTTATCAGAATGCCGACGGTACTGTGGAAGGATTGGTTGGTGTCATGGTGGACATTACCGAGCGCAAGCAGGCAGAGTTCCAAAGAGAAGCTGCGCTAAAGGAACTGCGGGAAAGCGAAGCGCAATTCCGTCTCCTTTTTAACAGCGGAAAAGATTATGTAGCTGTTCACCTAATAGGAAAAAACGGTCGGCCGATGGACTTTGTACAGGTCAACGATGCCGCCTGCGAAAAGTTGGGTTATACAAGGGAGGAGATGCTCCATTTGTCGCCTCAGGATATTGACGCAGCTTACGGTTCAGGACGGATGCCTGAGTTGATTGAAAAATTGCTTGAAAACAAACAGGTGCTGTTTGAAACTGAAATGATTTGCAAAAACGGCCACAGGATTCCTATGGAGGTTGCAGTTAACCTATTTCACCTGAATGACAATCAAGCTACCATGTGCGTTGCCAGAGACATCACTGACCGCAAGAAGGCAGAGGATGAACTAAAGAAATACCGTGAGCGACTCGAGCTATTGGTGAGTGAAAGAACTCAAGATCTGGAAAACAAAACAAATGCCCTTGAGGAAATCAATATCGCCATGAAAGTGCTTTTACAACATCGGGAGGAAGATAAAAAAGATCTGGAAAATCGGTTTGTCATGAACGTCAAGAATCTGATCATGCCCTATGCGGAAAAGTTGAAAAGAACCCCCCTTGATGAACGGCAGTTGGCTTATCTGGGTATTATGGAAACGAATCTCACTGATATAACCTCGTCACTGATAAAAAAGATCCATCAATTAAACTTTACCCCTACAGAGATTGAAGTTGCGTCTTTGATAAAGGAAGGCAAGTCCACAAAAGAGATTGCCTCGATAATAGGGATAGCTGCAAGTTCCATCAATACCCACCGGAACAATATCAGGAAAAAACTTGGAATCAGCATGGAGAAAGTTAATCTCCGCTCTCATCTCCAGTCCTTCAAGTAATATTGAAAAACGAGATGACGGGTGCCTCTTACTATTTAAACAGACCGGCAAAGCGCCACTTTTTCCTCTTTTTCCAATTACCCTTTAAATACGCATAATTAGCCAGCAGCGGCAGGACCGAGGTCGCCTCCGCATAAACCATTTTTTCATAGGCCACGTCCACCTTTCCCCAGGATTGGGCCTCCTTGAGGGTGGAACTGGAGCAGGCGCCGTCCCGGACATCCGCTACAGTAATCTGGATGGCGTATTTATGCATGGGAACTTCCTTGCCGAGGATCTCGGCGCAAATGACCGTATCCTGAACGAAATTCTTGGGAACGCCGCCACCGATCATTAGTAATCCCGTGGTCCCCGCCTTGATCTTGATCATCGTCAACTCCCGGAAATCTTTTACCGAATCGAGGGACAAGCAGTTATCGGGCCGTTCATGCTGATGTAGAACCAAGCCGAATCCGGCGCTGCTGTCGGAAAAGGCAGGGCAGAAAATGGGGACATCGTTTTCAAAGGCCGCCTGGACAAGAGAATCTTTTTTCTTCGCGTGGGTGGTCAGATATTTCCCCATCTCCCGGATGAACTCACGGGAGGAGTAAGGCCTGGGGGCCAGGGCGTCGGCTATCTCCTTGACAGTGCGATCACAACACTGCAATTGCTCTTCATCGATATAGGTATCATAGATCCGATCGATATAGAGGGAACGGAGCGTCTGGTCATCCGCATGGGAAGAACCCTGATAGTGACAAAACCCGAGGGCTTCGAAGAAATCCATGTCCACAATCGCGGCGCCCGTGGCCACAATGGCGTCCACCATGTTGTTTCTGACGAGATCCACATAGATCTGCATGCACCCGGCGGCAGAAGTGCTGCCGGCAATGGTCAGGATCACGGCGCATTTTTTGTCTTTCAGCATCCGGTCATAGATATCGGCGGCGTCACCTAAATCCCTGGCAGTAAAGGACATTTTTTTCATTGCCTCGACGATGCCGACCGCGTCAAAAGACTTGATGTCGATATGCTGGATTGTTTTTTTCAAAAATTCCTTTTTCTTCATACGCTCCCCAATTCTAAAAAAGATATTTTCCTTTAAATCATAGACGGATAAATGTCAATAACTTAAGAAAAACCACCTTGTCATCCCCCCTGATTTCTGATACGCCTCGCCTCAGAAAGAAGGCTACTCATGCAAGACGTCTGGACAGTCAGCCAGCTAAGTGAACATATAAAAACCCTTTTGGAAGCCCGGTTCGAAGCCATCTGGGTGGAAGGGGAAATATCCAACCTGCGCAGGCCGGCGTCCGGACACAGCTATTTTACCTTGAAAGACGACCGGAGCCAGATCCGGGCCGTGATCTTCAGGTCGGCCCAAAAGCTGCCCTTTGCTCTCGAAGACGGCATACAGATCGCCTGCCGGGCCCGGCTCACCGTCTATACCCCGCGGGGAGACTATCAGCTTATTATCGACCGGGTGGAACCCCGGGGGTTGGGGGCACTCCAAAAGGCATTCGAACAACTCAAGGCAAAACTTCAGGCGGAAGGATTATTCGACGAGCGGCATAAAAAACCCCTCCCCTTCCTGCCGAAGCGTATCGGCGTGATAACTTCCCCCACCGGCGCGGTGATCAGGGATATCCTCCAGGTGACGGGCCGGCGTTTCCCCGCCGTATCCATCCTGATTGCCCCCACGCGGGTCCAGGGACCGGAAGCGCCGCTGGAGATTATCAAGGCAATCGATGTCCTGCAGAAACAGCGGGACATCGATGTCATCATCCTGGCCCGGGGTGGAGGCTCCCTGGAGGATCTGCAACCCTTCAACACGGAAGAGGTGGTCCGAGCGGTTTTTCGTTCCCCCATTCCCATCGTCTCCGCCGTCGGCCATGAGACGGATTTTACCATTACGGATTTCGTTGCCGACCTGCGGGCGCCGACCCCTTCCGCTGCTGCCGAAATGGTTGTCCCGTCCCGGGAACAGCTATGCCGCATGATAGATGGCTGCTATTGGCGACTCCTGCAACTCCAGCGGCGGCTCGCGGCCCGGCGACGGGAAAGGCTTGCGGAGGCAACCGGACGCCTTAAATCTCCGGACCGAATCCTCAGCGATTTCCGCATGTTCCTTGATGATCACCTGGATAAGTTGTCCTTATCCATGCACAGGAACTCAGCCACTCACCGCCAGGAGCTGCGTTACCTGAAGACCAGCCTTGCTCGGGCCGGTCCCGCAGACAGGATCGAAAAGTCCCGGATGATCGTCGCCCACCGGCGGCAACAGCTTGTCGGCGGGATATGGAACGTCATTAAAGAAAACCGGCACGCCATGGATAGGCAACAAATATCCCTTCAGAACCTTAGTCCCCTGGGGGTTCTGCAACGGGGTTACAGTATCACCCGCTTGCTCCCGCAGGGAACCATCGTGAAAAATATCGCCGTCCTTGCCGCCGGTGATCATATCGATGTTCAGGTAGCCACGGGAAATATCCGTGCCCGGGTGGAAGATGTGATATAGAGAGCCTATTGTATAACTGAAGAAAAATGGTTCGCAAGCAGCAAATCAAAGGAAGGAATCATGGCCAAGGACAAATTTGAAGAAGCCCTGAAGAAGCTCGAAGAGCTCGTCAAAAAGATGGAATCCGGTGATCTGGCACTCGATGACTCACTGAAGGCCTTCGAGGAAGGGATCCGCCTGATTCGTTTCTGTAACGGGAAACTCGATGAGGCGGAGAGAAGGGTGGAAATTCTCCTCAAGGATGATCAGGGCGACCTTGCCCCAAAGCCCTTCCCGCGGGACGAAGGCGATGCGGTCTGCTGAGAAGGGGGCGACTCTGGAAACTTATCTGGCGGAACGTAGAGCCCTCATCGACGCAGCCCTGGAGCGGTTCCTCCCCGGGGAAGGGGATGGTCCGGAAATCATATATCAGGCGGTTCGCTATAGCCTTTTCGCCGGGGGCAAGCGGCTTCGGCCTATTCTCTGTATGGCAGCCGCCGAAGCCGTCGGCGGCCATGGGCAAGATTTCCTTCCCTGCGCCTGCGCCCTGGAGATGATCCACACCTACTCACTGATCCATGACGACCTGCCGGCCATGGACAATGACGACTATCGACGGGGAATGCCCACGAATCATCGGGTCTTTGGCGAAGGGATCGCCATCCTGGCCGGAGACGCCCTGTTGACCGAGGCCTTCCATCTCCTTTCCAGCCCGGAATGCACAAGGGACAACCCGGAGAAACATCTCCAGGTGATCAATCTTATCGCCCGGGCGGCAGGTACGGCCGGCATGGTCGGGGGGCAGGCCATGGATCTGCAGGGGGAAGGAAAAACCTTGGCCCTGCAGGCCATCGAGGACATGCACCGACGCAAGACGGGTGCCATGCTCACTGTTTCCGTCAGCTCCGGGGCCATCCTGGCCGGGGCGTCAACGAAGCAGACCGCAGCCCTTTCCCGTTACGGTCAAGATATCGGACTAGCCTTTCAGATTGCCGATGATATCTTGAATGTTACCGGCGACAGCGACCTGATGGGCAAAGGTACGGGCAGCGACCTTTCCAGAGGAAAGACAACTTTCCCGGCCTTGATGGGACTGGATGCCTCCCGGAACCGCCTGACGGAACTGGTCGAGGAGGCTGGCGCCCACCTTGCCGGGTTTGATAATCGAGCCGAGCCCCTGCGGTGGATCGCTCGCTATATCATGGATAGAAACAGATGAAACATAACCCCATCCCCACCCTAACCCTCCCCTTGAAGGGGAGGGAACTAAATGGCAATAAAACTTATGTTGCCCGCCCCGGCACTCCCCATGAGGGTGGAGGGGGAGTATTAAGTAATGGATTCAAGAATATATGATGGTATTTTTAGATGAATAGAATACTCGACAGTATCAATGACCCGGAGGACATCCGGCGCCTCGACCTCCCGTCTCTGAACATCCTTGCCCAGGAAATACGGGAACTTATCGTGGAGACGGTTTCCAGGTCCGGCGGCCATCTCGCCTCCTCCCTGGGCGCTGTTGAGCTGACCCTGGCGATCCACTATGTCTTTAATACCCCCAAAGACAAGCTCATCTGGGACGTGGGACATCAGGCATACGCCCATAAAATCATCACCGGACGACGTGATGTTTTCCACACCCTGCGCCGGAAGGGGGGCGTCAGCGGTTTCCCGAAACGGGAAGAGAGTATCTATGATGTTTTCAATGTCGGGCACAGCAGCACCTCCATTTCCGCTGCTACCGGGATGGCCGAGGCCCGGCGCCTCAAGGGAGAGAGCAATAAGGTCGTGGTGGTCATTGGCGACGGCTCCATGTCGGCAGGCATGGCCTTCGAGGGGCTGAACTGGGCGGGAGACCGCA
>Ga0247841_10009949_pt1 | contig 13108 bp, 15 predicted proteins | sample LaCruzMarch2015__2_FD_192410 | JGI IMG/M metagenome (GOLD analysis project Ga0247841, IMG submission 192410) | Freshwater microbial communities from meromictic Lake La Cruz, Castile-La Mancha, Spain - LaCruzMarch2015_18m | ecosystem: Environmental > Aquatic > Freshwater > Lake | place: Spain... | reverse complement strand
GCTCTTCTATTGAAATTAACAAAGGGAAAAATGATGTTGTTTTTACAAGTGATGGGAAAAAATACTTTGATTTAGTTTCTGGAGTAGGGTGTTGTATTAGTGGGCATTCAAATCCAATTATTGCTTCTGCGGTTTATAAGCAATCTAAAGAACTTGTTAGTATAAGTAATTATTTTTCTTCAGAAAAGAAAACCGAGTTGGCACAAGTTCTTTCTGATATTTCTGGTCTTGAAAATATATTCTTGTCAAATTCGGGAACAGAAGCTAATGAGTGTGCGATTAAACTTGCAAGGAAAGCTACCGGGAAAAAGAAAATTATTTCAATGGTGAATAGTTTTCATGGTCGTACGATGGGCTCTCTTTCAGCTACTTGGAAAGAAAAGTACAAAACCCCCTTTGCTCCTTTAGTTCCTGGATTTGAATTCGCTGAATTTGATAATATTGAAAGTTTAAATTCAAAAATTGATTTAGATACTGCGGCAGTAATTCTTGAACCAATTCAAGGGGAAGCAGGAGTAATTACTCCAAAAGAGGGATACTTAAAAGAAGTAAAAGAATTGTGCAAAAAGAAGAATTGTTTATTAATTGTGGATGAGGTTCAAAGCGGAAATGGGCGAACAGGAAAGTATTTCGCTTACGAGCATGAAAAAATAGTTCCTGATATTGTTACCACTGCAAAAGGATTGGCAAATGGTTTTCCAATAGGTGCAACGCTTTCAAATGAGAATATATATTTTGAAAAAGGAGATCACAATTCTACTTTTGGCGGAAATAGTGTTTGTTGTGCTGCAGCTTTAGCAAACATTGAAATCATAAAAAAACAAATGCCTTATGCGCAAGAAAAAGCAGAGTTGTTAACTATGCATTTTTCAAAAGAAGAAAAGAAAGGAAAAGGATTAATGATTGGATTAAACGTTTTAGATTCAGCGAAGTTTTATTCAGAAGCAGAAAAAGAAGGGCTTTTAGTTAATGCACCTAACTCAACCACAATTCGATTACTTCCTCCATTGACTATTCCGAATAGTCATTGTAAGTTAATTGCAAAGAAGTTACTGCTCGCAAAGGAGGATTCGCTATGATTAGTGTTGGAATTGTTGGGGGTTCAGGTTACACAGGGGAAAAGATTGCAAAACTCCTTGAGTCACACAAAGGTGCAAAAGTAGAAATGATTTGTAGTCAAACTAGTGCTGGAAAGAAAGTTAATGAGATATTGCCCGAACTAAAAACGGATTTACTTTTCAGTCCAATTGACATTGATGCACTAAATAAAATGGATTGTGTTTTTTTAGCAGTGCCCCACGGGGCAGCTAAAGAACTTGCGAGTAAACTAACTTGTAAAGTAATTGATTTGACTGCGGATCATCGATCCACTCATACTTATGGGTTGCCTGAATTTAATTCAACTGAAATACAAAATGCAAAACTAGTGGCAAATCCAGGTTGTTATGCAACCGCTTGTTTACTTGCAGCACTTCCGGTGAAAGATAAAATTGATTCAGTGGTATTTGATTGCATTAGTGGTTACTCTGGTGGGGGTAAAACAAGCAAGTATGATTATGAAGAAAATATTATTGCATATAGTTTAGTAAATCACTTTCATAAAAGTGAGATTCAAGATAAACTTGGGATGAAAGTTTCTTTTACTCCGCATGTAGTAAATGCGTTTAATGGGTTAATGTGCACTGCACACATTACTCTAAAAGAAGAAACGAGTAAAGCTGAATTGTCGGAGTTGTATTCTGCAAAATATGCTAGTACGCTTACTCAAGTAAGTGAAACAATTCCTTGTACAAAAGAAGTGCTTAATTCTCCTTTTTGTAAAATTAGTTTTGAAGTAAATGAGAAAGAATTAGTGGTTGTTTCTGTGCTTGACAATTTAATGAAAGGGGCTGCTTCGCAAGCAATTCAAAACATGAATTTACTCTTCGGATTTGACCAAAAAGAAGGGCTTCTGTAACCAATTTAAGCTTTTTCTATCCAGTTTTAATTAATGGCTAAAAACAAAGTTCTCGTAACTAGTGCTTTACCGTACGTAAACAATGTTCCTCATTTGGGGAACTTAATTGGTTCTGTATTAAGTGCGGATGCTTTTGCAAGATTTATGCGAATTGATGGAAATGAAGTGTTATTTGTTTTGGGGACTGATGAACACGGTACTACTGCTGAAGTTAAAGCTCTTGAAGAAGGAGTAACTCCAAGACAACTTGTGGATAAGTATTTTATAATTCACAAATCAATTTACGATTGGTTCGAAACGAGTTATGATTGTTTGGGAAGAACTTCAAGTAAAGAAAATGCTGAAATAACTCAACACATTTTCAAAAAGCTTTATGAAAATGGTTACATTGTAGAACACACTATTACTCAATTGTATTCAGAAAAATCAAAGAAATTTTTAAGTGATAGATTTGTTGAAGGAGAATGTCCCTATTGTCATGCGAGCGGAGCAAGAGGGGACCAGTGTGATGCTTGTGGTAAACTCTTAGAGCCAACTGAATTAATTAATCCTATTTCAAAAATTGATGGAACAAAACCAGTAATGAAAGAAACAAAACATTTGTACATTGATTTACCAAAAATTGAGCCAGATTTGCAAGCTTGGTATGATACTACTAAAAAGAAATGGAGTGATGTTGCAATTAACATTACTAGTCAATGGCTAAAACAAGGACTAAAAGAAAGATGTATTACTCGTGATTTAGAATGGGGGGTAAAAATTCCTCTTCTTGGTTGGGAAAATAAAGTATTCTATAGTTGGTTTGATGCTCCAATTGGATACATTGGAATCACAATTGAAAATAAACCAGACAGTTGGAAAGAGTGGTGGATGAATAAAGATGTTAACTTATACCAATTCATGGGCAAAGATAATGTTCCTTTCCACGGAATAATGTTCCCTGCATTTTTACTTGGAACAAAAGAAAATTATAAGTTAGTGAATTATTTAGCTTCTACAGATTATTTGAATTATGAAGATAAAAAATTCTCAAAAAGTAAAAGCACTGGGGTATTTGGGGATTCAGCAAAAGAAACGGGGATTGCTGTTGATATTTGGAGATATTATTTATTTAGAATCAGACCTGAATCAGGGGACTCTCAATTTGAATGGAATGATTTCATGATGAAGGTAAATAATGAACTTGTTGGAAATTATGGTAACTTTGTAAACAGAGTAATTTCACTTGATGAAAAATATAACGAACTTAAGAAAGCAAAAAAGAACTCAAATACTTTAATTGAAAAAATTACTCCGCTTGTTAAAGAATATCAAGAGCTTTTCAAACAAGTTCGAATTAAGGATGCTCTACTAAAAGCAAATGAAATTAGTTCTGTTGGGAATAAGTACTTGCAAGATACTGCTCCTTGGACATTATCAAAAACTGATATGCCTGGTGCGTTATCAATAATTGCAGAGTGTATTGATTTATGTAAAATTTTAGCGGTGCTTTATCATCCATTTACCCCTAATGCAAGTGAAAAAGTTTGGGGAATGTTAAATGAATCAAAACCTTTGCTTGAAGTTGGAATTGCTGGAAGCTTTGTTGAAATTGAAGAAGGAAGACAACTTGCGAAAGAAGGAATTTTATTTAGTAAACTTGAAGAGAAACAAATTGCTGAATTAAAAGAAAAGTTTGCCGGTGCTCCGCAGAGTGCCGGTGCTTCAAAGAGTGCCGGTACTCCACAGAGTACTGGTAAAACCGATGTTGTTTCTTCAAAACCTTCTTTGCCAAAGAAAAACTAACATTTGTTCAAAGCAGAAGCTTTTCCTTTTCTTTTTAAACATTTTCTTCTTGTTTATTTTCAGTTTTGCAAGGGGTGTTGTTGCAAAAGTTGAGTAACCTTGTTTCAATGTCGTTGAAACGATTAGGTTACAGGGTTTCACTAAACCATATTAATGGTTTCAGCACCTAATATGTAAGAAAAGTGATAACCAGTTAAGTAAGAATAATTGAGTGGTAAAATGATTTGCGTAATTGCCTTAGTAGTATTTGCCTTCCTTGGCTTGATCTCAGCTAAATACAGAGCTTATTTCTTTGAAGCATTAGACTGCGTTTTTAGAAAAGTTACCTTAAGAAAATGTACAACTTCTTTTGATAAGAAAATGAAAATGAAAGTAACTACAAGACTTTCAGGATTGAATAAGTCAGTTGGAGGATTTGTTTTCAAGCATTTTGAAACAATTTCTTGGATTTTTACAATTTTAATGATTCTTTCAATGATTTGGAGTTTATACGTTGGAGTTACTGGAGTGTACAATTGGGTTGCTTACGGGAATTGTAATGGCCCCAATAGTATTGAACTTTGTGTTTTGAACAATTTGACAGGTAAACCTACTCCTAATCCGGTGATAGTTGATAATAATATGGGGTTGGATTGTAATGCCCCGTTAGTCAAATAGAGTGTGGGATTATTTGCCTTGAGAGTAGGTTTAAAAGTTGAATATTGTTGTTTTTTTTAAAAGTAATTTATTTTTATTACTAAACATTTTGGAGGATTTGGTATGAGTAAAGAACATAAGGAACATGCTCATCATGGGCATCACGCGCAAGTAGAGGCTGCTTCTCAAGAACAAAAATTTCTTGGACTCAACTTATCTACTATCGCTTTAATAGCAGCGTTAGTAATAGTAACTGCTATTGTAGCAACATGGGTTGGATTTGGAGCAGGATTAATGTCAGTTCCAAAAGACACTTCAACACCTGGTCAAGTTCAAACTATTGACAAAGTAAGTATGATGTCAAATGTTGGAAAATATATTAATGATAATTTTGCAAATAATGGAATAACTTTTGTAGTTGAGGACACAAACAATACTGTTGGTGGACTTGCAGAGTTAAACATTTACGCAGTTAAGGATGATACAAATCAATTAGCTGGAATAGCTTATGCTAATTCAGAAAAAATAGTTTTAGCGATGGACAAAGCAATGGACATGAGTGTGCCTGTTGCAAAACCTCCAGTAACTACAGAACCTGAAGTAAGCGCAACACCAGTAAAAACAGACAAACCTGTTGTTGACATGTACATAATGAGTTTTTGTCCTTACGGAAACAAAGCTGAAGACACAATGTTGCCAGTATACAACTTGTTAAAAGACAAAGCAACTTTTAATATTCACTTTATTGTGAACGTTAATGGAACAGAGGTTCAATCATTACACGGAGCTCCTGAAGTAGTACAAAACCAAAGAGAAGCTTGTGTTCAAAAGAATTATGATTTGAACAAGATGCTCAACTTCATGGTGTATGTGAATGATAATTGTGGATCAAACGGATCATGCTGGGAAACTGGCGCAACAGCTTTAGGTATTGATAAAGCAAAAATCAATGCTTGTGTTGCTAGCGATGGACTTGCTTTAATGCAAGCAAATGCTGATGCATCAGCAGCAGCTAATGCAAATGGTTCTCCAACATTATTAATTAACGGAGTTAACACAACTGCAGTTTACCAATATGGTAATTCCGAAGCATATAAGGCAGCTATTTGTAATTCATTTACGACTGCTCCAGCTGAATGCTCTGCAGTTTTAAGTGGTGACGCAACAGCAACAACTCAAGGCGGAAGTTGCTAAAATAAAAATTAAAGTCCTCATCAGCATTTGCTGATGGGGATTTCTTTTTCTATATTTCTATTAATAATTAAGTATATTGAATAAAGGTTTTGAAATGATTGAATTTTTTTATGATAAAAGATTTCTTTTCCTTCTAGCTTTAACAAATTTTATGGCAGGAATTTATTCTCTTACATATTACTTGCCTCAATTAGATCAAACAACCCCTCTGCTTTGGATTTTTGTTGCAGATTGTCCTATTTTTGCTTTACTTTTTGGGATAAATGTTTTGCTTTTAATTAAAGAAAAGCCAAGTGCAATGCTTTCGTTGATTTCAATTGTTGGAAACATTAAATATGGGCTTTGGACGATTTTTGTTTTTTATTTAAGTGGAAATTTAAGCTTGTATTGGTTATTCATTCTAAGCCATTTTCTTTTAATTATTGAAACAATTATTTTTGCAAAATTATTTCAATTCAAACTCAAGCACGTGTTTGTAGCAATACTTTTCTTTTTAATGAATGATTTCTTGGATTATGTTGTTGGTACTCATCCTTTAGTTTTGGATGAAATTCTTCAAAAAGTAGCTCTTTTTGCTCTAATTTCTTCAGTATTGCTTCCAATAGTGCTTGCGGTGGTATTTTCAGGGAATACCTCAAGTGGTGGGCAAAAAGTGCATAAAGATGTCCTAAAAGAAAGCTCAAAGAGGGGTAAGTGGGCAAAAAGATTATAAAGCGGTTCTTCCTTTTATAAGTTAGAGTAAAAGCTTGAAATTAGAAGAGTTATGGCTTTTTTTAAAGAATGTGATTTTGTGGTAGATAAAAAGTTTTCAATAACAGGGCACGGAGCTTGCCAAGAAGTTGGAAGAAGTGCATTTGTTCTTGATTTTGGGGAAAAATTCTTACTTGATTTTGGAGTTAAACTAAATATTGATGCAGTTGAATATCCTACTGAAATAACTGAACCTGTTAAAGCTGCAATTATTTCTCACGCGCACTTAGATCACTCAGGATTATTACCTTATTTTTATAAGAATTCCGAATGTTTGAGTTTTATGACTCAGCCGACTTTAGAACTTGCTGACATTTTGTGGAAGGATTCAATTAAGATTGCTGAACTTGAGGGACTTGCTCCGAAGTACACAAAACCTGAAATTGAAAGAACTCACAAATATAATTTTGTTGTGCCTTATGATAAAAAAGTAAATCTAAGTCCTAATGTTTCTTTAGAATTTTTTGATGCAGGGCACATTTTAGGTTCTGCTTTAACAAAATTAACTTATAAGGAAAAGAATTTCTTGTACACTGGTGACTTTAAGGTTAATGAAACTCAATTGCACAATGGTGCAAATCTTGATGTTGGCCCTGTAGATTATTTAATGACTGAATCCACTTATGGGGATAGAGAACAGGCAGATAGAAAACTTGAAGAAAAAGCATTTTGTGAATCTGTTCAAAGTACAGTTGAACGGGGCGGATGGGCAATCGTTCCAGTTCTTGCTATTGGAAGAAGTCAAGAAATTGTTGATATTTTATCTAAGTATAATCTTGATGCACCAATTTTCTTTGATGGAATGGGCAAACAAGTTTCTGAAGTTTATTTCCAGCACTCTGATTTAATTAAAGATCCTAGAGGACTAAGAAAAGCAATGAATTCAGTTAATTGGGTTGAAGGAAAACAAGGAAGAGCAAAAGCACTAAAGCAACCAAGTATTATTGTTTCAACTTCAGGAATGATGAAGGGCGGACCAGTAATGCATTATGTTAAAAAAATATTTAATGATCCTAGAAGTAAAATTCACTTGACTAGTTACCAAGCTGAAGGAACTCCGGGTAGAACACTCATGAATGAAGGAAAATTGCCTGATGACAAAACTGGGGTAGTTACAAAAGTTGGATGTAGATACGAAAAGTTTGATTTCTCAGCTCATCCTTCTCAAAGTGAAATGATTAAAGCAATTAAACAATGGTCTCCAAAAGAAATATTTATGGTTCACGGAGATAAAGATGCAATGAAATCATTTGCTGCTAAAATACTTGCTGAAACTGGAATTAAATCAACTCCGTTACAAACTGATAAGAAAACTGAATTTTCATAAAATTAAAACTATTTGTTTAAGCTGATTTATTGCTTTTATGAAAGAATTAGAAGTAAAAGTAATTGAAATAAATAAAACTCAAGTAATAAAAAAACTTCTTTCACTGGGTGTTAAAAAACTTTCAGAGTGTGACGTTAGCACTACTGTTTTTGATACAAAAGAAAAACACTTGCATAATTCTAATAAAACTCTTAGGTTACGAAAAAAAGGAAAATATTATTTAACTCTTAAAGAACACAAAAAAGGCAAATTTGCTAAAGAGGATGAGGAGTATGAAGTGGAAGTTAGTGATTTTAAAGTAATGGCAAAATTACTTGAACAAATTGGATTTGTTCCTGAAGAATTAAAATCAAGTCATAGAATTACTTTTAAACTAAAACACTCTCTTGTTGAAATTCAAGAGTTTAAAGAAATTCCTCCTTATTTTGAAATTGAGTCTCCAAATGAAAAAGAATTGCACACAATTTTGGATTTGCTTGAAGTAGATAAATCAAAAGTTCGAAATTGGAATGGTTGGGAACTATTTAGTCACTATGGAGTTGCCCCCTAAAACGAGCTCGCCATAAAGCGATTTTTAACCTTAGCGGAACAATTAATGTTTATGAGTTTTGAAAAGTTTTGTGTAAAGTGCGGTAGAACCACTGATGCATTAGTTCACGGAATGTGTACCGAATGTTACCTTAAGCGTAATGACTTATTTGAACTAAAAGACATTAATATTGATATTTGCGTTAAATGCGGGAAAGCAAGAATTAAGGGTAGTTGGACTTACCCTAGTGATGAAATTGTGGCAAATGAAATTGCTTCAAGAATAAAGCTTCTTCACGCAATTGAGCAACCAAAAACATTTGTTGAAATTACTCCTATTACAAAAATTGATTATTCTGCAAAAATAACTGTTGAAGGTATTCTTGAAGGGACTATAGTTAAGCAAACAAAAAATGATGAGTTTTTCTTACAAAAAGTTTCTTGCGATTCTTGTATGAAACTTGTTTCTAATTATCGTGAAGCAATTATTCAACTTCGGGCAACAAATAATGAAGAGGCTGACGCAATGCTTGAAGTTACAAAACAATTACTAATGAATGAACAACCAAAAGATTCACTTAGTGCTCCAATTAAAATCATGACTGAAAAAAATGGGCACGATCTTTGGATTGGATCAAATCGTGGGGCAGTTAAAGTTGCAAGAAAATTAACTAAACTTTACAAAACTAATTTGCTTGTTTCAAAGAAACAAATCGGTGGAGGATTTGGAAACAAACCAGTTTACAGATTTACTTATTCGATTAAGAAGAAATAGTTTAGTTTAAAATTATTTTTAATTAGTCTAATTTATTTAATTGAAAATTAGTTTAATTACTTTTCAAATTCGCTTAGTACTTTTGTTAGTTCTTCAATTGGCATTGCTGTTGTAACTAATGGTATTTTTTCACTTTCGGCGATTTTAATTGCAATTGGATCAACTGGTCGTTCAGCAGTAAATATTCCGTGTAAAATTATCATACTTGGTTTCATATCAGTTGAAAATCTTCCTACTTTAACGGCGATTAATGGGCTTCTTCCATTTTCAACGTGTCGGAAAACTAAAACTCTGTTTGGTGTTTTTCCATAAATCATCATGTATTCATGTACTGGTACTTCAAGTATTACTTTAATTGAGTCAATTATAGTGTAACCAAAAACTGTTTCTTCTTTTATTTTGTGAGGTAAACAAACAACATCCCCATTAACTTTTTTTACAATTTCAGTTGCTTTAATTCCGCTAGTGAATTCGTGGGATTCAAAAGCAGTACTTTGATCTTGGGCAAAATCTTTTTCTAATTGTTTAACAGTTTTTCCGCCTTTGTGTTTGTCAAGTTCAATGAGTGCATTAACTAATCTTGCAATAACTCCAATTCCTGGGTTTTTTCTTCTTCCGCCCTCATAATCAGAAATAGTTGAGGAAGAAACTTTTAAGTGAGTGGCAAGTTCTGTTTGGTGGACCCCAAAGATTTCTCTCCATTTTTTCATTGAGCCACCTGGGTCGCTTGAAAGAGTAATTTCTCCAGCTATTGTCATTGCTAACTTGTCCATGCTAATACTGTGTCTAAACCGCTTAATAATGGTTTCGTCAGTTGTCCTCTTAAAAAATGGTTTTTTTCGTCAGGGTTTTTTATTAGTTCTATTAGTTGAGTTAATAATAAATACTCTTTTCAGTATTGGATTAGTATGGTTAACTTATTTGGAGATTGGTTTAATGACTTGGCCGCGATTGTATTTGTTTTCATACTTTACACAATTTATAGAATTTGGCTTAGCAGGGTAGAAATTGAACGAAAGTGGTCACTTGTAATATCTAGTGCAGTGATTTTTATCATCGCTGTTTTTCCCATGTTTTCAAGAATATTTTGGTATGATAGTAATTTAACTTCAATAGAAGGAGAATACACCCTAGTTGCAATTGCAATAGTTGCATTAATCACTGTTATTTTTGGGTTAAAAAGAATTTATTCTAATTAATACTTTTTTTAGGTTAATTCTTATTAACGGGCCCGGCGGGAATCGAACTCGCATCTAGTCCTTAGGACGGACCGATACTATCCACTATACTACGGGCCCTTATTGAATTACTTGCTTAAGAGGGTTTAAGAATTTTTCAATAAAGAGTTTTTTGTTTATTATCAATCTACAAGGGCTTTGCCAATTTTTTCTCGGTAACTATTCACTATTTTTCTTGCATTATCATAATAAGTCCAAGCTCTTCCTTTTTTTGAAGCTGATAAGTACCATTTGAGATATTGTTTTTGTTGTTCTAAAAGTACTCCTTGACTTGCGAGTGCTTCTTTTAGAGGAGTTCGTAGTCTATTCATTAATACTTGTTTGTTTCTTGGCATTCTAAATAGTTCTTTTGATCGAGAAAGAGTGTTTTGTATTTGTTTAAGTTGTTCGGTTAATGCAATTTTTTCAATTTCATTTTTGCCTTGAGTTATTTGCCCGGGTAGCACATTAACTAATTGTTTTAATTCATCTAGCTTAGCGAGAGTGACAACTGATTTGCTTCTTGATTTTGCAACTTGTCTTTTTAGTCTGAGAAGTACTTGTGGATTTGGTACTATTCGATTAATTCCTCGAATGGTTTGTTGGGTAAATAATTCTCCTTGGCTCGTAACATTCAGTTTTGCTCTTTTTACTCTTGGCATAATATATTTCTTAATTTCTAGTTAATAATTTTATTGTCCGGCTTAGATTAGTAGTCTTATTACTGCCCCGCTAACAAGGGGCACCCAAAGGTTATCATCAAATGGAAGTAGTTCTACAATGGTTGCAATTATTCCTGCGATTATTGCTACGTTTAGGGGAAAGAATAAGTTAATGCAAATGATTGAGACAACTAAGCAAGTTAATGTTCCTTCCCAACTTTTTTTACCAATGATTTTGTGTTTGCCGTATTTAGTTCCAATTATTGCAGCCATTGAATCAGCAAATACTTGTACGCTTAGTGCGGCAAGTATTATTGCAGGGGAATTTTTGAATACAATTAATAATACAATTGCAGAAATAAAAAAGAAAATGGCTGCTTTTCCAGGAAAGTGTTTTTCATTTTCCCTTTCAACTCCATCCACAATATTTTTTAAAAAATCAAAGTTGTGCCCGCGGGTAATTCCAATTGAAATTATTGTTCCTGCAATTAGGGACAAAAATAGAATATAAGTACTAATCTCAGTGCCTGCGTAATGTATGAGTAAAAGGATCAATACTCCAAATCCAATATGGATTGATTTTCGTTTTAATTCTCTTTTTAACATTTATTTCACTTCTTTTTTATTGACTAATTCTTTGTTTATTTTTTGCATGAAGTTTTACTCTTAAGGCAAGTCTTCTTTCAAGTATTCTTGCATCTTCAACTTGACCTAATGCGCGAAGAGTGTTGATTCTTTGGGTTAATTTGGCAAAGTCCGTTTCTCTTACAAACTTATTTTTGGCTTTGGCCGCAACTCCTTTCCAAGGATTTCCTCTCCCAGTTCCGCTCATTCTTTCACTTCTTTTTAACTAAAATTAAGTAGTGTTCCTTTTCAAATGGTTCAAGATCAACTACTTGTACTATTTCAAAGTCTTTCTCTAATTTATTCTTTTCCTCTTGGAGTATTATCTCCTTTTTTTCGCTTTGGGAGATACTTTTTGTTTTAAGCGCAAGTGCGCCAAGTCCGCCTTTTTTTAGAAATTGTGCATTTCTAAAAAATATTTCTGCTTGATTTCTTTGAGAAATATCTTGAAACATTGCATCTACTTTTTCTTCAAAGTATTCAGCATAATTGTCAGTTTTTTGAGCATCACTTATTATTGGAAATAAGTTTGTTCGTTCTTCTGCGAGTTTTGAAAGTTTATTCATTGCGATTTCACTAATATCTACACAAAATATACTTCCCTTCTCTCCAACAATATCTGAAACGTGACTTACTGTTGTTCCTTCTGCGCTTCCTAAATAAAGTACACTTGCTCCGTTAAAGAAAATGCTTTCTTTTATTCCATTAACAATTCCCGCTCCGTATTTTGAACGATAAACATCCCACTCTCTGTATTGGGTGTCTTTTATGTTAAGTAGTTTTTCTCCGTATACCTTTTTTCCAGGTAATAGGTTTTTTGTATAAATTGATCTGGCTTCAGAGTATATTCCATTAAATATTTCTTTCATAACATTTCCTCTTTACATTAGTTTTTCTATTCCATTCTTGATAATTATTGTTTCTCCGTCGTGCAAAGTTTTGAATAATTTTTTATTTTTAATGTAATAAGCAACCATTTTGTCAATTAGTTTTGTTTCTATGTTTTTGGATTTGTAATGGGGTGCAACATAATAGGGCAGTACATTAAGTCCGCTCCATTCTATTTTTTTTCCATACGGTTTTGGTTTTGCATCATCTACAAGTTCTACTCCTTTTATGCTGGGGCATAAAACACAAATCCCTGCGCTTGATCCACCATAAAGTAAGTTTTTCTTTTTAGTTAATTTTAAAAATATTTTATCAAAACCGCTGAGTTGCATTGCTTTTCTTAAAAAGAAAGTATTTCCTCCCTTTACCCAAAATACTCCAAATTCTTTTAATTTTTTTTCAAGTTTTTTCTTTTTTCCAAAATAACATTTCAAATCCACTGTTTCTGGTTTTAGTCCAACTCCGATAAGTTTTTTAAAAATCTTTTTTTGGCTTTTCTCTTTTCGTTTACTGTCAGTGTAATAGTCTACCGCGTTTGAAATAACTGCCACTTTTCTATTCTTTGGAGCCATTTTTCCAAATTCTTTAAATGCTTTCCCGAAGTGGTAGGATGTTAAGTAAAAGTCCATGAAATAATTAGTATGGAGGAGGTTTTATTGATTACTGTTTAGGGGGAAGTTAGTATTTTTTCACAAACTTTCTTGGCTTTCCAGCTCTTCTTCCGCCAGTTGAATATCTATTCTCTCTTCTTTCTCCAAATGGAGC
>Ga0247841_10009948_pt1 | contig 13109 bp, 7 predicted proteins | sample LaCruzMarch2015__2_FD_192410 | JGI IMG/M metagenome (GOLD analysis project Ga0247841, IMG submission 192410) | Freshwater microbial communities from meromictic Lake La Cruz, Castile-La Mancha, Spain - LaCruzMarch2015_18m | ecosystem: Environmental > Aquatic > Freshwater > Lake | place: Spain... | reverse complement strand
GTAGTCAATAACCGCTATAGAGCCGTTCATTTAATCGATCGTCCCCTTCGTCGACGGCACGCCTTTACGCCGTACGTCTATCTGCGTCGCTTCGTCAAGCGCTATGCCTAATGCCTTGAATATCGCCTCCAGGACATGGTGAGTATCCTCGCCTGAATATATCTCAACATGCAGATTTATACCGGCGTTCTTGGCGAAGGTGTCCAGAAAATCCTTGCCGTCCGCCAGGGAATAATTTTCCTTTGCTTCGAGTGAAGACGCATACGGCGGGACCTTCCAGAGAAATGCGTATCTGCCGCCAATATCGACCATGACCTTGGCGCTCGCCATATCCATCGGGACCTCTTTCGATCCGAAGCGTTTTATACCGGAAAAATTGCCTAAAGATTCCTTAAAGGCCTTGCCCAAACATATCGCAACGTCTTCGTTAGTGTGGTGCGTATCGACCTTAAGATCTCCTTTGGCCTTCAATGTAAGATCGAACAGGCCGTGGAATACAAGCAGGGTCAGCATGTGATCTAGAAACCCTATGCCCGTATCTATCCGAACATCACCTTTGCCGTCCACCGTGAACTTCCCTGATATATCAGTCTCTTTGGTCTTTCGCTTTATCACAGCAATGCGTGCTTTTTTACTCATGTTTTCTCCTTTTAATCGAACCTGACTTTTACCGAATCCATATGTTTCGAAAGTCTCTCTATACCGGCGACCTTTTCCAGCGGCTCGCGTATCTTCTCCAGCGCTCTCCTCGTGTACGATATTATGTGAGAGCTCTTATAAAAGTCCGAAAGGCTCAGGCCCGAAAAGAACCTGGCGCTGCCGCCTGTGGGCAGTACGTGGCTCGGGCCTGCTACATAATCCCCGACCGCGACCGGCGTATAAGGGCCCAGGAATATCGCGCCGGCATTATTTATCTTTGCCGCTATCTTTTTGGGATCGCTCGTTACTATCTCAAGGTGCTCAACCGCAAGCCTATTAGCAACATCGGCGGCTTCATCCATATTCCGTACGAGTACTATATACCCTTTTATATCCGTATCCTTGAATTTTCTGGCCATCGACTTTGAGTTCGTTATCAATATGGATAATCCCATAAAGTGCTCCGACTGGGCTTCCAGATCCGCCTTTATAAAACTGACGTTCGACATCTGGTTCGCTATTATGGCAACCTCAGTAGGTCCCGCCAGCATATCTATGCCGCAATAACCGAATACCTGGCGTTTGGCCTCAGTAACGTATGCATTTCCCGGACCCACTATCTTGTCCACTCTCGGTATAGTCTTAGTCCCGAGTGCGAGCGCCGCTATAGCCTGGGCGCCGCCGACCTTGTATATCTCATCGACCTTCAGAAGGTTGGCCACGACGAGTATGTGCGGGTCGACCGACTTATAGCTATTCGGGGGCGTAACGAGCACTATCTTCTTAACGCCTGCCATCTTTGCCGGTATCACCGTCATATATACGCTCGATACGAGCGGTACCGTACCGCTCGGGACATAGACGCCTACGGTATCAAGCGGCGTTATCTTCTCCCCCAGCATAACCCCGTCCTCATCCTTTATCTTCCAGGACTTCTTTATCTGTTTGGAGTAGAACTTATTTATATTATTGAGAATAACCTTGAGCGTAGATACGAACTCCGGACTTATATCCTGATACGCTCCGGAGGTCTCGCATTCGGTGACTTTAAGGTCTTTAACGGCAAGTTTCACATGATCGAATTTCCGTGTATACTTTATTACCGCATCATCGCCGTAGCTGCGCACATTATCGACTATCTTGCGGACCGATTCGGATACGCGCTTATTGCACCCCGAATTCCTGTCGCAAAGCTTCTGAAATTGTTTTGACCCCACTTTTACGAGTTTCATAATAGCTTCTCCTCTATGATCTTCCGCGCCTTACTGTACGCAGCATCCAGCTTTGACAAGTCTTTACCGCCGCCTTGGGCAAAACCCGGCTTTCCGCCTCCGGATCCATCTATAATTACAGCTACCTCTTTAGCCAGGAAAGATGCCTTCAAACCCTTATTAACAACGTCTTCAGTCACCGCGGTTACAAACGATGCTTTATCTGCGATTGTCGTTAAAAGCAGCATGACCACCGATTTCTCTTTATCCTTTATCCTATCGCTCAATATCCTTAAACCTTCCATATTCATGTCTTTTATATTTTCGATTACCACCTTACATTGGCCCGTGATCTTTGCGCGCCCGAGGATGGCATCTATATTCTCAAGCTCCTTTTTTAACCGCGCGTCAAAATGCCTCTTCTCTTCTTCTTTCTGGTTTTCAGTTTTAAGTTTTGAGTTTTGGACTTCTTTTTGTTTTTTTATCCACTCCCGGGCCGCATCTCCTGTCACTGCTTCTATACGGCGCACACCTGAGGCAATGGATGACTCGCTCATTATCCTGAATATATCTATATCTTTCGTATTTACAGCGTGCGTACCGCCGCAAAGTTCTTTAGATACATCGCCGACGGTCACGACGCGCACCTTATCACCATATTTTTCTCCGAATAACGCCGTCGCACCTTCCCTCTTTGCTGATTCGATGTCCTTTATCTCTTTTTTAACAGGTATAGCTTGTTTTATATCCTCATTGACGATCTCTTCAACCCTGGCAACTTCCCTGTCTTCAAGTTTCTTCATATGCGTAAAGTCGAACCTAAGATGGCTGGCGTCGACAAGCGAGCCGGTCTGCCGTACATGGTCTCCAAGGACCTTGCGCAGGGCCGCTTGGAGGAGATGCGTCGCAGTGTGATTTGCCATGACCTTATTGCGCACGTCCTTATCTATCTCGGCCGTAGCGGTCTCTCCTTTAACTATCTTACCTTTCAGCATGCTGCCTATATGAACGATCGTATCGCCGATCTTTTTGGCGTCTTCGACCTCCATTACTCCGGACGCCGTCTCAATCTTCCCCCAATCACCGGCCTGTCCGCCCGATTCGCCGTAAAATGGCGTCTTATCCAATATCACTTCGCCGCCTTCAAGCACAGCAACAACTTTTGCCTTCAATCGTAATTCATCATGTCCAAGGAATTCCGTCTTAAGCCCCAGGCTCTCGACCTTCTTTGTGAAAGTCTCCGAAAATATCTCGCCTTTTATCTTCGTCTTTGCGCGCGACATCTTTCTCTGGCGCTCGAGGAAAGATTCAAAGAGACTGGCGTCCATTTTAATACCGTGTCCCGCAGCTGATGCTTCGAGCATCTCATAAGGCATGCCATATGTATCATAAAAATTAAATGCACTTTCGGCTATTATAGCCGGGTCCTTCTCATCTTTCATATTCTCGAACGCTTCTTCCACTTTCGGGAGCTGGTTTTCTATAACGAAGAGAAAAGATTCTTCCTCTTTCTTAACTATCTGGTCAATATCGTCCCTTTTTACGAGAAGCTCAGGATACTGCTCCTTCATAACATCAGTAACGGTAGGCACAAGTTTATACAAAAATTTTTCCTTTATGCCTATATCCCGTCCATGTGACGCGGCCCGGCGTATAAGTTTCCTGGCAACATATCCGCGCTCTTCATTTGACGGCATAACGCCGTCGGCTATCATAAATGTGACCGCGCGAATGTGATCGGCGATAGCATTGGCTTTCGCTCTTACCCCGGGCCCCTCACCTTTAGCCTTTTTTATGATGATCTCGACTATCGGTTTGAATATATCGATCTCGAAATTCGTATTTACTCCCTGCATGACAGACGCCAGGCGTTCTAAACCCATACCGGTATCTATATTCTTAGCCGGCAGAGGTTTTAGCTTGCCGTCGGGCTGCCGGTCATATTGCGTAAAGACCATATTCCATACTTCCACAAACCTGCCGCAGTCGCAGGCCGGCGTGCATCCTGGTTTTCCACAGCCTATATCTTTGCCGTAGTCATAAAAGACTTCAGAGCAAGGGCCACATGGGCCGTTCGGACCTTTGGAAGGGGCCTCGGAAGGCCAGAAATTGTCCTTCTCTCCGAACTTAATGATCCTCTCACTGGGTATCTTTATGATATCTTTCCAAATGTTATAGGCCTCTTCGTCATCCTTGTATACAGACGCCCATAACCTATCCGGGGGTATCTTCAAATTTTTCGTGAAGAACTCCCAGGCCCAGAGGATCGCCTCTTTCTTAAAATAGTCGCCGAAAGAGAAATTCCCCAGCATCTCGAAGAACGTATGATGGCCCGAAGTCTTGCCGACATTATCAAGGTCACCGGTCCTTAAACACTTCTGGCAGGTCGTCGCGCGTTTATAGGTCACATTGCGGCCGAGGAACTTCTCCTTGAACTGGTTCATACCGGCGCCAGTAAAGAGAACCGTCGGATCATCCTTCGGCACAAGGGAGTCGCTTACCACCACCGTATGGTCTTTTGACTTGAAGAACTCCAGAAATAACTGCCGTATTTTATCAGTCGTCATGTTTATTTTTCGTCAATTCGCCGAGTATCCGCTGTACAGTGTCATATTTAAAACCGCGCCGCAGCAGAAAATCATAGACTCTCTTCAGCGCTTTGCGCCGGTCCAGCTTAGAGAACCTTATAAAACGCTCTTCGGCCATCGGAAGAACTATTGCGTATTCATCAAAGCTATCGGCCTTGTCTTTAAGAGCTCTATCGATGACTTCGTCCCCGACGCCTTTATGTTTCAGTTCGTGCCTCAGCACTATATCGCCGGCCGGATTCTGATGCATTCGCGACTCTATCCAGAAAGCAGCGAACTTAAGGTCGTCGATATCACCCGTCTTCTTAAGGCCTTCCACTACCTCGTCCACAAGGACCGGCCCGTAACCTTTAAGCTTTAACCTATCGCGAACTTCCCGCTCGCTCCTGGGACGGATACGCAAGAGCATGTAAGCGTTGTTAAGGGCCCTGGCCCTTACTTTATCATCCGAGGATCTTAGGGTCATTTGCTATTTCGTGACTGAACGCCTTCTCCAGGATCTCTTTCTCTATCTTAGCCATAACATCCGGATTATCTTTTAAATATACTCTGGCGTTCTCCTTGCCCTGGCCGAGTTTCGCATCGCCGTAAAGTATCCATGATCCGCTCTTTCCGAGAACCCCCGTAGTCTCGCCCAGATCCAGCACGCTTCCGGCTTTCGAGATCCCTTCGTCGTACATGATATCGAATTCGGCCTTCCTGAAAGGCGCGGCTACTTTATTCTTTACAACCGAGGCACGCACGCGGTTACCGACGACCTCTTCGCCCTTCTTCAGGGACGCTATACGGCGCAGATCTATCCTGACCGACGCGTAGAATTTAAGCGCCCTGCCGCCGGGTGTCGTCTCGGGGTTGCCGAACATTACACCTATCTTTTCCCGTATCTGGTTTATGAATATTACGCAAGTCTTCGACTTCGATATAGAGCCCGAGAGTTTGCGCAGGGCCTGGCTCATGAGGCGCGCCTGCAGCCCCATGTGGGACTGCCCCATCTCGCCGTCTATCTCGGCCTTCGGAGTGAGCGCCGCCACCGAATCTACCACGATCACATCTATTGCGTTAGACTTTACAAGCGTCTCCGTTATCTCCAGAGCCTGCTCCCCGGTATCCGGCTGCGACATGAGGAGGTTATCCAGATTGACGCCTATCTTCTTGGCATACCCCGGATCGAAGGCGTGCTCGGCATCTATAAAGGCCGCTGACCCTCCCAATCTCTGTGCATTAGCAATTATGCTCAAGGTGAGGGTAGTCTTCCCGCTCGATTCGGGCCCGAATATCTCTATGACCCTGCCTCTGGGCACCCCGCCTACGCCCAACGCCACATCGAGGGTGACCGAACCGGTCGGTATGGCCGGTACGTCGATCTTAAAGTCCTGACCGAGCTTCATTATCGAGCCCACGCCGAACTTTTTCTCTATGTGTTCAAGAGCCGTATCCAGCGCCTTTGACTTGACTGTCTCGGTCTCACCCTTGGCCTTAACCGCCTCATCCTTATCCTTAGATTTCTGCTTTACCATTGTAAATCTCCTTGTGGTTGATGTTGCCCCATTATCATTATTATGATACTTAGGGAACTATATTATACATTCGGAGCCTCCTTCCTGTAAAGCGTTTTTGTCCCCCTATATAAGACGGGATCACCAGCCAAATTATTGCAACTTTCTTTCTCTCGAGGCTTTAAATAAATTTTCCGGGTCCTGCCGCGGGGGTGCCTTTCGGTCCTCCTGCGCAAAACATGGGGTTCATTACCAATAAGTATAAACTCGTGGTATGTCTGTATGTCCGCTATAGGATTACCAATCCTTCCGACTCCTTAACATAGCTATCGCTTTTTTAAGTATTGTAATCCTATAAGAAGCGGACACCCCCATCCCATGTTTTGCTTGTGCGGTCCTCAAGGTACGCCCCGCGTCACCCGAAAAATTTCTCTAGACGCTTTCTTTGGAAAAGCAGGTTCGCTTTTCGCTCACCTGCTTTTCCTTCAATAAGTAAAGCGAACTGATAGGGCGGTGTATTTTCATGGACGCTGAGGGGGTGTGCCTGGCGGGGCGTTGAAGATCGCGAGCGGGCACGGTTTTTTGCCCCCTATATTTTATATGCAAAAAGAGCGAGCGATCTTCCGAGTAAAATTTTCTCGCTGGGAAAATTTTACGTCCCCGCCAGGCACACCCCCGAAGGCGGCCACAAAATACACCGCCATCTGCGAGCAAAACCCACTATTGACCCTCCGCGGTGCGAGGTATATAATGACGGTATGAACTCTGAAATAATTTCGATCGGCACGGAGCTTTTGCTGGGGCATGTCATCAACACGAACGCCTCCTTCTTATCGGAGAAACTCGCCGAGGCAGGCATCGACGTCTACCACCACACTACCGTCGGAGACAATCCGGTTCGTCTGACTGCCGCGATCATACGAGCGCTAGGCCGATCGGATATAGTCGTTACTAGCGGAGGTCTCGGTCCAACCGTGGACGATATCACAATTGAGGTTATCGCGCGGCTTACCGGCCGAAAACTCGTACTGAATAAGACCATCCTAAAAGGTGTGAAAGATTACTTCAGATCCAAAAAGGTCCCGTTCCCGGAAGAAAGCATACGCCAGGCCTACATACCGGAAGGCCTGAAGTGGGTGCGCAACAGAGTCGGCACAGCTCCGGGACTCATAGCCGAATACGGAACCAGGAAGATCATATGCCTGCCCGGGCCGCCAAGAGAAATAGTGCCCATGTTCGAGCGGGACATCCTCCCTATCATAAAGAAGTTGTCCGGCGGGATAATTATAAAGTCCAAAACGATAAAGACAACGGGACTTGCAGAATCACAAGTCGATGGCAAAGTACGCGATCTCCTCAAACTTAAGCCCCCGACAACAGTAGGTATATACGCTAAACTCGGTCAAGTAGACTTAAAGATAATGGCTAAAGCCAAAACCTCCGGCGAAGCCGGGCGGAATATCGCTAAGGTCGAGAAAAAAATACGCTCACGCCTAAAAAAATACATATTCGGATATGACACTGATACTCTTGAAAGTGCGGTCGTAGACGCGCTCATAAAAAAAGGCCTCACTATAGCTACCGCAGAGTCATGCACAGGCGGACTTCTGTCCAATAGGCTCACTAATGTAAGCGGATCTTCGAAGTGTTTTAAATCCGGGATAATAGTTTATGAAAATGAGGCAAAAGAGAACTTCCTTGGTGTGTCGCATAAGACATTGAAACTTCATGGTGCGGTATCGGCGCCCGTCGCAATAGAGATGGCCAGCGCCATAAAACATTATGCGTGCACGGATATCGGCATATCAATAACCGGAATAGCCGGCCCAACCGGCGGGACTAGAAAGAAACCGGTGGGCCTGGTCTACATAGCTCTCGCTACCGATAAAAGATGTATAATTAAGGAAATGCGCTTCCGCGGTTCCCGGGAAGAAATTAAGTTCCAGGCATCACAAGCCGCATTAAATCTGATCAGGGCAGAATGTCATGCGAACATTCATCGCAATTGAGCTTTCAAGCCCGGTAAGAGACGCCATCTTTCAGGTCCAATCATACTTTAAATATTCCGGCGCTGACGTCAAATGGGTTGAGAAGGAAAATATACACCTTACGTTAAAATTCCTGGGTGAGATAAGCGATGAGAAACTGCAGCAGGTAAAAGCGATCCTTGATAAAATCGGAAAATCATTTAAGCCGTTTGAAATTAACTTAAAGGATATAGGGGCTTTCCCGGAGATAGAATTCCCAAGAATTATATGGGTAGGCCTGGATAAAGGCGCAAAAGAGTCGACCGAGATCGCAAAAAGTATCGACAAGGAACTCTCGATGGCAGGATTCGAGCGAGAGATCAGGCCTTTTTCTGCGCATATAACTATCGGAAGGGTCCGCTCCACGAAAAATAAAGAGGCCTTAAAAGAAAAATTACTTTCTTCCCCCGGCTCTCAACTCTTAGCATCTGACTCCCAGCTGGTATCTTCTATTACCCTCTTCCGGAGCGCTCTCACGCCGAAGGGCTCAATCTATACTAAACTGCACGAAGTAAAGCTAGACTAAAACCATATTACGCCATTATAAGATAATTCTCTACATCCAATCTGTACCTCTGGTCCAGCCCTTTCACATCTGCGGGGTTGACCGGCCTGAACTTCACGATCTCGGCAAACGCGCGGGGATCTTTTAATAGTAATTTAACTAACGCCGCTACATCGTTTCCGTCGACTTTCCCGAACAATAGCCCTACCAGCCGGCCGGCGGCATCACGGGCGGCTTCACCGGCCATCATTGCGCGGACAAGGGCCACAACACCCTCGATATGAAGGTAGCGGTCCTCCATAAGATCCTCTCCCAGTACAAGCACCGTCGCTTTTTCGTCTATCCTTTTCCATAAAGCCTTATTATCGTAATCGGCTTTACTCATAACACAGCCGACCTTGTCTCTACCCGAACTGCGATTAGCAAAATCCTGAATGCGCTCCGCTTCAACTATCTTGACAGGTGAATCTTCGCCGAATTTTCCGCGCAAAACCTTCTGCAGCTGGGCCGCATCCTCCGGACTGAATAGACTGGCAGAAAGTATAACCTGCGAGCCGGTGGCGAACTTATGCTTGGCATTAACCTCAAAAGCCGCTGCATGTACCTCTGCCAGAAAAGCGCTTACTCCATCCGTCCCCGGCATGGATTTTCCGGCAGGATTCAATATTAAATCTGCATCAAACAAACCGCTAGATATCTTCGCCTTTTCGGCTTCCGGTAATCTGCCGGCCGCGGCGATTTTTTCAAGTTCAACGAGTGCATTTTCCATGTCGCCTAAAGTTTTATCTACCTGATCCTTATTAACCGACCCTCCTGCAACAAATATTTTGATCGCATATAGATTATTTAATGTGTCCACCATAAGTTCTCTAAATTCAGGGTCGGAAAATTCCTTAGATGCTTCGATCACCGCATCGACGCTCGAAATTACTTCTTCATAGCGTTTTTCTTCCGCATGTTGCCTTATCATACGCATTTTTTCTCTACAGATTGCCGCAAACTTTCGAAACTCTTTAGCCATTTGTGTTTCCGTCGTGGCTTTACTTATTTCGAGGCATCCGCCTTCCGTCACCGTCAAGGCGAGAGTATCCCCCTGCGTGACTTTTAAATAACGCATCAGGGCTTTTGGCAGAATTATGCGCAGGCCTTTATCAATATCGGTTTCGCCAAGCCTGCTGCTCAATTTTGCCAATAAATTCTGTCCTTCTCTATTAAATGGCGAAATAGATTTGCTCTCATTATACAGCCATAGGATCCTGCTTTCAGGCACACTCACAAGCAAATCTCTAGTCGATTCATATCCGAGATAGATGTGCCTGGGCAGCCTGGCTGCCATAGCGGTACCCAGATATATCCTGTTATCATCACCTATCTTTACCAGGCGCGCTATTCGAGGCATGTCTGCAGGCGCTTCAGGCCGCTTTTCTCTTTCCTCCCCCGGCTTAGCATTCGCAGCTGGCGGCGCGCCTTTTCCATATCCCGCGTCAAAACGTGCTTTAACTTCGTCGGCTGGAATGCGCCATGCAAATTCCACCAGGCCTCTTAACACCTGATCGTGTTCTCCTACAATACCGGCTATGGCCGCATTCGACTCGATGTCATTATAATATTCGGAAGATCCATAATCTATAAATGACACTGCCGGCTTTCCGTTGCCGTCAAAGTTTACAAATACATGCTCCGCCCTGAACCTTTTAAGAATATATCCGTAGATATCACCATGTGCAATACCTATGCCGTGCAGCCTTGCAAGCGCAAAACCTATAGCTTCAATTATATCAGGGGTTACCGAATTTTCAGAAACAGGACTTCCTTCCATGGCAAGTGAAAATATTGTAGGCAGATTATGTACATCCATAAGTTCAAGCTCTTTGGGAGCTAACCCATGATCACTCGCCAGGCAAGCCAATGAAACCTCATTGTCAAACTTGGCTGCCTCATTTTCTGAGACATTCGACCCCTTGGCCAGATTATGGCGCTTTGTATAGAATACTACCGCAGGCCTCCCCTCGATATTTAGCGTGTGCCTATGGGTAACTCTTTGGGTTTCATATTCATCGTCCGAATCCGGCACCCAGGAATGGTACACCGGTATGGATTCATATCCGGTTATAACGGCATCTGGCGATATTCCAAGGAATTTAAGAACATCTTTATTTCTATCTCCGAATTCCCTGGTAAATACCCCTATAGAGTCAAATCTTGCATATTCGGCATCTACCGGAGCGTTCGGAGCCGCAGCCGGCGAAGCTGCAGCTTCTTCATCATTCAGCCATCTTTCGCGCGCGGCAGCATCCGGTTCTGTGTAATCAGCAGGGTGATAGCCGTCCACGTCTGCATATAATATAGCGTCCTCATCGCCGAGATCTACGCGGGATCGCACACTATCCTCGCCGCCGAAAACAAAAGAGGACGTAGGCCTGTTCATCCCCCTCCCACCGCCGTAATTGACGAAAACTACGGGTTTTCCGTAAAGCCTAGCCAATTTATATTGCCTGCCTGCTGAATTTATATCATCGCTTCCCGATGGCATTAATATAACGTCCGATCCCCTTAGAGCCCTGTCCGTTCTAGGATCTGCTGCGCCAACGGCCGGCAGTAAATTTTCGTAACATATGAGAAGCGAAACTGTTCTGCCGTTTATCTCAATAAGACGTTCTTCATTCTCATTTTTGAATTTTTTGAATATACGCGGCGGCTTACCAGGCCTCAATATCGTGTATGCTTTATTATATGGCGCAATACTATCATTTTCTCTTAAAGATCCTACAAAATAGCCGATTGCGATACCCGTCATATCTGACACCTTCTGAAGCGAGACCACCCGCTCTTCCGGATCTATATTCATCGAATAGACATCATCCATGAATTCCGGGAATAATACCATGTCGGGTTTCCACATCCCCCACCTGCCCATACCGCCGGCTATCTCGATCATCTTGCGCGTGTTATCGAGGAAATCGCCTTGCTTAATCTGCACACCGCATACTTTCAATGCCTCAGGCGATGGATCCCTGCGGCTTACAACCGGAAGACTGATGTGTTCAGCCGTTAAGATTTCGGGAATATTCGGTTTATAGAACCTGACGGTGAAGTCATCGAGTATCTCCGTAGCATCTTTAAATCTATCCAGGGGCGGATTGAGGGACGGAAAAAATATACGCCCATTGTCGCTGCCGGACCGCTCAACTATCGATACACTCCAGAACTCGTCATTTCCTTCGCGACTGTTTTTTATATCAAGCGCATATCCTCTTCTTACCGAAAGCCGCACGTACGGAAGCTTTATATCTTTTATCATTTCGTAGATGCGGACAAGGTCCTGTTTTTTAAACCTGACCAGATCAAATTTTTCCAGTGCCTGAAATAACTCGGGATATCGCCGGCTCATTAGATTCCTTATGAATTCCTCCATGCCGTCACTCATGCTTATATCCGAACTATCGGCAAGTTTGTCGATGCCCAGCCTTTGCCAGCTCCTTAATCCGATTACAAGCCACAAAAAATCTTCATTCATAGGCTCGCTTATGTAAGAGCCTATTTTAAACGGCATTTCCGCTTCCACCTCAATCTTACCGTCAGGCCGGAAGACGTAACTTATACCGCCAACACCGCTATTTCGCGTAGATATCGTATGCGTAGGAACCGGCAGCCTCTCCGGATTAAAACCAAGCCCTTCCAGCCTCTCTCTGGCCCTGCCATAGTTCCATTGAATGAATTTTACGTCATGTACATTCATCTCCGCCGGGCGTATACCTAATTCTTCCCTGATCTCCGCCATAGCTCTGCGCTGCAGCACCTGACAGCGTTTTAAGGCTTGCGGAAAACCCGAAAGGTCCATTTCCGTTTTCTGCATGTGCCGGTTAATGATATTTATAACCGGACGACTGGACCTTGCGCGGAAAGTACTTATCATATTTATATATTTGCGTTTCAGTCCTTCATATATTCTGGCTTCGGCCTTCTTATCGCCTCTTCTTATAGCCTCGATCAAGTCATCATAGAAGAAATGGTATGATATGGTCAGCCTATTATCATCCGGAATGTCTTTTCCGTGCTGAACACGTTCTTTCAATAAAACGGCCAGTTTTTCCGCAGAGCGCTGGGCGACCTTATCACGTACATCCCAGCCGTTTGTAAGAAGCGTTATAGAACTCGATACATTCATGAGGCGCATGTATATATCCGCAAAATCCGCTCCGATGACCCGATCGCGGTAATGAAGGGGGTCGTTTTCATTATAAGGGAAGATCTGGCACATTCCGCCTTGCACCTTGATAGCGTTCATCAGTTTTACCGCCAGCGGATACGGCATGAATTTATAATGTTTTTTTGAATTTGTTTGGCAGAAAGCACACCTGTTATAACACCCTTCATTGAACTGGATCATGAAAATATCGTTATAGCTTATGACGTTTCCCGGTATTGTAATATCGATAAAGAGATCGGGGTTTATGTTCCCCAGTGTGGGTGATTGTTTCAGAAGTTCCCCGGCGTTTGTACTATCGAAATTCTTTCCGCAGGCTTCAAATTTTCTTAATAGTGCTATTCCTTCATCGCTTAATATATCGCGATAGCCGCGCAGCACTTTAGTCACCGCACCGACCCTGGCCTTCAATATATCCGATTTTGCCTTTTCTTTT
>Ga0247841_10009947_pt1 | contig 13110 bp, 13 predicted proteins | sample LaCruzMarch2015__2_FD_192410 | JGI IMG/M metagenome (GOLD analysis project Ga0247841, IMG submission 192410) | Freshwater microbial communities from meromictic Lake La Cruz, Castile-La Mancha, Spain - LaCruzMarch2015_18m | ecosystem: Environmental > Aquatic > Freshwater > Lake | place: Spain... | reverse complement strand
CCCTGCAGTGAAGAGAAGGGTAAAGATCTTCGGTCCAGCAATATCCCCAAAAGTTTTTATAAAAGGTATCAACAGAATATGAAAAAGCAATTGGTGGTCGACAAAACGTTCGTTTATTATTGTAAAGAAAAGATAGGGAAATTTCTGGGGAATACCATGCTCCATAATATATCTAGCCATTCCAACATGGTAAAAAGCATCTTCTCCGGAAAAATAAGGATTATTGAGGTTAAATTCAAACTTATAGAAAATAGCAAAAACTATCAAAAAAATTGCAAGGGCTGGGAGGAATATCCGTAAAATTTTCTTTGCATTCTCTTTTCCGGATATCGGTTCAATCTTTAGCAGTTTCATCTTTCGCTAACCATATAAATATTTTCTTTATATTATCCCATCGAACACTTTTTTAAAAGGCTTGAATAACATTCCCTCTAATGATTTTTGATCATAATTCTTTAAAATGGAAAATGATGATTAGACTTAATGAAACAATCGAAGAGTTGGACGATGTTAGTCTTTTTGCTGATTTCCTTTTTAAAACCAAAGCAAAAAATCTTCTTGAGAAGAAAGGTCCTTATACAATCTTTTTACCGACAAACGAAGCAACCAAAATTACACTGTCTTTTTTGAGGTCATTGGAACTTGATGCGTTACAGGAAGTTGTTATGTCCCATATCGTGATCGGTTTTTACCGCCTAAATGATCTTAAGAAGATTGATGAGGTTGAAAATATTAGGAATAGTCATCTTCTGATAAGCTACAACGAGCACATCTATATAGGGGGTGTGGCTATTACCGATGGTGACTTCATCTCCGAAAACGGTATATGTCACTTTATCAACGCGGTAATGATTCCTTCATGACCCAAAGTTGTTATTCTCGGCTATCAAAAGTATAATAAAAAGGTACTAGCCATACCTTCAAATGCAAAAAAGAGACCTTAAGAGCTATGTTATTATCACCTGCTATTTTCTTCTGGTTACAGGAGCCTGCTTTTCTTATTACCGGTTTTTTTCCAGATCGAACTCTTATCGCGGTAACGCTGATATGCTTCAGTCCAATGCCAATCAAAAGCAAGATATTGCATTGAACTCGAATACCACTTTGAAAAATGATTCCCCGCCGAAGGAGATTAAGGAGGCGATCTCAAAGAATCCTCCGCAATTGGATAGGGAAGCGACTCCAGCAAAAATAACTCAGGAGACTACAGCAAATAATGACGGCAGCGCCACAACTATTTTTTCAAGCGGTGGCCAAACAACTTCTTCGGAGATTCAGGAAGTTAAAAATTTAACTGTCTCGATCAATTCGCCAGACGATATTATCTTCAAGGACGAAACTGGCCGCTATGCATCCCTCGAACCGATTCTTAAAGACTACTTACATAATAACTTGGTATGGGGATCTGAGATCCATTCTTTAAAACAGGTTGTTCTAAAGGAAGCGAGTGTCAAGGACGTTGGATGGTGCGGATTATACAGCGGATCGTATGACAAATCTTCCACCGGAAAGGTTACCTCTGTCAGCAGCGTAATCACTCTCAATGTTACAAGTGATTGTTATCAATCAAACGCTAACCTTATGAATGATTATATGAAGTTGATTCTTTCTCACGAATATGGCCATCACTATACGCTTTATCATAAATGGGTTGATCTGGGGCTCGTCGGAGATTCAAGGTTCCCTGATAATTATTACACTCTTCGTCTTTTGAACAAGGATTCAGTCGCTATTGATTATTCTAAAGGATGGGAAAAATGTGAGAGCGAGATAATCGCCGAGGATTATGCTTATTTTTACTCTGGATATGGTTATCATGGAATGGCCGCCACGATTGGTTATCCCTCTTCGGCTGTCAGAACTTGGCTTGACAATCTTAAGTCGGGGTCTGGAGGAGCAATCGAAGATCTTCCGCCTTCAATTTCCATTTCAACTCCGGCATCCGGACAGGACCTCTCCGGAGAAATATTTTTTATAACTGATGCACAAGACGATCACGGTGTGGCCAATGTTTCCTTTTATTTGGACGATAATCTGGCTTTAAAACTTACTGCGCCTCCATATAGTGTCAAGATTGATACTGCGAAGTTTAGCGATGGCCCGCATGTGCTTAAAGCCGTTGTTTCTGATGGGGCAAAAGAGGCGGAGGCGAAAGTAAATATCATTTTTAAAAACATTTTGAGTGCGATTCCCGATACTGAGCCACCGGTGGTCAGCTTTGCTGACCCAAAAAACAATCCTGAGTCCTGGTCTGGAGATCTGCCGTTAAAAATTGAGTTGAATTCTTCCGACAATACCAGGGTTTCTAAACTTGAGTTGTATATTAATAACTATCTGGTTTTTCCAAAAAATTTAAATTCAAATCAAGATATTGATTATTCAACAATCTCCTTTGGATGGCCTGCTTCAGGTGTGGGTCCGGGGGAATACATTCTTAAGGCAGTAGCTTTTGACGTGGCCGGTAATAAAAGCGAAAAGTCGATCATTGTTCATAGATTGGATAGCTCCAACAATAATACCAATTAATATATAGTTGTCTCCGATACCTAGACCACCATGGGTTTAAAACTATTTTGGTGTAAAAACATTTCCTTTTTTATTTAGATAAATCATCTCTCAGAGTGCATAAAGTAAGTTGTTGATAAGATTAACAGAAAAAGCACTACATATAGTGTTTAGGCAATGGAGATAAACACTATATGTAGTGCTAAATCAGTTTCAATATCTTGACCGAACAAACAACGAATAGTAAAATTCTAATTACTCAATTAATTATTAGTAATAGCATTGGGGATTAAGTTGTAAGAATAAGGATAATCGTTGTTTACCCTTAATCTTTAAAACTTAATCCTATTGCGGAGGGTGATATGTTCAAGAAGATCAGAAAAAGAAATGGCAAAATCGTTGATTTTGATGAAAGCAAAATCGCTTTAGCGATTGGTAAGGCAGGTAAAGCCACCGGCGAATTTGGAGATGATGAGGCTAAAAAATTGGCAAAAAAAGTAGTAGCACAGGCTGAAGAATCCACCAGAAGAAAGATTCCTACTGTGGAAGAACTGCAGGATGTAGTCGAGGACGTTTTCTTAAAATCAAAATTCAAGAACACTGCTAAAGCCTATATTATTTATCGTCAGAAACACACTGAGATGAGAGAGGTTGCCGAGGCTCAAAAAGTTGATCTGATGGATCAGTACATTAGCAACGCCGACTGGCAGGTAAAGGAAAATGCCAACATGGCTTATTCTTTGCAGGGTTTGAATAACTATGTGTCTTCAGAGATTTCAAAAAGCTACTGGTTGCACAAAGTTTATACTCAGGATATTGCCCGAGCCTACATAGACGGCGATATGCATATCCACGATTTGGATAAAGTTTCTGTTTATTGCGTCGGTTGGGACTTGCAGGATCTCCTGAAGGAAGGCTTCAAAGGCGCGATGGGCAAAATCGAATGCAAGGCGCCCAAACATCTGAAGACTGCTTTAGGACAGCTCGTTAATTTCTTTTACACACTTCAAGGTGAAGCAGCTGGTGCCGAAGCGATGTCCAATTTTGATACTTTGATGGCACCGTTTATCCGCTATGACAAACTCAAACGCGAAGATGTGAAGCAAGCACTGCAGGAGTTTATGTTCAATATGAATGTTCCAACTCGAGTTGGCTTTCAGACGCCATTTACCAATGTCACGATGGATCTAACCTGCCCTTCAATCCTTGGTGATGAGCCGGTCATTATCGGCGGAAAACCTCAAAAGGAAACTTATAAAGAGTTCCAAAAAGAGATGGACCTTTTCAATGATGTTTTTGCTGAAGTTGTCTGTGAGGGCGATGCTAAGGGACGTGTCTTTACCTTTCCGATTCCAACCTACAATATTACCAAGGATTTTGATTGGAGCAATAAGAACCTAGATAATGTCTGGAAGATGACTGCCAAATATGGCATTCCTTATTTTTCAAACTTCGTTAACTCGGATATGAATCCTGAAGATGCCAGAAGCATGTGCTGCCGTCTTCGTCTCGATAATCGGGAATTACGCAAACGTGGAGGAGGACTTTTTGGCGCCAATCCACTCACTGGTTCAATCGGAGTTGTCACCATCAACCTTCCGAGACTCGGTTTCCGTTCACGTGATAAGAGAGAATTTATGTTCAACCTCTCTTATGTCATGGATCTGGCCAAAGATAGCTTGGAAATGAAGCGGAAAGTGCTCGAGCAAATGACAGACTCAGGCCTTTATCCTTATGCTAAATTTTATCTACGGAACATTCACAAAAGAGACCAAAGATATTGGGGTAACCATTTCTCGACAATCGGTCTTTTGGGCATGAATGAGGCCTGTTTGAACCTTCTCGGCAAAGAGATCACTTCGGCTGATGGCCAACAATTTTCTCGTGAGGTTCTCGATTTCATGCGCGAGCGCATGACCAAATATCAGGAGGAGACTGGCAACTATTATAATCTTGAAGCAACCCCCGCTGAAGGTACCTCTTTCCGCTTGGCGCTAAAAGACAAAGACCGTTACCCTGAGATCATGGTTGCCAATGAGAGCGCCTATCAGGAAACTAAAACTGCTCCCTACTATACAAACTCTTCGCATATTCCGGTTGATTATACTGATGATGTTTTTGAGCTCCTTGATCTTCAGGACGATCTGCAAACAAAATACACCGGCGGCACCGTGATCCATCTCTTTGTCGGCGAGGAGATAAAAGACATAGAAGCAGTTAAAGCTCTAGTCCGAACTGTCTGCAACAACTATCATCTCCCATATTTTACGTTGACTCCGACATTCTCAATTTGTCCGAATCATGGCTATGCTGCTGGTAAGGTCGAGCTTTGTGAGAAATGTGGCGCGCAAAATGAGATTTATTCTCGGATTGTTGGCTACATCCGTCCGATCCAACAATGGAATGCCGGCAAGCGCGCTGAATTTGACGATCGCAATGCCTATAAATTTGCCGAGGCAGTAGAATCAATCCATCTTGGAGAGGAGATCTGCGATAACCAGACCCAAGAGATGCCATTCGTCAAAGAATTGAAAGAGACAGTCGAACGGGTAGTCAATACCGTAGCACCAGTGGCAGAGAAAGAAACAGAACAAGCCGCTCTAGTTTAAATAAATAGCTGATCATAGGGGAAGGACACAATGCAAATAGCAGGAATACAAAAAATGACGCTTGTGGACTTCCCAGGTCATGTAGCAGCCACGATCTTTACTCGTGGCTGCTCTTTCCATTGCGGTTTCTGTCACAACCCTGAGCTGGTCATCCCTGATCAATTTATTGACCTCCTGGACAATCAGCAGCTTTTTGACTTTTTGAAAAAGAGATATGGCAAATTGTCCGGAGTCTGTATCACAGGAGGAGAGCCTTGTATGCAGCCAGATATTGGCGAATTTATTACTCACATGAAGGCTCTGGGTTTTGACGTCAAGTTGGATACCAATGGTTCTTTTCCTGACCGGCTGGAGAAAATCCTGCAGGACGGAGATGTCGACTATATAGCAATGGACGTGAAAACAGCTCTGGATAAATATCCAGAAGTTGTTTTCAGTCAGGGGTCAGGGGTCAGGGGTCAGACGAATGAACTCCAAACTCCAAACTCCAAACTCCAAACAGACATAAAGAGATCCATTAAATTGATCATGGACTCAGGGGTTGATTACGAATTCCGGACTACGGTCTGCCATCCTCTTCATGAGGTTTCTGATTTTAAGAAGATAGGGGAGATGATCAAGAGCGCAAAAAAATATTATCTTCAAAATTATGTCCATACAAAGCAGATAAACGATCGTGATATTTATACGCCTTTTACTGACGAAGAGCTGGAAGCAGCTAAAAAAATAATGACAAATTATGTCCAAAAAGCAGAAATAAGATAATTATTAGATTAATCTGCTCAATAAGTTCTTGACTCAATGAACTATATCTATGACATTCTATATGGCAAAATCCCTTACTCAGATGAAGACCTGAGGCTTTTCCAGACTCCGGAGCTATCGCGGCTTCGAAAAATATCGGTTTCAACCATTCCGCATTGGTGCGTCCCGACCGGGATCTGTTGCAGCCGTTTTGAGCACAGTATCGGCGTTTGGCATCTGGCGAAAATAGTCGGCCGGAAACCGGAGTTTCGGGAAATTGCCAAAGATCTAGCCTTTGCTGCCTTGCTTCATGATGTCGCTGTTCCACCTTTCTCTCATGGGGCCGATAAATTGCAGGAGAAGATGCTTGGCAAAGATCATGAGCATCTAGTTGGCGATATTATAATCAACTCTGAGATCGGCAGAGAGATAGAAAGACAGGGCGGCAAGATGGATGTTATTCTTAGCCTGATCAACGGCGAGGGGAAGTTTGGCAAATTGATAAACGGAGAAATTGATCTTGATAATCTTGACAATACTCTGCGTTTTGGACTGACAATGGGGATCTTTAAAAAGAAATATTATTCTCCGGAAAAAATTGCCGATAGTTTCTCGTGCGATGGCGAGAAGTTATTTTTGAAGTCTGACCATGGTATTGCTGGTTGGGAGAGATGCCGCCAGGTCACCTACAGGTATGTCTATACTTCATATCCGGAGAATATGATCTTCCGTGCTCTGGACCTGGCATATAAAAATGATGATCTGAACAAAAGTTTTTTTCGTCTGGATGATTATGAGGCAATAAATTACCTGAAAGCTCATGCCAACAACTCGACCAAGAGGTTAATCGAAAGGACTGAGGCTTGGCAGTTTTACCTGCTCTCATTTTTTCAAATAATCGAAAATGCAACTCCCTCATATATTAGACGAGCTAAAAGTATTGAGACAAGGTTAAAGCTGGCGAAAATGTTAACAAAAGAGCTGGATCTTGAACCGGAGGATATTTGTGTCTCAATTTCAAGAGACAAAGGCTATAAAAAGATCAATATCCCAATATTAAATAAAAATAATGAAGAAACTAGCCACCAACCAAAGATGAAAGAGCGCTGGATTATCCGAGTTTATACATACAAAAAAATTGACCGTACCTTGATTGCGAAGGCCGTTTCCAAATATTTTAAAGGCATTATCTAATAAAAGGATGGACTGCCAGATCGCTCTACCAGTCCAGGTCGAAGGTAATCCTTTTATCCATTGAAATACTATTCAATAATAAAAAAGCCGCTGTAGAAAAAAGCGGTTTTAAAATAATCCAGGGGAGAAGACGGGGAGCGCTTGCGCTCCCCGCCGACTGTCAGTCATCCAGGTCGCCGGTATATACCAGCTCGGCAGGATGGACGGGTTCTCGCGGTTCGTCGTCTTCATCGCGACGAGCGACTGGCATCACGGCATCTTCTTCTTCATCACCACAGAAGACGGTCGGGTCAACGCCCATCATTATTCCTCCTGATTGGGAGATATCAACGTATTCATAACATAAGCAAAGGCAGTTGTTAAGAGCTATCGGTTTACATCAATGGTATCAATCACCAAAGAAAATTATTATGCAAAGTTTGAGTAAATATCTTCTCCTCAGGAAAACAAAAAAAGCATGACTTTTCTTTTTTTATATAGCCCATAGACAAGTAAACACAAAAGTGGTATACTTAGGACAGTAAGACTGGTCGAGCTTACGGTATAAAAAATAACTGGTTAGATTTTTTAGTTAGGGTGTTTGTAGTTCAGGCTAATGTGCTTACAAGTTTGGTTTGTGTTCTTGCGACTAATTAAAAATCTATATAAGAGGCATAATGGATCAAAGAGATTTCAGGACAAGCCGACGGGATGACCGCGACTTTACTCCTGCAGAACCAAATCCAAAGTTGTTTGTTGGCGGACTAGCTTGGGCTGCAACAACAGAAGACGTTATCGAGGCTTTCAAACCTTTCGGTGAGATCGATCTTGAGAAGACTTCAGTTGTTCGCTATCCAGATACTGGCAGATCTAAGGGTTTTGCATTTGTTGTTTACTCAACTACTGAGGAAGCACAAAAAGCAAAAGACGAGATGAACGACAAAGAGATTCTTGGCCGCAATATCAAAGTTGATTTTGCGAGAGTTCGAAAAGAATTCCCAAAAGCTGAGTAATACTCAATAAAATACCCCCAGCCGCTCACGCGGAAGAACCAAACATCAAGTTACAAATATCAATCTTTGGTTATTGTTTCTTGGTTATTGGAACTTTCGATGCCTAGCATCGACGGGGGTATTTTTTTATCCACAGAAAAAGAGCTTATCCACTGTTCGATAATACCCAGTGGGGGTATAATGTGGATAGGGAGGGGTATAGCGGTGGACAAAGCGACTTGTCCACAATTACTAATTACTAATTTCTAAAAAACAGACCAATATAAATCATCAAATCCGCATAGGATTAATGATCTGTATTCCTATCTGAAATCTGTTCAATTGGTTATCTGTACAGCTATGAAACATCAAAGCATCTACAATAGATTAAAAAGAATCGAAGGTCAGATCCGAGGAATCGAGGAGATGCTTCAAAAGGGGCGGTCTGACCAGGATATCCTGATCCAGCTTCAAGCTGCCAGGTCGTCGATGGCATCTGCACTAGTGGCTTTTATCGAGCCAATGATCAGGGCTGATACAGATAAAAACGGCAAGATATCTCTAAACGAAGACCAGCTCAGGTCCATCTTGCGGATAATAAAATAAGAATCCCTCAAATGAGGGATTCTTATTTTAGATTATATTGGTTGTTTTTTTAGAAGATCATGCTTCCGTATATCGTGCCGAGGGTTATCGACAGGACTGCAATCAGGCTCATCGATACTGCTTCATAGGCTTTAAGATTGTTTACATCTATGTGCCTTGAGCCAAGTCTACAAACTTCATTTTCTAATTTTTCTTTCATTACCACTCCTTTTTTAATTTGGAAATTATATCATTATATCAATTATAAAATATTTTGTCAATACCTTGGGAGAGTTACCCGATATTTTACGAAGGAAAATAACGATTATACCCATATTTGTCAAGTTGCACCGACGCTGATTTTGGAATATAATAATCATAATTGAAATTGAAAAGGAGAAAGATGGCGCAGAAAATTAAGATCGATGAGAACATATGTGTTGGTTGCGGCGCTTGTGAGGGTGCTTCACCGCAATATTTTAAGGTTGATGATAATTTATCTCATTTTTTAGGTGAACAAAATAAAGACTACTCCGACGAAGTACTTTCTGAAATTCAGATTGGGGTATCTTCCTGTCCGTTCGGGGCCATAACACTAGAAGAAATTAAAGAAGACGAAGCCTAAAAAGAACTAGGAGGGGATGCCAAATTTAGGTCTGATATTTATTGGTTGGTGGTATAAAGAAGGTTATATTAAGATAATAGCCTATTTTAAGCAACTGCTTATCTTTATAAACGACCAATTTTCAGTCAGCATCTGCTTAAAAACGCTTTTTGATGTTTGGCGTCGTGACTATAAAAGTACAGACAATCTGAGTTTGCAGGAAAAATTTCAGGTGCTGATTGAAAACATGGCCTCAAGAGTCATTGGTCTAATTATTAAATCATTGACACTGGTTATATATTGTATCGTGACTGTTATTGTTTCTGCTGGTTATATTATTTTTATGCTGATATGGCTTTTTTATCCTGTCATATCTTTATTAATTTTTATCATCGGAATAGCTTTTCTTCTGGGGGTGGTATGAATCAACAAATAACCATTAAGCACCAAGGAACTGTTGTCGGGAGAGCAGCTGCCTTAGACCTCGTTTTTTCGAGTAAGCCGGTTGCATTCTTATTTCTGATGATTTGGGCCATAGGCGCAATCTCCGTAATGGCTCTCATGCTACATCTTTTACTGGACTCATTGACCGGCGTCGGTATAGGAGCTTCCCTGATTGGTATTTCAATATTTATGAATTACTTTGCCTTAAGAACCTTTTTCTTCGGCAAAGTAAAGTATCCCAAAATCACGACATTAGCTGAGGTTAAGCAGAAGATCGAGGCGAATGCAGAGGTCAATCTTTATTCAATCTTCTCCTTCCATCTCTCAAAAGCCGTATTGCCGCTCTTCCGAGTAAAAGCGCAAGATTCTATCACGACTAAGGAAGTAGCACTGGCACTGCTCAAATCCAAGGACATGATCTTTATTTTGACAAGGTTAGGCGTGGGCACTGAGTCGCTTAGGCAATCCCTCGATCAATATCAATGTTCACTCGATACCAAAGAAATATTCCTCAGGGCAGTCGATATAGCAATATCCGAAACTCATCATCAGATCGAAACCGGAGATGTTTTCGTCTCGCTTTGCGAACTAGATCCTTTCTTCAAGGAATTCTTAATTAATCTCAAATTAGAAGTTAAGGATATTGCGAATCTGGTTTATTGGCGGACAAATATTGTCAGGGAGACGATCCAACAAAAAAGTTTTTTCAATCCGACTAAATTTCGGTTGAACGGGGGAATAGGTAAGGATTGGGCATTCGGCTATACTCCGCTTCTTAAGCAATATTCGACTGACCTGACTGATTCGATCAGGACCTATGGTCTGCAGCTCGAGATTTATGGCAAGGACAAAGCGGTCAAAGAGATAGAGGAGGCCTTGCTTCATCAGACAGGGGGAAATGTAATTGTGGTTGGCGAGCCGGGGATCGGCAAGAAAACTGCAGTCATGGCTTTTGCTAAGAAGGTCTATGAAGGCAATACAAACCAAAATCTTGCTTATTATCATATAGTGAAAGTAAACGCCGACGCACTTATCTCTGATTCTGGTTCCCTCTCGAAGCTCTTAAATGAGATAATCCGTGCCGGCAACATAATAATCTTCATCGAAAACATACAAAATCTTTTCTCAACCGGAGGGGCAGGAAAGGCTGACCAGACCGAACTGCTCTTGCCATATCTTGATAGCCCAAATATTAAAGTAGTCGGGACATGCGATACGGCAAGCTTTGATCAGTATTTTATGATGAATTCTGCGTTGATGCAGCGGTTTACCCGCGTTACACTCGATGAACCCGCTGACCAAGATATGGTCAGGATACTTGAGGATATAGCGCCTCAAGTCGAATCTCATACTGGTTCGATCATCTCATACACGGCTATAAAAGTTGCCATCAATGCGGCAGACAAATATATTCTCAATCAACCGAATCCTCAAAAGACGATCTCGCTGATTGACGGTGCCGCAGCCAAAGCAACCTCTGAAAGAAAAAGAACAATCATTTTGCCAAAAGATATATATGACTATGTGACCGAGAAATATAACATTCCTTCCTCGGAGGTTGGGAATGAAGAAAGAACGAAGCTTCTTCATCTGGATGAAGAGATGCATAAATATGTGATTGGCCAAAACCAAGCCATAGATGCAATTGCAAGTTCTCTCAAAAGGACAAGAGCAGGAGTAACTGATACAAAAAAACCGATTGGCTCCTTCCTTTTCCTTGGTCCAACCGGTGTCGGTAAAACAGAAACCGCTAAAGCCTTGGCTCGCGCCTACTTTGGTAGTGAGGATCGAATGATCCGTTTTGATATGTCTGAGTATCAGAACAAAGAGGATATTTACCGGTTTATCGGTTCAAACTTGCATGGCGAACAGGTACAGGGAGCACTTGCTACTGCTGTCAGGGAGCATCCTTTTTCACTGCTTTTGTTTGATGAAATTGAGAAAGCGAATAGGGATATTCTGGATCTATTCCTTCAGATTCTTGATGAAGGTCATCTGACTGATGGGACAGGTAAAAAAGTTGCTTTCACTAGCACGATTATCATTACAACATCAAATGCCGGTGCAAATCTGATCAGGGAATCGATCGCTGGTGGAGATGATTATGAGAATACTAAAAAAGAGTTGCTTGATTATCTCCAAAAAAATAATATATACAGGCCTGAGTTCATAAACAGATTTACTTCCGTGATAGCATTCTCTCCGATCTCGCCATCGGAGGCAAAACAGATTGCAAATCTGATGATAGAGAAGTTGAAGAAGACTGTTGCTTTAAACAGGCAGGTTTCACTCAATGTGACTGAAGACGCAATAGAATACCTTTCAAAAGCTGGCTACGACCCACAGATGGGCGCTCGTCCGATGGCCAGGATCATACAGGAAAAAGTCGAGAATTATCTGGCAGAAAAGTTTCTGTCTGATGAGCTCAAACAAGGGGCCTCTATCACAATCTCTGCCAAGGATATCGGCGGAGTTCCAATGGAAGATATCGCTACTCCAAGCTCGCAAGTTCCTGAGATCCCCGCTCAAATTACAATTCCACCGGTGAATCCGCCAGAAAATATTCCGCCATCCCCACCGCCAGCTTCAAAATTATAATCATTTATTCAAACAGTCCTATATTCCAACCAGTTTTTGATTTTGGGACAAATTTGGTATAGTTGTAGGCATGAGTAAAGTCACAAACTTAAAAATTACTTGCTTGTCAGAAGAATCGGCGCCGAGGTTGCCTTTTTGGGGAGCGCACGGTCTATCATTTCTAATAGAGGCGGATGGCAAAAAAATTCTTTTTGACACAGGATCATATAGCGACGTCTTATCACACAATTCTCAAAGCCTGAACTTCGATCTATCCACGATTGATGCATTCTTTTTGAGTCATACACACGATGATCATAGCGGCGGCTTGTTTGGAATTAGCAATGATATAAAAGATAAACCGATGTATTGTACTTCTGACGCTTTCTCTGATCGAATGCCGGAGAGCGAAGAACTGAAAAAAATTATGACAAATGTGAATATCATTAGTCATGACAAAGAGATATTTCCGGGAGTTATTGTTATAAAAGAAGAAAAGAGTATCAACCCAAAATACCCTGTCAATGAAAGTTTTATAGTAGCCGATCTTGAAGGAAAGGGATTGATCCTAATCTTGGGTTGTTCTCACCCCGGAATCGAACATATCATTGACAGGGTAAAATTGATATTCGAAGGTATTCCAATACATGCTATCGTCGGAGGACTTCACCTTAAAGACTCCTCTGATGAAGAGATTGCGCGGTTAGTTTCCTTGATTAAAAAAGAAAAAATACAAATTGTTTTGGCGAATCATTGCACAGGCTTTAAGGCTTTAAAAGAATTATCAACAGAGTTGCCGGAAGCTACAAAATTTATTACCGATACTGTGACCGGAAGCTTCCATACTGGTAAAGAATATATTTTTTAAAAATATTCT
>Ga0247841_10009946_pt1 | contig 13112 bp, 8 predicted proteins | sample LaCruzMarch2015__2_FD_192410 | JGI IMG/M metagenome (GOLD analysis project Ga0247841, IMG submission 192410) | Freshwater microbial communities from meromictic Lake La Cruz, Castile-La Mancha, Spain - LaCruzMarch2015_18m | ecosystem: Environmental > Aquatic > Freshwater > Lake | place: Spain... | reverse complement strand
CGTCTACCTGATCACTCAGTGCTCAGACTAAGTGAATTGCTCCCGAAAAACTGGAAACCGATCGAATAGAAATCCTGTCAAACCGATATCTATAATACCCCCCTGAGTCCCATTGCTTCATATGCAGCAACTTGAAACGACCCTGTACCAGGCCGAATGCTTACGTTACACCTGTGCATATTGACGCAATTATAGAGTGGAACGGTAAAAAAATCAAAATGTAAGGGCGATCCTGCGTGATCGTCCCTTCTCACCCCTAAAACAACTATTATGGCAGATATCCTATTCAACAAACAAGGCATCCCTTTGCTGGCTTATGGGAAAAGCTATCAGGCAAACACCACCGGTGCGCCTGCTGAGAAACTTAAAAAGACCGCTCAGCCAAAAGATTTTTACGAAAATTATTTCATGTGCGGAAATATCAAAATGTCCGCATGGGCAGGCGCCAACGACTTTCCTACCAGGGCCGATGCTATCATCAACAGCGTTGGAGTACTGAATACCGGGTTAAAGTTTACCCGCAACTTCGCCCAACGACCTTCCTTAACAGCCTTGGCAATGCGGCTTTGCAGCCTGTTCACATTTTGAATGACCTTTCGCCATAAAATGGTTTCCCGGTTGTTCAATTTGTGTGGGAGTGCACACGATAAATTCTCATTCTCTTTTTCGCTCCTTCCTGCCTGTCGGTAGTTACTGAATGTTCAAATATTTTAGCCATACCCACTAATCCAAGCCCTTAATTGACTTTTGAGACTTCAAAGACTTTCTGCCTCACGGTTTTCAGCCCCGCCAATGGCTGCACGAGCCGACGATTGGAACTGTTTCCCGGGGGCTTCACCCGATAATGGCTTCACCATACATCAGATGCCCCGATAGGATACTGCTGAAGGAACAACAGGTTTTATCAGACTGTCGTAACTGTCTGTAAAACAATTATTTAATACGACTTGTGTCGCAATAACGGCTGAGGCTATGTGCAATAAGGGATTTTGGGCTATAACATATCAAGTTACACGAAAAGTTGATGCGGGATACAACCCTTCACACCCCACTGAAACCCTTATTGAATATAGCCCTTGCTACCGCCTGGTGTTCTGTCTTCCAGTCATATAAACCATCGTTTTTATTCAGCTTCCGTTTCATTATCATTTTAAATTTTTCTTTGCTGTTGGCTTTTAGGGTTTTGGCAATATGCTTGCAATAAGGTCAGTTTAAATCACATCTTTCAGATATTTTCCTGTGATAGACTGCTCGCAATTCACAATATCTTCTGGTAATCCCTGAAATATCAATTCGCCCCCCTTTTTACCACCTTCAGGTCCCATGTCAATTATCCAATCAGCATATTTAATAATATCAAGGTTGTGTTCTATAATAACCACGGTATTGTCGTTTTTCACCAATGCTATTACGATTTTGTAAAAATTATCTATATCCGACATATGAAGCCCTGTTGTTGGTTCATCCATAATGTAAATATTGCTTTCCTTATTCAATTCGGTTGCAATTTTCAATCGTTGCGATTCACCACCAGACAAGGTGCTTAGCGACTGTCCTAATGTTAAATATCCTAAACCAACTTCCTGCAAAAGATGCAGGTGTTTTTTTATTTTTGATGATTTAAAAAATTCGTACGCCTGATAAACAGTCATAGCCAATACTTCAACAATGTTTTTGTGTTGAAATTTATATTTCAATACATCAGAATGGTAACGTTTCCCTTCACATTCATCGCAAATGGTTTTAACTGAATCCAAAAAATGAAGTTCAAAAGTCAAAACCCCTTGTCCATTACATTTTGGGCACGCTCCTTTTGAGTTGAAACTGAATAAGGAAGCGTTGGTGTTTGTTGCAGAAGCAAATTCTTTTCGAATTAAATCAAAAACACCTATAAAGGTTGCAGCATTTGCTCTTGATGATTTTCCGATTGCCGATTGATCAATCACGATGGCTTCGGGATGTTGCTTGGCAAAGCATTCGTGAATCAGGCTGCTTTTTCCACTACCTGCAACACCGGTAACACATGTTAAAACCCCTTTCGGGAATTTTACTGATACATTTTTAAGGTTGTTCGCTGTGGCGTCTTTGATTTCAAAAAAAGATGTTGCAGGTTTTCTCTTGAATATTGGTTTACCTTTTTTCAAAAGATACTCACCTGTAATGCTTTCAGTATTTTGTAACCCTTCGAGTTCTCCGCTAAATACTACATTTCCGCCAAATTTTCCGGCTTTTAGACCCATATCAACAATCCACTCTGCTGCCCGGATAATCTCCGGGTCGTGTTCTACCACAAAAACTGAATTTCCATTTTCTTTTAACCGAAACAAAATATTCAACAGGTTCTCGGTATCACGAGGGTGCAATCCAATAGTAGGTTCATCAAGAACATATAGCATATCAACTAAATTGCAGTCCATTTGCTTCGACATTTTAACCCGTTGCGATTCACCACCGGAAAGTGTGCTTACTGCCCGTTCGAGTGACAAATAGCCCACACCAATTTCAATAAGTTGTTCAAGTAAAAATTGGGCTTTTCGCAAAATTGGCTTTGATATTTCATCATTAATGTCATGTAAGAATGAGTATGCGTCAACCAGCTCTAAACTGCATACATCGGCAATAGTTAGTCCGTTTATTCTGATGCTTCTTGCCCTGTCATTTAATCTGGTACCTCCACATAGTTCACATAATTGATAGTTAAAATATTTCGTGTATGCATTTTTTTCTTCCTCGGTTGTTTCATCGTCTGCTCTTGTGTTCACTGCTTGTTCAAGTTTACGGGCAATTCCTTCAAAATTTCGGTTATAGGTTAATCTTTCTTTTGCTCCTTTCACCGCAAATGGTTCGGAGTATAAAAATTGATGCAACTCGTCCTTTGAAAAATCACTCAACGGTTTGTCAACATTCACAACGTCTAAGATTAATAACTCTTTCCAAAGGAAACCTCCAACTTTATAATGTGGATGTGTTATTGCTCCTTCCCTGATAGTTTTTTCTCTGTCCAAAAACATATTTATATCAATTTTTATTTGTTTTCCTAATCCGTTACAATGAGGACACATTCCATCCGGATGATTAAAAGAAAAATAAAAGGAAGGACCAATAAATGGTTTGCCAATGCGTGAAAATAGTAAACGCAAATAAGTGTTTATTTCTGTTGCTGTACCCACCGTGCTTCGCAGGTTGTTTCCCATTCGTTTTTGGTCAATAACAATTGCGGTTGACAAATTGAGAATATCATCCACATCAGGACGAGACAATTTTGGCATCCGGGTACGTGCAAAAGTGGAAAAAGTCTCTACTAATTGCCTCTGTGCTTCGGTATAAATCGTGTCAAATAGTAATGATGATTTTCCTGAACCAGAAACACCTGTAAATACTACTAATTTGTGTTTTGGAATCTCAATATCTATGTTATTAAGATTATTTGTATGCGCATTCTTAACTATTATTTTGTCTCTGTTCATAAACTTATGATTATATCGTTGTCTCACTGTCTTTTTTACACTTGGCGTGCTGTGCGGTCGTGCATTTTTTATTTTGTCATCTTCATAATTGTCAATATAATTTGGAAAATTGAAATCACAAAAGTCGAAATAATCAATCCATACTTATTTTTTTAACTGTTTTATCATAATTGCCGATTTAGTATCAGATTGCACAATAACGAATCCAAATTTTTGATACAATTTTAAAGCGTAATTTTCTAAATCCACGCTTAATGAGACTTGTACATATCCACACTGGATCAACCTTTCAATCATTTTTATTAGTAGTTTCGTCCCAATCCCTTGTTTTCGATATTTTTCGACAACTGACATGCTTAATTCAGGGGTTTTTGAATCCACATATCCAAATCCCTTTTTGAATTCAGTATAAATTCTTATCCAAACTGCCCCTATCAAATCTCCCTGTGATTCAGCAACTAAACATAAATCTGAATCCTTTCCAAAATCCTTTATATAACAAAACAATTCTGGAATTTGAATAATTTCATTATCAGGTTTCTTTTGTCCTTCGGGAATAAAGATTGCATCATACAGAAAATTATCCAAATGGAAAATTTCTGCTTTTTCTATCTCACGAATATTTATCATCAAATCCATGTAGGTTGCGTCTTTTTGCATGCCACACTAACGATCGCGGGTATGAAACGTTGGGGTTTGCGAAGTGCGGCTGTAACTGCCGAGACGAAACCAGACACGGGCTATAATGTAGACTAACCACTTAACCCCAAATGTTTTATGCCCGTTATTATGCACTGGCGTTTTTTAATTTTTGTTTTCAATTTCTAGTTACTCAACTTGAATATTATAAACCCCATTAATCAATAACTTATTTGAGGGAAGTGGCTCTGTCAGTTCCACAAAATTCTTGGCTTTGCGGCCAGTACTTACTAAAATTTTTTTGAAGTAATAGATCGGGTTTACTTCTTTTTCAAAAATTAATACATAGGCATTATTTTCTGAATTAATAATGGCTGTCTCTGGAACTGATATGACCGAATCAACAGCGGTGTAAACTTCGCCTTCGACAAATTGGTTGTTTACGATATTGATACTTTTGATATTATCTATTGCAGCATAACACTCTACCGACTTTGATTCAGGCATAATGTTTTTCCCTACTGCGTTTATAGTTGCTTTATATTTCGTTGATTTATTGCCGTTTAAATAAAACACTACCGTTTGTCCGGTTTTTATTTTGTTACTGTTTTTCTCAAAAACAGAGAGTTTTATTTGGAACGATTTATCATCGATAATTACGGCAATTTTTTGTTGCGGTTCAATATATTGACCCATTGTTGCATGAATACTCGAAATAAAACCACCCATAGGAGATTTTATAGTATAGGACGAATAAAATTCAGCTTTTTCAATCTTCGAAACATCAAGCCCCATGCTTTCGAGTTTAATTTTAAATGACTTATACTTTGCGTTTTCGGCAAAATAATTGCTTTCGGCAAACGTAAAATCTTTTTGGGTCGCGATATTCTCGCCATACAATTCCTTAGCCCTTTCATAATCGCTTTTTAATCTTGAAACAATTGCCGACGATTCCGCAAAATCTTTTTGAAGGTCGACAAACCCATTGCCGGAAACTTCGAACAATGCTGAACCCTTGCTAACGATTTGACCCGGTTTTGAATAAATTTTATCGATTACCCCGGGCAAGAGTAAACTAATTTGTGCTTGCCCATCGGCCGCCGGAATAATAGTACCAGTGAAATCAACCACATCGGCAAAAGGGTACATCAAAGGTGTCCCGATTTCCATTTTTTCCGATTCAAATTGCGCTTTCGTAATTTCAATAAGTCCCGAATCTTTATCGGTGGTTGGTGCAGTTTTGTTTTTGCACGATACGATAATCAGGCTAATTACGAACACAATAATTATATTCTTTTTCATATTTTTTTGCTGTTTACTTTGAAAAATAGGTTATTTCCGAAGTCGTTTGATTGTAATTCAACACATTATCCAGGTAATCGAACTGAACCTGTATGGCAGTTTCATAGCTGCTTACAAACTGATAAAAGTTTATTTCGCCCAGTTGATACGATTTTAATGCCGTTCTCATTATCTCATTCATTAAAGGTGCTTCCGAAGAACTATAATTATCAAGCAATGCTTTGTATTTAAGATGTTTACTGAATAACTCCTTTAACTGATTGTTAATTAAGCTTATTTCATTCTGAATATATAAATTTTGAGCATTTGCCGAATATCTGGCTGCATTTATGTTGGCTTTGTAGCTTCCAAAAAACAAGGGCACTGCAACACCAAGCTGAAAACCATGATAGTACTTTCCATTTTCATATTGATTAGAACCAAAAAAATAATTGACCGAGAAATCGGGCAGCATTTTATTCTTTTCAACACGAACCAGTGAATGAAAATATTCGTTTTCGTTTTTCAACAAATCGAAAACAGGCAAAGAATCGGGTATTGCCGAAATGGTTGGTAACATTTCAAATTCTAATGGAACGTTAAAATCGCTCTCGTAATTCATCAAGCCTTTCAATTGTTGAAATGCATTGGCAATATCAACTTCTATTGTATTGATTTGTATTGCAATCTGATTTTTTTTTGCCTTAATATTCAATAATTCTAAGCGGCTGACATCGCCCATTTCAGCCCTTTTCTCGGAATTGGCAAGCAAAACATTATAAAGACTATCAAGAGTTTGATACAATTTTTGTTTATTCAACAGCATTTGATAATTGAAATAGGAATAGGAAACCTTTTTTATCAACTCGTTTTTAATGTTTTTCAATTTGGCTTCGGCTATCGAGACTTCAATTTGTCTTGATTTGCTTTCGGCCGAATAAAGTGTTGGAAAACTAAAACTTTGTTCCACGTCCCAAACTTTTAAGGGATAGCCTTTCTCAGCAATATTATTTTGGTCGGTACCGTAGCTGAATATAGTTTTATCGGGTGTAAAAGCAGTCTTTTTTAATGCCTTGCTTTCGTCAACTTTAAATCTGTATGCTGCAATTTGCTTATTGTTCTGCAAAGCAGTATCAATGGCTGCGTTTAATTTCATTTCGGAATGCTGACCAAAACCCGAAATATTAGGAATAAAAAATAAAAGTATGATAATGAGCGTTGTGGAACGAATAAACCGTAAAGGGAAAAATTTAACGCCTTTTACATTATAAAATATTTCAAAAAGTAAGGGCAAGGCAATCATGGTAAGCATTGTAGAAGTAATAAGACCTCCAATTACTACGGTAGCAAGGGGTCGTTGAACTTCGGCTCCGGCACCGGTCGAGATAGCCATAGGCAAAAAACCCATAGCCGCAGCTCCGGCGGTGAGCAATACCGGTCGCAAACGGTTTTTTGTTCCGGTAAGAATTAATTCGCGCATATTTGTCATTCCCTGATGTTGCAATTCCTTTAAATGCTCAATAAGTACAATACCGTTTAGCACCGCGATACCAAAGAGTGCAATAAAGCCAATACCGGCAGAAACGCTGAAAGGCATACCCCTAAACCAGAGGAGAAACACACCTCCTACGGTGGCCAAAGGTATTGCCGTAAATATCATAACAGCATCTTTAAACGATTTGAATGCAAAATGCAGAAAAATGAAAATCAACAAAAGAGCGACCGGAACAGCAATCATTAAACGGTTGGTCGCATTTTGCAAATTTTCGAATTGTCCGCCGTATTGTATGTAATTTCCGGCTTTGAGTTTTATGTTATTATCAATTATTTGTTGAATATCAACAATAACCGATTGTAAGTCGCGGCCACGCACATTTACACTTACCACCACCCGGCGGTGTGCATTGTCGTGCGAAATTTTTGCAGGCCCTTGCGTATATTGTATATCGGCAAGTTCGCTTAAGGGTAACATTTGTCCGGTCGCAACGGGCACCTGAAGTTGGCGAATGTCGTCAATATCGGTCCGGTTTTGCTTATCGAACCGCATCACCATATCGAACCGTTTTTCGCCCTCAAAAATTACACCGGCTGTTTTTCCTCCAAATGCTGCTGACAAAAACGTGTTCAAGGTATTGATATCCATACCGTAATAAGCTATTTTACTCCGATTGTAATTTACTTTTATTTGGGGCAAACCTGCGGTTTTTTCCATAATGATATCGTTTGCTCCGGGCACATCTTTTATAAGATTTTTTATTTCAAGCGCTTTTTGGTTAATATAATCGAGGTCTTCACCGAATATTTTAATGGCAATATCGGAACGCACCCCAGTAATTAACTCGTTAAAACGCATTTCGATGGGTTGGGTAAATTCGTATTCAACCCCCGGAATTATCGAAAGTGCATCTTTGAATTTGTCGGCAAGCGCTTCTTTGTTTTTCGCCGAAGTCCAATCGTTTTTCGGCTTTAGTTTAATAATCATATCAATTTCTTCCATCGACATGGGGTCGGTGGGTACTTCGGCAGCACCAATACGGCAAACAATCTGGTCAACTTCGTTGGGAAAATTTTTTATTAAAATATTCTCCATCTGGGTAGTCATTTCCACCGTTTTTGAGAGCGAAGTCCCTGTTTTCAACACGGGTTGTATTACAAAGTCTCCTTCATCGAGCGTAGGTACAAATTCGCCTCCAATGCGCGTAAACACCAATCCGGTAAGCAGTAGTGATACAATTGCTGCGCCAAGCACAATACGTTTGTGACCACACGACCATTTAATTACCGGGTAGTACGATTGATGAAATTTTTCCATAAACCAATCGGAAATACTTCTTTTTTGGGTTTTTCCGGGTTTTAAAAAGAGAGAAGAAGCCACTGGCAGCCACGTAAGACCCAATATCATAGCACCCACTATGGCAAAAGAAAACGACAATGCCATTGGGCGAAACATTTTGCCTTCAACCCCACTTAACGATAGAATGGGAATGAAAACAATCAGAATAATAACCTGTCCGAAAATAGCAGATTTCATCATTTTCGAGGCTCCGGCAATAGAAATTTTATCCATCAGGCTTTGGCGTTCATCGCTTTGCTGTTTAAGAATTTCATCTTTTTGTAATACCATCTTTATAGCAATATATTCGACTATGATTACTGCCCCATCGATGATAATTCCAAAATCGAGTGCTCCAAGACTCATGAGGTTGGCATCGATACCAAAAATAAACATCATACCAATGGTAAACAACAATGCCAGTGGTATCATAGACGCAATAACCAATGCCGAGCGTAAGTTACCCAAAAGCAGAACAACGATTAACAACACGATAATAGCACCAAGGATAAGGTTTTCAATTACGGTGAACGATGTTTTGGAAATAAGTTCACTCCTTTCGAGAATCGGATTGATAAAAATTCCTTGCGGTAAATTTTTCTGAATGTCAGCTACCCTGCTTTTTACCTCATTAATAACCTCTTTTGAATTGGCGTTTTTTAGCATCATAATCTGACCAAGCACAGTCTCGCCTTTGCCATTAGCCGTTATAGCACCAAAACGATTGGCATGTCCAAATTTTACGTTTGCCAAATCTTTAACAAGGATTGGCGTGCCTGCATTGTTCTTTACTACTATGTTTTCGATATCTTCCAGAGTTCTTGCTTGTCCATCGCCCCGTATAAAATAACTTTGATTAGTTTTTTCGATATAGGAACCACCCGAAATGCCATTATTATTTTCCAGTGCATCAAAAACCTCCATTAAGCTAATATCAAGGCTTTTAATTCGCGAAGGAACGACCGAAACCTCATACTGTTTTAAATATCCGCCCCAACTGTTTATTTCAACTACACCATTGATGCCCGATAAGCGTCTTTTTATTATCCAATCCTGAATGGTTCGTAAATCCATAGGGGTATATTTCTCCCTGAATTCAGGTTTTACATCTACAATGTACTGATAAATTTCGCCCAAACCGGTGGTTATCGGGCCCATCTCGGGCGAGCCATACGCTTCGGGAATATTGGCCGAGGCTGTTTTAATTTTTTCGGCTATGAGTTGGCGGGGTAAATAGGTTCCCATGTTTTCGGCAAAAACTACCGTAACCACCGAAATACCAAATTTCGATATGGAGCGGATTTCTTGAACACCCGGGAGATTCGCCATTTCTATTTCAACGGGTGTAGTAATAAACTGCTCGATTTCCTGTGTAGATAAACTTCCCGATGTGGTGATAACCTGAATCTGGTTATTGGTAATGTCGGGTACTGCACCAACAGGAATTTTCAAAACGGCATACAGGCCAAAAGCTGCAATAGTTAGCGTAAAGAGAATAACTATCAGTTTATTCTTTACACTGAAATCAATTATTTTTTCTAACATGGAGTATTGATTGCATACAACTTATAAAATTTTTCTTTACTACTTTGTGTATCAAATAGGCAATATTCAATATAATGTTTACAATTGTCCATTTAGTAAGATTTTTTTCACGCTTGTGCATAACGGTCGAGGCTATATGCAGTAAGGGATTGCGGGCTACTTTCCTGTCGAGGTACACCGAACTTGATACGGGGCAGAATGCTCGAATAACCACATAACTCCCAATGTTTTATAACGCTTGTTGTGTGGTCGTAATTTATGTTTTACACTAATTTTAAAACAATTGGAATTAAATATGAAATAAATAGTAAGGAAAAAATAGCAATCAGAACATAATGCATCACCTTTCCTTTAAAATAATAAATCTGCCAACCTGCTCTCCAGAGCCAAAAAATTGAAAACATTAAATTAAGTCCAAATGCAATTCCATTACATTCACTCAATTCCTTTGCATAAATCAAAGACAATAATCCTATAAGATAAAACATTAATAATAGAGCAAGATGAATTGTATGCGAAACTTTTTTGTTAAGTTCGGAAACATTTCGAAAATCAACCTTCCACTTAAATAATTTAGGGAATCGCACATGAAATGTTGCCATCATTATGGTCAAAATTGCTCCTGAATAAATACTTAATAAACTTGTCATTTTTTTACTTTTTAATTAATTTAACTTTAGTCAAATTATATCAGTTGTAAATATAATCCGATTCTTATTATGCCACACAACGGGAGTCCGTGCAAAAACTATTATTTAAAAAATTGTTGTTGTAAATATAGCTTTCAAATTTCATATCATACCGGTGGCGCGGGGATATTTTCTGTGCCTCATTGTTTAATGTTCCGTAGTTTTCAAAAAACAGTTGCTTAAAATGGCTTAAAATAAGTCCTTTTAAGACGATTAAATTGGCTAAACAACACTTTTTCAGTGCTTTGACCAGTTCTCCTATACCAAGTATGGATACACAGCGGGTCTGGTTGTAACCGATAAATTCCAACCCAACTTCTCCAAGTACTTTCTCTTTGCCTTTCATCAGCGTAAAAGTAAAACCCCGCTGTCGTTTGAGTGTACCAAAGGGGTGTTCTGCAAGTTGCTGACGTTGCCGGTAATAATTGGGATTTGCAAGTACCCGTTGGTGGTAATTGTTTCTCCTTCGGGACACGTGTAGGTATCTGCTTCCTTGTTGTAGGTGAAAGTAGTTATGGGATAGAGCCCTGTGTCTTTTGTTGCCGGTGCTTTTGGCGACACATATGTGGTGATGTTTTCCGTTTCGCACAGTTTCAATTCTTCTCCTGTATGGTATCCTTTATCTGCCAGAACATCCATCTTGTCGACTTTCAGCAGCTCTTTAGTCCCGATGGCCATCGTTGACAGCGCACGCGTGTCATTGACATCTCCTGTTTCGTATTCCACTAAAAGTATGTTCTTCGAATCTATAGCGGCCTGTACGTTGTAACCCACATTCACTATGTTGCGGTGAAGTACCACGGCAAGTGCATCCGCATCGGTTAGTGACACCTGTTCTTCTCCCGTTGTTTCAAGTATTTGCTGTATTTCAAGGTAACCTAATTTGCGTTGGTTCTGCTGGTCAATTTTGGTTTGTAGTTCTTGTTGGTCTTCTTCGCTGTCGCACTGGTTCAGTTGTGATTCATATTCGATTATCTTGTTGTCTATGTACTCCAGGTGGCGGTCGATCTTGGCTTGGTTCAGGTTGTTTTTAAGCGAGTTTTGTGCCCTGATCTTGAACGAGTCGATGGCGATGGTTTTCCCGTCAGCAAGGTCCCATTCTTTGAGCAATGAAACGAAACTGCGGAAAACCTGGCGAAATGCTTTTGCATGGTTCTTCCTAAAATCGGCAATGGTTTTGTAACACGGATGCTGACAGGAGGTTAACCACATCGCCTCGATATTTAAGCTGGCTTCCCGTTCGAGTTTTCGCGATGTACGAATGCCGTAACGATAGCCATACAGGTAAAGTTTCATCAATACCGATGGGTGGAACGCGGGACGACCTTCCTCTTTGCATGTTACATGGGCAAAACCGAAGTCTTTCAGCTCTATGGCATCAACAAAAGCATCGATAGCCCTTACAAAGGCGTTTTGTCCGACAACCTCCTCCATGCTGATCATAAAAAGCTGGTTTCTCTCTTCTCCGGTAACGTGTGGCATAGTGAAGTGGCTTTGATTACACCTTAAAAATATAAAATTAAAACCAAATACTACAATTTCAGGGAGTTAACTTATTAACAATTTGGAGAGTTTTTGCACAGTCTGACGGCCGCGGCTATGCCCGGTAAGGGATTGCGGAATACTGCATTATCCACCGACACAAAACTTGATGCGGGTGATACTGCTCGAAAACCACTGAAACCCTTATTGGGTATAGACGTTGTTGTGCGTTCGTTATTTTTTATTCTTTCATTTCGTTCTTCCATTTTACTGAATAAACGATAATCATAATTAGAAATATTATCTCAATTGTAGCAATTATAAAATAATGAGTTGCAGTATCTCCGCCACCAATCACATAAATAATTGTAAAAATTGCTGCAATGATATTTACAATTCTATTCACTTTGTATTCAAATATTCTTGAGAAGTAAATCGTAAGCATTCGGCCTGGTACAGGGTCGTTTCAAGTTGCTGCATATGAAGCAATGGGACTCAGGGGGGTATTATAGATATTCGGTTTGACAGGATTCTATTCGATCGGTTTCCAGTTTTTCGGGAGAAGATCACTTAGTCTGAGCACTGAGTGATCTGGTATACGGTTAAGGACATCGGTCAGCCAAACCGTTGGATTGAGGCCTGCCAGTTTGCAACTACCCAGCAGGGAATAGATTATTGCCGTTCGTTCGGCTGCCTCATTGTTTCCACAAAACATATAATTTTTTCTTCCAAGTGCCAGGGGGCGAACACCGTTCTCGGCCCCGTTGTTGTCGATGTTGTATCTTCCGTCAAGCACATATCTGGCCAGGCGGGGATAGATATTATAGGTGTATAAGATCGCTTTCCCGATAAGGCTTTTAGGCAAGACTTTTGTACAGTTTTCAATTAACCATTTCTCAAACTCCTTGATTATCGGATAAGATTTCTCTTCTCGCAGTTCCCTGATCTTATCATGTGCAAGTTCCATTTTCTGGGCTTCCCGCTCAATGGCATACAAATCACGGATGACTTTTAGTGCATATTTGGCCCTCTCAGGATCGTCCTTTAGTGCTTGCTCGAACTTACGCCTGGCGTGGGCCATACACCCAAGTAATAAAACACCTTTTTTATTCTCATAGATATCATAAGCGCCATAGCCGTCACTTTGAACCGCCCCCTGGAACGAATGCAATAGTT
>Ga0247841_10009945_pt1 | contig 13114 bp, 11 predicted proteins | sample LaCruzMarch2015__2_FD_192410 | JGI IMG/M metagenome (GOLD analysis project Ga0247841, IMG submission 192410) | Freshwater microbial communities from meromictic Lake La Cruz, Castile-La Mancha, Spain - LaCruzMarch2015_18m | ecosystem: Environmental > Aquatic > Freshwater > Lake | place: Spain... | reverse complement strand
TTCGAGCCGAAGATATGTCAACAGATGAGGTTTTATATCTGCAAAACCGATTTGGCTGTGAATTGTTCAATATTCACTCTCACAAGAATGAAATTGCCCCGCCTACTGGGCTCGACCAATTCAGAGATAAGATTTATGTTGAGAACGCAGGAAAGCTTGATCGACTGGAGGAAGTTGCTGAGAGATATGCAGGATTATGCATAGACTTTGCACACTGGGAAGCAGGGCTACTACAAAGCGATTCTAACTATGATAATTTTTCACATTTAATAAAAAAATATAAAACTGGCTTCGCTCACATATCTGCAGTTCTTAAAAAACCAATCTATGTTGATTGGGATATTGAACATAAACTGCATTATGATCTGCATACGTTAAATAATTTTTCAGAACTTGACTATTTAAAAAAGTATACAACTTATCTTCCAGAAATCTTAGGTCTTGAGCTTGAAAATTCATTTAAAGAGCAACTAAAAGCAAAGGAATATATTGAAAAAATGATAGTCGAAAGGTAGACCTTTCACTATTTTTCGTCATCCTGAACTTGTTTCAGGATCTTAAAAATTCTATGAACAAAGTATTCTATATTTACATAATGATTAACGACTCAAATACTGCTCTATATATAGGCATGACTAATAATATTATCCGAAGAGTATTTGAGCATAAAAATGAATTAGCTGAAGGATTTACCAAAAAAGTATAAACTACATAAACTAGTTTATTATGAAGAATATACCGATACTTATACTGCTATTAGCCGTGAAAAACAATTGAAACGTTGGCATAGGGATTGGAAACTAAATCTGATTAAATCTTCCAACCCGGAGTTAAAAGATTTATATGATGAATTGGTAAGTTAGAGATCCTGAAACGAGTTCAGGATGACAAGGGGGGTGATGTTCAGGATGACAGAAGTGGTCCGAGGATGACAAAAAATGGCGTTTAAGTAATAATTAGGGTAAGGAATACCATGAAAGAAAAAATTTTAGTTACCGGTGCCAAAGGCCAACTAGGCAAAAAGATAATCGATCTTTTAGGCGATAAATATGAATTAGTCTTAACTGATTCGGATGATATGGATATCACAGACAAAGATAAGGTTTTTGAAGTCGTTGGCAGAGAAAAGCCCGATTTTATAATCCATGGAGCCGCATATACCCGAGTTGATGATGCCGAAGAAGAAATCGATTTGTGTCGAAAGATCAATGCAGAAGGCTCAAAAAATGTAGCGCTGGCAGCCGAAGCAAATCATACAACATTGTTGTATATTTCAACTGACTTTGTCTTTGATGGCAAGAAAAAAGCTCCCTACGCCGAAAAGGACGAGACCAATCCGGAATCAATTTATGCCAAGACTAAACTCGAAGGCGAAAATTACATTAGAGAAATTTGTTCAAAATATTATATTCTTAGGACAGCGTGGCTCTTTGGCGAGCTGCCGGAAGGCCACCCCGGCACCAATTTTGTTGAGGCAATGTTAAAATTGGCCAGTGAAAGAGATCCTCTGAACGTGGTAAGCGATCAAATCGGATCGCCAACATATACGGGCGATTTGGTTTCAGTTATGAAATCAATCATTGAGAAGAAAATTCCTTACGGCACATATCATGTTTCTGGAACTGGAGAAGCTTCATGGTTTGATTTCGCCAAAGGAATATTTAAACAGACAAACACTCAAATCGATCTAAAACCGATTTCTTCTGATCAGTATCCACAAAAAGCAAAAAGGCCTTCGTACTCATATTTGGATAAATCAAAAATCGAAAAAGCACTAGATATCAAAGTTCGTCCTTGGCAAGAGATGCTCGCCGATTACCTCGCTAATCGCGCCAGAAAAGGATAGCGAATATTACAGATTTACAGATGATTGGCGTAAAAGTTTAATTAACTGTCATCCTGAACTTGTTTCAGGATCTCATGGGATGCTGAACTAAATTCAGCATGACAAAATATTGTAGCTGCCATCCATTCCTGAAAAAAACGGCTTAAGCCGTTTTTTTGTATGTCCAAAGCTTGTTACCGAAGAAGTTCCAAAATGTCGCGGCGGCAGAAGCAACAACTAAAGCCATGAGTTTGCCTTGATCCAATGAAAAACGGGTATATTTAAAAGCGTAGTAATTAATTGCCCAGCCAACCAAGCTAACAACCGCAAATTTCACAAATAATGTTGTTCCATTTTTCAATTTTTCTTTACCAAGATTATTTTCAAATTCCTTCTTAAATGTCCAAACACTATTCCAGAGGTAGGAGTTCAACACTGCCGCAATAAACGCGATGGCTTTCGCGAAAGGTTCGGCATTTATTAGAATTGTAGCAGTAAGTATATAAAAAATAATCCAGTCAACCGCAGTGTTCGAGACACCTACTAAACCGAACTTTATAAATTGGACTACTCCCTCGCTTTTTTTCATTTTGTACCCCATATTTGTGTCATCCTGAAACCCAAGGGGTAGCCCTAGGCTCTTGATTCAGTATCCAGCTATATAATAGATTCCAGATCAAGTCTGGAATGACGAAGTCATAAGTTAATTTTATCTTAAAATTGTAAAATTTGAAAATAAATGTAAAATGAAAAGTGAGGAATATAAATAATCCGCCAGCTGGCGGAGGAGGCCATATGCTTGATGTTAAAATCGAGAAAATTTTGCCAGTAACAGAAGCAAGAGATTCTTTTAACAAATTAATTGACGAAGTGGAAAGCAGCGACGAGCTTTATGTGTTAACAAAAAACGGCAAGCCTGCAGCCGTATTAGTAGGTGTTCATCATTTAGAAAAATTAACCGGAACAAGCGAGGAGGAACTAATGGACCAAACAAGTCAAAACGCATCCAATGATGCAAATGTAGTGCCTGTCACAACAGACGACACCACACAAACAACAAGTGCTATGCCTGCGACCAACACACCAGAACCATTGACAGAGGAAGCAGCTCCTATGACTCCTGCAGTCGAGGAAAATAATTCAGAGACGCCTCTGCAACCCACTGTCACTAATGATCCCGCGGAGGAAATTACCCCTTTAACATCAGCAGAGCCGATTGAAAATACTACTGCCCAAACTCCGGTCGCTGAACCACAACAATCAGGAGCTACTGCCGATCCTCTTAGTGATGCTAATACAACCGCTAGCGAGACAACAACACCAACACCTGCCGACGATACTTCAGTGGAAGATCCGCTTGATTTTTTAAGCGATAACTCTGACCCAATATCACCAGCGCCTGAAGCTCCTATGTCAGCTCCAGATATAACAATGAGCACTCCTGCTGCAATGCCAACCGAGGTACCAGTCGCAACAGAACCAGCGCCTGTCCCAGCTCCGGAAACACCGGTTAACCCAACAACTCCCCCAACACAAATGCAGCAATAAGCTAGTAAGAATTAAGCAAATAAGTTCGTACATATAAAAAAATCCTCAGATAATCTGGGGATTTTTTTATAGAAAGAAATAGGTTACAAAAAACAATAACCAGTTAAATTACAAAATCCTAATCCGCCGGCTGGCGGATTAATGTCAAATAAAATGACAAATGTTCTAATGAACGGATCCTGAAACAAGTTCAGGATGACGCATGAGCGTCAATTTGTCATTTAGATTTTTATTAGTCATTAGACATTGTGATTTGATTAGGAATAATTAGGTTAATTAGAATAATTAACTGGTTGCTTCTTTTTTCGTGTGTTTGATATGTCTAAGAACATACAGGACCACGCAAACAACAACTAATATTCCAATAGCCATGTCAAAATTATGAAGTTTTTCTCTGATTAATTCCCAATTATTGCCCATTTTTGTGCCCAACCAAGCAAAAAGTGCCGTCCAAGGCAAAGCACCAAGAGTTGTATAAATTGAAAATCTTTTGACATCCATCTTTGATATGCCGGCCGGAAAAGAAATGTAGGTTCGAACAACAGGCAACAGTCTTCCGAAAAAGACCGTTAAGTCCCCATATTTCTTAAACCATCTATCAGCTAAATCAAGATCATGTTTTGAAATTAAAATATACTTGCCATATTTTTCAATCAGAGGACGACCGCCTTTAAATCCAATCCAGTAAGCCAAAAGAGAGCCTACTAGATTACCTAGCGTTCCCATTGCAACAATTAGCCAAAAAAGCATCTTTCCATCAGCTACCAAAAAACCTGAAAAAGGCATGATCACTTCGGAGGGCATCGGAATTCCACAAGATTCAACTAACATTAAAAGAAAAATTCCAAAATAACCAATCTGGTCGATTGTTGAAATCACAAACTGCGCCAAAACGTTTATCAGATCAGTCACCATTTTCCTCCTAGTCCTGAATTAAATTGATAATTAACTTAATTATAGCATCTTTTTCCCTTGGATTGCTCGAGGCAACAAGCAAAGCCAATGCCACTAACGTACGATCAGAAATTTTTGTTTCCCCATTTTCTTTAAACAAAAAATTATTCTTTTCCAAGAAGTACAAGAATAAAAGTGACCCGATACGTTTATTGCCATCAGAAAAAGGGTGATCTTTTATCACAAAATATAGTAAATGAGAAGCTTTTCCCTCAACTGAATCATACAGTTCTTCTCCAGCAAAGGTCTGATAAATATTACCAATAATACCCTCAAACTGGTGATCTCTTTCAGAGGCAAAGAGATCACCGACAATTTTCTTAGCAATTAAATCATCTTTTAGTCTGTTAATAATTTCACGACACTTATAATATTTGAGAGTGAATTTAGCTTTCTTTTGTTTTTTAATCTCAACTTTCCCTTCATCGAACTCACCTAATACCTTCCATGTTTTTGAATAACGCTCAATAACATCTAAAATTTCTTGTTCATGACCAGTAAGTTCAGCTTGTTTTGCTTTTTCTGTAATAAATCGAATTATTTTTTGAGCTTCAATAAAACGTTTGTCGTTAACAATATAACCTTTCACAAGATATTGCCTTAATGTTTTAGTTGCCCAAATGCGAAAGTCAGTCGCCTTAGTTGAATTTACGCGATAACCAACAGAGATTATTGCATCTAAGTTATAAAATTTAGTTTTATATGATTTATTATCTTTAGCAGTATATTCCAAAATGGAATGAACTGATTTCTCTTTCAGCTCTCCTGATTTAAAAATATTATTTAAATGCTTTGCTACTGCTGGCTGTTTAACACCAAAAAGCTCTGCTATTTGGTTCTGATTTAGCCACAAAGTCCCATCTCTGATTTTTGTCTTAACCTCGACATTACCAGACTTAGACTTGTAAATTATTAACTCCCCTTCTTGCTTCATAGTTCCTTCTTTCCTATTTTTACCTAAATATTGTAGCACAAAATACCCCCAAGGCACTTAATATTTGATACAAAATACCGAATATTAGTTTTTAGGCCATTTTGAGATCATAATTGACTCAGAAAGTTCCGAATCAATATTTCTAAGCTCTTGCCAGACTGCTTCAGTTACAAAAGGCACAAACGGATGAAGCATGATTAGAGTCTCTGAAAGAACTTTGATTAATATTTTTTTGGTGTTATCAGAAACTGCATTGTCATCCTGAAAAACTACGCTGTCATCCTCGGGCTTGCCTGCCCGCCGTATTGGAGGGACCCGGGGATCCAAGATAGCGTTTTTCTGGATTCCCGCCTTCGCGGGAATGACAGCGATAAGTTGTTCCTTTGACTTTTCAATGTAAACATCGCAGAAATCATGCCAGAAATATTCATAAACTTCCTCACCAGCGTGTGAAAATCTAAACTCATTTAGCTTAGTAGTGATGGATTTTTTAACTTCCACATGCTTCTTCAATATTTCCTTATCCGGACCAGTCAGTAGTTTTTCGTCAATATTTAAGTCAACAATTTTTGTTTCGCCGGTTTCCCCACTTTGAATATCTCCATCTGAAACGCGGAGCATCACAAAACGTGAAGCATTCCAAATTTTATTAGAAAAGTTGCGATAACCTTTAATTTTTGATTCCCCAAGCGCAACATCCTGACCTGGAGTTGATCCGACAACCAAAGCCATTCGAAGAGCATCTGTACCGTACTTATCAATAAGGTCTAACGGATCCAAAACATTACCCAAAGACTTGCTCATTTTTCGATTATGTTCGTCTCGAACCAACCCGTGAAGATAAACTGTTTCAAAAGGAATTTCGTCCGTTAGCTCAAGTCCCATCATGATCATTCGGGCAACCCAGAAAAACAAAATGTCGTAACCGGTTTCAAGTACATTTGTTGGATAAAAATATTTAAGATCATTTGTTTCGTCGGGCCAGCCCAAAGTTGAAAATGGCCACAAAGAAGACGAAAACCAAGTGTCGAGAACGTCAGGATCCCTTGTTAATTTTTTATTGCCACATTTTGGACATTTATCAGGATTTTCTGCGCTAACAATAATTTCCCCACATCCTGTCGATGAATCTTGAATCATGAATCTTGAATCATGGAGCCCATTCTTAATTCTTAATTCTTGATTCTTGATTCTTGCGGCATCACCACAGTACCAAACAGGTATTTGATGTCCCCACCAAAGCTGTCTAGAGATACACCAATCTCGAATATTATCCATCCAGTGGAAATAAACTTTGTCAAAACGTTCGGGAATAATCTTAATTTCACCCGATTTAACAACTTCTTTGGCTTTTTCCGCCAAAGGCGCCATCTTAACAAACCATTGCAGTGATGGAAGCGGTTCAATTGCTCCGCCACATCTGTAACAAACGCTCAGATTATTAGTGTAAGCTTGCGGTATAATAATAAGATTATTTTCTTCCAGATATTCAATCAATTTCTCGGCAGCTTCCTTGGTTTTTAACCCTGAATATTTGCCTGCCTCTTTTGTCATTCTGCCGTTTTCATCAATAACTTTGATTTTCTCTAGTTTGTGATCTTCGGCCATTTTCCAGTCGATCATCGAATGAGCAGGCGTCAAGCCAACCGCACCGGTGCCAAATTTCATGTCAATCGATCTGTCAGCAATAATTTTGATCTTACGCTTGACACCATCAAGATTAATTTCAAATTCCTTGCCTACAAATTGTTCATATCTTTTATCATTAGGATTAACAGCAACAGCCGTATCGCCAAACTTAGTTTCTGGCCTTGTTGTCGAAATTGGAATCGGGAAATTACTATCATACTTAAATGTATATAGTACACCGACGCTCTCAATGTGTTCTACCTCATCATCCGCGATAGCGGTATGGCACTTAGGACACCAGTTTACTATATAGTTGCCTCGATAGATGAGGCCTTTTTTATAAAGTCTGGTAAATGCTTCATTAACTGCCTTGTTTAATCCTTCATCAAGGGTAAATCTTTCCCTGGACCAATCACAAGATGAACCTAGCCTTCGAAGCTGACGAGTAATTTCACTACCATATTCCTCTTTCCACTTCCAAACTTCTTCCACAAACTTCTCACGGCCGATCTCATTCTTGTTTATACCTTTTTTACGAAGAGCCTTGTCTACCACGGTTTGAGTCGCAATTCCAGCGTGATCTGCACCTGGCAGCCAAAGTGATGGCTCACCCAAAAGACGATGATATCTTGTTAAAATATCTTCCAGAGTTGAGAACATTGCATGACCGAGGTGAAGCTTGCCGGTAACGTTTGGTGGTGGGATCATGAGAGTAAAGGGTTTTTGCTTCGAACGATCATATTCAGGATTGTCACCCATATTTATTTCGGGCTTAAAATAGCCGGACTTTTCCCAGTTATTATAAATATTCTCTTCAAATTTTTGCGGTTGATACGCTTTTTCGATAATCTGTTTCATAATTTTAATCTATCATAAAATAATGTCGGCTTCTAGTTGAGAGATTCGATTGTGCTTGTCTATATCTATCTGTGCCCATCAGTGTTAGAGATCCGTGTTGTTAAGTTCTAAATTAGAATCAACTTCAATATCGCTCCAATTGACTACATTTCCTTTTTGCAAATGGTAAAATGCAGCGAGGCCTATCATTGCCGCATTATCACCACATAAATTTTTAGGCGCAGCCAAAAATTCAACCCATGATTCATAATTCATGATTCTAGATTCTAATGAATTGCGAAGCAATTCATTAGCCGCCACTCCTCCGGCTAGAACCAATATTTTAGGATTGTATTTTTCAACCACTCTCATTGTTTTAATAGTCAAAACGTCAACTGCAGCGTCCTCAAAAGCAGCACAAATTTCCATCTTAATTTCTTCGGGTATCGCCACTTGAGAAATGTCATGCTGAACTTGTTTCAGCATCCTTTCATCATGAGATCCTGAAATAAATTCAGGATGACAAGAACAATAAATCTCTCGTTTAATATCAAGTACTTTCTGTAATACCGCTGTTTTAAGACCAGAAAATGAAAAATTAAATGTTCCATTATTTAGGATTGGTCTCGGAAAAATAATCCCTTCTCTACCCTCTACCTTCCCCTTTCTACTTCTAAACTCGCTTGCGAGCTTAGAAACCACTGGTCCTCCCGGATAACCTAGCCCGAGCAACTTTGCTACTTTATCAAAAGCTTCGCCTGCTGCATCATCTAAAGTCTGTCCGATCGTTTCGTATTCTCCGTGATTTTTCATAAGTGTTAGCGAAGTATGTCCGCCGGAAACCGTTAATGCAAGTATGGGGAAAGTTAATTGGTTAACTAGTTGATTCGTTGATTCGTTGATTTGTGATTCGCTATCTGTTTTGTTCGCTTTCCGTTCTTGGACTCCGCCAAAGGCGGAGTATATATGTCCTTCAATGTGATTTACAGGAATAATCGGCTTATCAAGAGAATAAGCGATTCCTTTTGCCGCATTAAACCCAACCAAAAGAGAACCAATCAAGCCCGGACCGTTAGTAACGGCAATGTGAGTAATATCATTCTGAAGAAATGAAATTGCATTAGAATAATTTTTATTTGCTAATTTTAAATTTTTATTCAAATTCGAATTTTTAATGTTTAAGTCATTAGAGTTTAGAAATTGATTAGAAATTAGAAATTTAGAATTAGAAATTTTCTGCGACGCAGAAATTAGCGCCTCAGATATCACTGGTACGATATTTTCCATATGCGCTCTGGAGGCCACTTCAGGCACGACCCCACCTGTCTTTGTATGAAGTTCAATTTGAGAGTTCACAATATTTGACAATATAACAGGTCGATCATTTTCAACACCAATCACAGAAGCAGCCGTCTCGTCACAGCTCGTCTCAATAGCTAATATTTTAATATCTTTTTCCATAAATAATGATTTGAGCGCCAGCAATAAAGCTGCAAGCGCTCATAGATGCTTGCCGACCGAATATCCTACCCACGAATAATACTCTCTCTGCGATGAGGATAGTTCAAGGATATTTTCAGTCCCACAACGGAGCAGGTGATCATTTCAACCAAAAGCATTAAGAAGGGGGCCAGCAGAAGACTGCCAAATACCTTGCCAACTGTAGCTGACGCCATCAACAATATGACGACAAAAACAGTCGGCCATAAAACGGTTTCCGCCCTTATTCCTATCAGATAGGATCCCGTTAGCGAGACAATCGCTGCCACTACCAAGTTCCCGAAGAAGGGAACTGAGAGACAAACGCCGCATAAGCACCAACAAACGATGTGTAGCGCAAGATACATTAACGTCTCAGCTAAACTAACCTTGGCCATTCCCATACTCTCCTTCTGGTCGGCATAAAAACTATACCATTTACGCTCAATTTATTCAACGGCGAATCGTCATTGCGAGCCATCGAACAAAGTGAGAGGCGTGGCAATCTTTCATGATAGATTGCTTCGTCGTTTCTCCTCGCAATGACTTAAGACATTTAGACCTCGACTTACTAGGGTTAATTTGGTAATCTAAAGTTGTCTCTGTCATCCCGAACTTGTTTCGGGATCCTATTAAAAGAACTAGATTCTGAATCAAGTTCAGAATGACAAACTATAATGAATTCTTTCTTTCAATCTCCCGAGTGGGAACAATTTAAACTTAAAACCGGATACAAGCGAAGCTACCGTATCAACGATATTTTAGTATTAGAAAGACAACTTCCACTAGGCAGATCAATGTTGTATTCTCCGCTTGTAGCGGAGAAGAATTATGAATCTAGAATAAAGAATCAAGGATTTATTGAAAGGGTTGTCAAGATAGGCAAAGAAAATAATGCAATATTCTATCGCCTAGAACTAGATATTCCAAAAGAACTTTCCACTTTCCACTTTCCACTTTCCACTCGAAACTTTGTAAAAAGTTTTGAGGAAATGCAGCCGGAAAACAACTGGGTAGTAGATATTACAAAAGAAGAGAATGAAATATTGGCCCAAATGAAGCAAAAGGGCCGGTACAATATCAAAGTAGCAGAGAAGAACAATATTGAGATAACATCTTCGAATAATATCGGCAAGGAACTAGACATTTTTTACGATTTGTATTCCAAAACCGGCAAACGAAAGGGTGTTACCTACAGAGGCAAGGCATATTTTAAAAATATGCTTGATATTTTAGGTAAAATTGACTATGCTAGAACGTACGCCGCTACCGCCAAGATAGACGGCAAAACCGTTCCGCTAGCAGCCGCCGTTATAATATTTTATGGCAAAGAAGCACTTTACCTTTATGGCGGATCAAGCGATGAATACAAGAACCTAATGGCTCCCTACCTTCTCCATTGGAAGATCATGCTTGACGCGAAAGAAAAAGGCATTGAAGAATACAACTTTTTAGGAGTGGCGCCGACAGAAGATCCAAACCATCCATGGGCCGGCATCACCAGATTCAAAAAACAGTTCGGTGGCTCGCAAGAAGATATTATGGGCAGTTATGATTTAATCTTGAAACCGCTTGAATACCAATTATTTAAAATAGCCGAACGGCTCAGAAGACCACACTGAAATTTAAAATTTAAAATTTAAATTGAATCTCCAATGATTAAAAATTTCAATGTTTAAACATTTCAAATTTAAGTTTTACAAATTTATTCTAAATTAGTAAATTCTAAATTAGTAAATTATCTATCATGAAAATATTATCAAAATTATTATCCCAAAAATCAAAAAATAAGCTTCATTTAATGAGAGCTAAATTAGCTTGTGTAAAATCAGGCTATCCGGCTAAAAAAATAAAGGTAATTGGCGTGACCGGAACAAAAGGTAAAACTTCAGTATGCAATATGATCGCATCCGTTCTCGATGCAGCTGGCATAAAAAATGCCATGGAAACAACCATCAACACCAAAATCGGCGACAAAGTAACTCCTCACAAAACAAAAACTAGATGGGTTACCACTCCTCCAGCTTCAGTCATACAAAAATTCTTAAAAGAAGCAATCAAGGAAGATTGTAAATATGCCATTCTGGAAGTTTCTTCGCAGGCCATCGACCAAAATCGAATTTACGGCATAGATTTTGATGTTCTGGTTTATACCAACTTGTCGCACGAACATATGGAATATCACAAGACAAGAGAAAATTATTTGGCTGCTAAATTAAAACTTTTTATTGATAATCCCGAAGCCAAATCAGTAGTAAATATGGATGACGCAAACTGGACCAAATTTCATAATCTACCGGCAAAAGAAAAGTTTTTGTACTCCGTAAAAAAATCGGTTGATCATGGCATTGTGGCCAGAAAAATTTTACCAAGCGCAAACAGCATTACCTTTACGGCTGCCTACGAGAATGGGCAAAATACCGTAAATTTGAACCTGCCAGGTGTGTTTAATGTACAAAATGCTTTAGCCGCCTTTTGTACCGGACTAGCTTTGAATATTGATCCGGAGAAAATCAAGAAAGGACTTGAAAGTATTGAATTAATCTCCGGTCGAATGGAAGCAATTAAAGTTTCCAAAGATCAGGATTTCACGGTAATAGTAGATTATGCTCACAATGCTGACTCATTAAAGAATGTCTATGAAACAATCCGCGAAGGAATGAAAAATTCCGGAGGAAGACTAATCGCTGTTTTGGGAGCCACCGGCAGAAGGGACGCCACAAAACGACCAATAATGGGGGCGCTAGCTGGCCGATATGCCGACTTAGTAATCTTTACCGACGAAGACCCATATGATGAAGATCCTTCTGCAATTATTGAAGAAGTGGCCGAAGGAATTCATAAGGGAGCGAAGAAGAAACACCAATGGAGACTGCATAGAAATTATTGGAAAGTTCTTGATAGAGCACAAGCAATTCACAAAGCAATAATAGAAGCAGAGAAGAACGACGTTGTTGTCATAACAGGCAAAGGCGCGGAAGAAGTAATGGCAGTCGGCCTTGATAAATTTGTTCCTTTTTCAGATCGCAAAATTGCAAAAGAAGAACTCTCTAAAAGATTTCCAACCATGTAATTGACCGCTCGTTAGTTACTGATATTTGAATATCAAATTTACATATTAAACCACGATTATCAAGCGTTAGGTATTGACAAGTCGTGGCTTTTTTGGTATTATGATTTAATCGCTTAAATCCTTTTAAGCGTCCCTGACTTGATCCGGGATCCATACAATAGTAACTAGATTCCCGCCTGCGCGGGAATGACAAAACGAAAAACATTATGCCAAAAACAAAAAATCTAAAAACAAATAACACAAACCCCGGAATATGTCGTATTGAAGAAATCAAGTCGACTATTTCTTCTTTAAAGCCTCAAGTCTGCAAAGCCGAAGTTTATGAAACCTGGGACAATATTTTTGAAACAGAAGAATAATAGTTAATAATTTAAAATTTTCAATTTACTAATTTAAAATAAATTCTTAATGATTAAATGTTCAATGTTTAAACATTTTAAATTAAGATTTTTTAAATTTAATTTAAATTTTAAACTTTAAATTATAAATTGTCGTTCTCTTGTTCGTCTTTCGATAGGCTCTTTCCATGAAACTTTTGGTGTATTTCGCGAAGATGTTGATCAGTAACGTGAGTATAAACTTGAGTAGTGGTTATTGAGGAGTGGCCAAGAAGTGATTGCACACTTCTAATATCCGCTCCGGAGATTAGTAAGTCAGTTGCAAAAGAATGTCTTAGAGTGTGAGGTGAAACCTTTTTGGCCAACCCCGCTCTTGTTGAATATTTTTTAACGATTCTCTCAATAGACCTGACTGTTAGTCTCGTTCCTTTGTTAGATAAGAATAAAGGAGTGTCATTTCTTAAAGTTGATGCATTTTTTACTGGACTGTCATGCTG
>Ga0247841_10009942_pt1 | contig 13119 bp, 6 predicted proteins | sample LaCruzMarch2015__2_FD_192410 | JGI IMG/M metagenome (GOLD analysis project Ga0247841, IMG submission 192410) | Freshwater microbial communities from meromictic Lake La Cruz, Castile-La Mancha, Spain - LaCruzMarch2015_18m | ecosystem: Environmental > Aquatic > Freshwater > Lake | place: Spain... | reverse complement strand
CAAGTCCGGACTGATAACGGGAACCGCTTGGAAAAACTGGATGTATCCTTCTCCTCGGTGGCGCAAATGCAGGGCTTTCCCGGACTGACCGTGGGAAAAGGAAATGATTTCTGCCTGACTAAATCTATTTTGGATATCACCGACTGAACGGGTCCAAAAGTTGTATCATTGCTGGAAACTGCCATTCTGCAAATAATTATATTTTGTGGAATCATTTGTATTCGACAAGGTACGTTTATCCTCAGGCCGCCCCGACATCCAGACACTGGGGAGATCCTTCTTATCAATCTCGGCAGAGGCCACGGCAAAAATACTACCCGTTTCCGCATCAACAAGGCGGACATTGATTTTAACGGATCGTTGGAGTTCTGCAATGGTGCCCATGCAGAGAGTATCCGCACCAAGAAGTTTCCCCAGTTTTCTTGAGGATCGCTCGTCGATGACGCCTGATTTTTGTAGTTTCAATTCCACCGCCACCTTTTTTATAAACCGCCTCTCCACGACTTGCACCTCGCCAGCCCTGAACAGACGATTCAATATTTCCTCAGCAATAAATTTTCCGAGTTCATTTGCCTTGCCATCCAAACCGGTCAAGTCCACGACGGCAACACGTTTCTTTTCGCTTCCGGTTATCTCGGACGTAATCTGCTGAGTGAGGCTGTCCATAGCACTATCTAGGCTCGAAGCATGGCAGGGATACCCGCCTAAAGGGTTGCTCAGAATAAACCATGTGTATGCCTTCATCACGAACCTACCTCAGCCTTTTGTTGTCAGCCCCCGGAACAGCCAGTAAACACCACAGTCGATGAATCGGAATCAAAGCGTTCATAACTTTCTGATACCTCCTTTAAAATATGCAAAATAAAAAAGCCGGCAGGTAGCGCCCCTGCCGGCTGATGTTCTTTGATGCTTACAACATAATGACCAATTAAAATTAGCCTAACTGTTTTTCATCTTTTTTCTCAAAAGCTTCCTTTATACGATAGATTAGGTTAAATGTTGGAGGATAATTACGCAACATATCAAAATGGGCCAACGCAGCGGTGGATAACATTGAAGTCGTTATGTAATTGCATTTACCACAAATATGAATATAAATATTAGAATCTATCATAAAATATTGAAGCAGATCATATTTTAATACTCTATGACATTCCGGACACATAAATTCAAAGGTTAAAAAGTGTAATTCATTAGCACTGATAATTAAATCTCCGACTTTTGTGTTTACATATTTTCTACCTTTAGAGTATCGGAATTTGGAATTTCTCGGAAGAAACAATATAGAGCGATGTTTGTAATCGATCATCCCTATGCGCAATTGAACATCTTCATTCCTTACAACTTTTTTCCATTGTGCGTTCGAAGAGACAAACTTAAGCAATTTGCCCAGTATTATGGAATATTCATCAAAGCCGATCAGTTGGAGATTGGTATCCACATTGACTTGGATTGTAGCTTCCACATTATCCTTGGATAAAACAGTGCCGGAAAACAAATCTCTTTGGTGCTTAAAAATATAAAGTGGATGTTCAAGTAATACTTTCCTACTTAAAAGAACTCCACCGCTCTCCGATAGCATAATTATCTGAAAATTCATTTTTCTTCCAAGAAGGGATTCGGCGACTTTATATTTGGAAAGTTCTATATTCAGATCATCCTCCAATTCATCTATTGACCATGATATGTCATCATGGTTTAGGTATCCAAGAGAACCGTCTTCTAATTTTACAACGCAGTGCATGCCACCGTAATCATTGAAATGTTTGCCGATCTCAATGATTTTGCCGCATACTACCTTCCCAATCGTAAATAAGCCCATTAAAATATCCCTCCAGTTATTATTTTCCCCTCTTACACAGAATCAAGAATTCCACGTACAACTTATTAACCGATTTGCGTAATCTCGTCCCATATAATCTTTCTGAAGCACATTTATCAGATTACTTTATGAGGCTGTCATCGTAAGGAAGAGTATAAATAGCGGCTATTTTCTGTATCAGTTCTTTCAATATCTTATGAGGTATTCGATTGCTTTCCCCCACGTTTCCCGACTCTCCTATGATTTTAAGGTTATCCCAAAGATGCGGGGGATAAATATTTCGCAAATGTGACCATAGTGTATGTCGGACTTTTTGCTGATTGACATCCTTAAAACCAAAAGATTGTAGGAGCTTCACTTGATCCGGGGCAGTCAGCGGGGGATTTTGTCCTCGAATTACTTGAATTTCAAAGGCCTTCTGTAGGTACATGATTTTTAAGTTTGTTATGTTGAAGAAGAAATTCAGAGGGAAAAGTTGATTTGCGAAAGGAACCTTGACCAGTTTGTTGGTGATAACTCGGAAAGCCCATGTCTTGTCTCGTTTGTGACCTTTCTGCTTGGCAAAATCAAGAAAATCTTTTTGTAGCAATGGTTGTAACCTCATACTCGCTTTATCCGGATCAGATGCGTGCAGAAAAGCGCTTTGCTTATCTTTAAGAAATTCGGCTACAGTAGATAGCGCCGTATATCGGGCCTTCTTGAGACCCGTCAGGGCGTTGATAGGAATCGTAGTTGTAATCCGGGTGCCGTTTTTCTTAGCGATTTGAACCCAAGGGATTTCCTGGGTGTCTGAACCAACAGATTGTCGGATGTGCATCCGTTCCAGAGTGCCGAGGTTGATGGTGAATTCGATAATGCCATTGTTGCCGACGGAAAAAATGATATCCGGTTGTGGTATAGGGATAATGCGTTCTTCCCTTTGCCGGAAAGGGTATGCATATTCCAAGGTCTCAAACCACGGGCGGAGGTCTTCATCAATTGAATCAAGCAACAAAGAGAAATAGGGATCTTCCCACTGTTTTAAAGTGGCTTCCACGCGGCGCATGTTTTCGTCATCGGTTTTGACGAAATCTTCTTCCCAGCGCCGCCAGGCATATTGAAGAAAGTCTTCCGCTGGTTCCGCCAGATAGTCTATCGGTTCATCTTCACGCCAGTCATCTTCAATATTCCTTTCCATATCGGGGGCGTCAAAATAGTCTTCCTCGTCAATGTCGCTACTACTGCCTTGAGAAGGACCTGCTTTCCTTAGAATATCGTCACTATCAGAAAAAATTGGCAAATATTCCCACTGCGGCATGAGATCCGTTTCGATCGCAGCAAGAGAAAGCTCAAGCATCTGCCCTTCCCGGGTTGGATCGATCTTAAGCGCTTTTTTCGGAGCTTTTATCCCATCTCTCTTAATAGGTTGAATATCAGGAACCCTGACGGGAGTTTTTACTCTGACTTTTTCAGGAGACATTGCTTTTCCCTCATTTATGATAACGGATCTGTCCGACGATAAGCTTCTCTTTGAGTCCAATCAGTTGGTCGATTTCTTTGCCTAAAGAAGCCCTGGCCAGATTTTCCGGCATGTGACGGAAACTTATGCGACTTAAGAATCCTGTTCCTTCCTGGGCCGACTGAAGCAGTGTCTGCATGGACCATTTCCCCTCAAGAGGAAAAATCATGGTGCGCATAATAACCTCGAAATGATGGTCTGCAACCCGGCTATTGGCATTGTATATCTTCTGAAGCGCATGGAGGAGATATTCAACCATACCCTGGGCAGCGAATTGATGTTTATGCTCGTCAAGATGTTTTCCCTGGTTCGTAATTCTTTTGAAAAGCTTCTTTATCTTGATTGCCTGTGCTTCTTGGTAATTCTTACTAAAGAATACCCTCTGTCCCCTCTGTACAGGGAATGTTTCTCCTTCTTTGACTATGCGAACTTGGCTATCCGCACCTTTCAGGGTATATGAAACAGTACCATCTTTATGGTGCTGCTCTACAAAATGATTAGATCCGTGTTTATCAAGAAGCTTTTCCATGTCATCAGACCAGCCGGATACCGGATTTAGTTCCATAATCGGCAACCACTGCTGTTTGAGCTTTTCCCATTCGTCAAGCCCTTCAATCCTTAGCCAAGCCAAGCCGTTGTTACTTCTGATAACAGTTGCTTCCCCCGTCAAAAGCGATTTGATCGGTTCCTGTATCGTGCCCGTTGAAAAGACTTTTCTTGCTGCCCTCAGTCCCTGGCTGATCCCCTGACCCGCAATGCCTCCCATATGGAAAGTTCTCAAAGTGAGCTGGGTGCCAGGCTCTCCGATGGACTGGGCTGCAATTATTCCCGCTGGGTATCCCACGGGAGGAAGATCACCGGTTGCCAGATCGATGCCGTAACATTTTTGGCAAATACCAAGGTAACCCTCAGGGCTTTTCGCACAGCAGGTGACGGGTGTACGAAGCTTGACCCACATGATACCGTTCTGAGCAATACGCTCGGCCATTTCGGTTGTAATCAGCGTTCCTCCGGTAATTGTCTCACACGGGAGATCTATGTTATCGGCAAGACAGCGACCTGTTACCCGATTTTGTAACGATATTTCCCCCCCTTCCGGATCGGCGAATGCGTTAAACCAGATACCCTCATTTTTTCCGCAATCCTCTCGGACGATATATTGACCTTGGGATGCTTGAATCAGGATATTGGTAAGATCACCGGCCGGACCCGTCATCAATCCCTTATCGCTCAATCCATGACGAGAACCGTGGCAGGAAACAAAGTAATCAAGCGGTGGCATCCCATTTACAATGTTGGATAACACCGGATAAGGGACGTAGGAACCGCCCGGACGAAGCATAATCCCACGCATGCCGGAAAATTGATTAATGTCAACCCGACTGGCGCCGATCTTTAAAATCAGGTTCAGAGGCGAACATTTCCAACGGTCCAAGGATGTAATACTTTGCTCCATAGTGCGTGTTTCATCTAGCCAGAACTGAATTTCATCTGTTTTCGTTGGAAATCCCTTCCTATGAAAGTCTTCCCATGCCTCCGCAATCCCACTAGTCACTTCAGGATCCATGATGAAGTCGGAGACGCCGAGGGTGAAGCCACATTGCTGTAATGTCTTGCGAAACTGCGTCGTCAATTTGTTCACATGGTTAACAAATGATTGACCTCCGCTTTTCAGCGCATCTTCGAACTCATCGGATAAGTCCCCTGCCTTTTTCCCCGTCAGCAAGTGGTAAGCCAGGGCCAATTCCTTCTTGTGATCCATGACAAGCTGTCCGTCCCCCGGAGATCTCAGAATGCGTGAAGGGAGCATCTTTTTTGCTTCTTCCTGGGCATGCGAGAGGACAGGGGCATGTACGGCCATCGTATCCCCGTCAAAATCAGCATTGAATGGGGCGCAGATATAGGGATTGAGACGGATGACACGGTCTTCCCGATGAAAACGCGGGTAGAAGGCCAGGATGCTCAACCTGTGCAAACTCGGTGCCCGGTTGAGCAACACGCAGTATTCCTTTGCTAGTTCATCAAGCCAGGAAGCGATTTGATCATCATTCCTCCCGTCCGTGAGATAGACCCTGGCTTGACGTATGCCTTCTTGGGTGGGTAATATCCCGGGAGCTGGATCCTCCTGGCCCAATTCATCTGTTGGCGTGTCGCCAAGATCCTTATGCCACCGGATAATCTTACCGATAAGCAAGTCTCTGAACAGAGTTTTCCCCATCAGGAAAGGGAGCCCCACTTCGTCAAGCCCAAGTTCCGGATCAGGCACAATAACGCCTCTGCCGGAGAAATCGACCCGTTTCCCCAACAGGTATTTGCGAAAGAGGCTGTCCTTCCCTGATGTGTAGCCGGCAAGACGGGATAAGATGCTTTCCCTTGTCCGGCTATCGTTGCTGAGGGGTTTGGCTAAAATGTTGGGAATCTGGTCATTGACCATAAGGGCGTACACAGAACGCCGCAGCCTTTCTTCCATATCCACGATGATGGGATATGGCGTTCCTTTTTTTAAGGTCAGCTTAATTTCCTTAATGCGTTCATTTTGCCTAATGATATTCCGGTAATGGATATTGAGATCGTTTTCATAAAGCGGGTGCCTGACACTTAGTCTTCTTCCATGCCTTTCCCAACGAAGATTTTTTGGCGGCACTAAAATATGCTTATGAAAAAGATCTGTCGGTTTGATCCCATTTCTAATGAGCATCAGTAACAGCTCAAGCTTTTTTTTGGTTTTACCTTCCTGAACGGGCGAGCCCTCGATACGACTTTTCAATTTTTCGAGTTCCATGCACTCGAAGTGTTTGTAGAGGTCATCAGGTGATAGGTCATATATGGAAAGAAAAGCTATCTTTTGTTTTTTTATCGCCCCTTTTTTCAGGAAAGTTAACTGCCAATCTTTTTTGAAGTTCTCTGAGACTACTCGATAAATGTCGTCCCGGCTGACGTTATGCTCTCCGTTTTGAGGATTGACGACGGCATCAATCCAATCGATGAGTTCGTCCACGCTCTGCAATCTTGAATGGGTGTTAGCCGTTTCTTCCCAGTATTTCTCCCATGCGTGCTTTCTTTCCGACGTAAGGGACTCCACGGCTTTCTGAAAGGCTGCAATCAGTTTATTTTCCGCAAATTCTCCGTCATGGATAGACGGGAAAAAGAACCATTCTCCGTCAAGCAGGGTTTCCAGATGGGGCCGAAACAGGGGATTGTCAATGGGAACAGAAAGCTTGATGATGGCTGCTTTTTTGCCCGCATCATCATGCGTTTTCCCGCTGCCTAACCCTCTGGAAAAAGGATCTCCCAAGATATTGGACCATAAACCGTGATCGCCGAGGCCACCCTCCGAGACCAGTCCCTCGCGCGATCCACTATTATCAACCCATGTTGTTCATTCCTTATCAGAGGCTATTCGCATCGCTATACCGGAGAGCTTGGGCCATTTATGAGGAGCGTCGCCAACCAGTTTAATGTGTCTATTATCCTGGTTGATGCCTTCCACTTCAAGCCCGAGTGCGCGGCAGTACCAGACGAAGGTCTTGAATGCTTGATGTTCCCTTTCATAGACATCAAAAGGGGCATAGGTCAGGAGATATTGGTTATCTCCGCTTGGCGATATCTTTAATCCCAAATCGTGTGCAAATTTCTCAAGCTCTTTTTCCGATTCTCCTTTAGTGCAGGTAACGGTGATTCCGCTGCCCGTAGCTTCAACCCTCCATGAATAAAGGCCTTTATGATCATCGATGATCTTGAAAGCCTTTTTGCCTTGTCCTTGCAGACCTATGGTTTGTTGGATGAGGATGTGACGAAGTGAATCGGCATCCGACTTGAGGAAGAGCAGTTCATCCAGGATATTCCATGCGCTGTGGCCTTCGAGAGCCCACACCTCCATTTCGCCCAATCGCTGTGCCGATTTTTGGCGTGCTTTCCTGTAGCCCCAAATTTCCGCTGGGGATGGATTGTCGGGCAGTGCCGGCACTGTTGGCTGTTTGAGCGATGGATTGAGAGCCGATTCATCGCGCGCCCGTAGTTTATGTTCGGATAGATGTTTCAGTTTTAGAAAATACTGGTAGCCAACCGTCACAGGCTTGTGTATGCCATCTGAGAAACCGATGGCCGTTTCCTTGCCTTCCTGGAAGTAGTAAAGAGGTTGTCTGTCGGACAGCTTTTTTTCCTTTAGACGTGCAGCAATGTTTGACCATGTCCAATCATTTGCGAAGGGGGCCACAACATAAGGATGCTCCTTATCGTGTGCCGCCAGCCAACCTAATGTCGTCTCGTACAACTGCCCCAGGTTCATACGCGACGTGATGGTAAGGGGATTGATGATCATATCAAGATGGGTGTGAGTTTCTGTCACGACGCAATCAGAATCGATACAGGGGCGATGAGCGGATCTGAAATAGGGCATTTCTTTTTCCGGTAGGATTCGGGAAACTACACCTTTATTGCCGTGTCTGCCTGTCAGTTTGTCCCCCACTTGGACGGAATGTTCCGTTTCGATGAGGATGCGCACACGCCGAATTACAAATTGCGGCAAACAGTCGGTAATCCATTCTACATCCTGTACTATCCCCTTCATATCCCTGGGGGCATAAACGGATTCGTCCTTCATCTCCTGCAGGTCGTCTTCAAATAATTCAAATAACGAGGACATCAGCAGTGTTATAAAGTCTCTGTCACTCTGGTCGGATTTTTTGCGTGCAAGTAGGGGCGCGTCTTTCGGATAGAGGGCTTCCAGTAGATACCGATTGAGTCTGATAATCATGCGCTGTTGTGCAGCCGTCAGACGTGAGAATGTCTGTTTGCGGCACGTTGCTGTTTGGTAGATTAGCCGGTTGACGATCTCGGAGAATACGGTTTTTTCTTCCGCTATGATAACATTATAAAGATCAAGAAGATCGGGAATAACTAATAGTTGATTAAGGGCGTGGATGTCTTTGATCCCCTTCTTAAAGCGCTTCTTCAGCGGTGAAGTAACATCCGGGGTGTTCCGCAACCCGGCAAGGTCTTCGTTTATTTTTTTGAACAATCTCTCCTGTTTATCCCGGTTGTTGAACTCACCTTTTTCAAAGAATAGTGATTCCCCTTTCGGCCGTAGTTTACTGACGAGCACGGTCCCATTTTCAATCCGTGTTCCTTTTTTAATGACACCAGATTCGTCAAGAGCTTCTGCTTGTGCAATGATATTGCCATTTTCATCATAGAGGTATTCATTCTCCGCCGTAATGATTTCCCAACGGTTGGGATCTTTGAGTTCATCGACAAAGATTTCCTCAAGTTCTCTGTGCGTCAGAGTGTTTTCAGCAACCATGCGTCGGCTGATGACGACTGCATCCTCGTAAGTCAACAGATCCCATGGGAGATAGCCCACCAGAAGATTTTTTCCCAAGCATAATTGATCGTCAGCAATGAAAGGGTTGTCGCCGTTTAATTGCTGAGCGATAGTAGCTTCATAACCCGTTTTGACCAACGGCGGTTCAAGGTCCGCCAGGGGCAACGCCTGCTTCATCATGTTGGCGCCCATCAAGGCCCGATTAGCGTCATTATGTTGGAAGAAAGGGATAAGGGATGCGGCGTATCCTAAAAAGCTTCCCGGCGACGGACAATGATGGGTGACTTCTTGTTTATCAACGACACGCAATTCCTCATGAGCCGTTTTGACAAACGATTGATCTGTCCCGAAGGCGTTATGTTGTTGTGCGCAGATAAAGATCTTTAGCTCTTCCTCGTCATAAGGATCGATAAACGTCTCTTGGCCAGAGCTATTGTCTATCAGTCGCGCCTCGATGAGACCCGCTTCGTTGATCCGGGCATCCTGAGCCAAGTAAAGATTTAAACCTAAATCGGCGCCCTGGGGACTTTCAACAGGACAGACCCTTCCAAAATCTGAGGGGTGAACATCCCGCTTATCCAGCAATAAGGCATTATCCGGCAGCCCTCCCGGTCCCCGGAAGGTAAGCCGTCGTTTCTGGCTGATCTGCGCTATAGGGTTCGGGTCATCCAAAATTTGAAAAAGTTCGCATCCCTGGAAAAAAGAATCAATGGACTGCTTCATGGCACTACTGGGTATAAGAAAAGCAACATCTTCCTTTTGAAGAATATCCTCCTTACGGGGCCGTTCAAGCTGCCACCTTTCGATAACCTGGGCCTGCAAACGATGAAATGCCATATCTAACACTTCGAAGAGAAAATCTCCGATCAATTTGACTTTACGGTTTTTCAATGAACGATCATCTGTTTCCGGCAAGGCCTTTTGTTGGAACAGACCAAGAATAACCCTCAGTTCTCTACTGCTAAGTTTCGTATCGTCAGTGTTAATAAACTCGGTCAGCCCCTTGAGCGTGGCAGCCATTTGTCTTTTGCCTAGGCGGGACATGTCATATCGCTGAAGATGCGGCGCAATCGCCTGGCGAAAGTCATCAATGGTCAAGTTTGGGTCGTCTTCCAGATAGCCGATTTGATAGGAAAAAGACTGAGCTTCATCATCATCCTCTGCGGTCTTTTCCCTGAATCGAAAAGTCAGTGCTTCGCCGATGGCAGGAACAAGCCGGCATGTAATTTTGAGTGAATTTTCAGTCTGTTTCTTAGTGCAGTAGATCCCGGGCGAAAGAACCAGTTGCATGGTCATACTGTAACGGTTGGCATGTGAACGTCCCGAGGAAATTATAAATTCACCATCCTCAGTAGGCGTGGGGATATGTGCCATGAGCCGGTTGAATAATATTTCCTTGCCACCAGACATCGGTCCGGCAAAAGAAAAATACAACCATAGTTCACTGTCAAGCGTGCGATTCCTTTTTATACAATACTCGGGAGTTTCCTTCGGTTCGCGCAGTTCCCATCCGATGATGTTCAAAAAGTGCGTTTCATCCAGTTTAATTGACTTATATGAATCAATAATCCGTTGGAAAGAAAATTCAGGGAGGGGATCCTTCGAGAAGAAAAGTTGAAAGCAGTTATATTGCATAGCATAAAAGTTCTCTCCAACATTATTACACATGATGTTCCTTTGTTTTCGTTAAGTTATCGTTTATATATGTTCCATTTTGTCAATTGTCGGCCCATTTAAATCCAGCTTGAATGCAAATTTTATTTGTATTTCGTTTTTCTTTTTAAGTTTATCTTGCCAACTTTTATCGAGCCCTTTCCATGCTATTCTTATATGTTTATCCAGAACTTCGATGTAAATATTCCTAAATCCATTCATTTGATTTCCTTTCAATTTGCCAAAATAGTATTCTGGTACTTCGTCCGCTTCAAATGAAGCAATTTTATTATATACATATGAAATGATCATTTCGTCCGATTTGAGAATATTTTTTGAAATTTTATTACTATAGTCATGCATAAGGCGACATAAAAACAATAGATAGTGATATCTTATTCCTCTTTTTTCTTTAATACGTTGATACGTATTATATTCATCTTTAATTGGAATAAATTCGCGCTCATGTTTAAATATTTGATCAATATAACTCTCCGCTATTGCCTTTGCTATCCTGGAATAGGTCTCACTAAGGATATATTCTAAAGATATTATTCGGATGTCTCCGAATACTTTCCTGACGAATGGTTCTAATAAATTGTTGTTGTTGGTTAGTATTCGAAATAATAAGTAAAGGCAAATTTTAGCATCGTTTTCTGTTACATTATCGATTTCAGAATGTGCGGCAAAGTTTCTCAAAGCACCAATAAGATAACCAGCATCAAGAGAATTTTTAATTGTTTTCTGCCTCATTTCTTTAATCATATTCAAATTCAAAATAGCCTCATCAATAACCGAAAACAATAGGACGTCTTTCTCAAATTCAAAGGGTCTTTTTTTGAGAAGCGCAATGCTTTTTCTTAAATAAGTACGTTCCTCATCAGTTATTGTTTTTTCAATATCTTTTATGACAGGCCACGCTGCGCTTAAATAAGATTTACTCAAAGTCCATTCCATTATTTCCCGAAATTCTTTGTAATATTTAATTACCTCTTCAGTACCGTCGCTTGATCTATTCTCTTCAGTTGTCTCTTTGATAAAGTATCCGTCTGCACCAAGGTTGAAAATCCGTTGCATGTTTCTGGCCTTGCGTGATGCGGTAAGCATTAAAACCGGGATTAACGGGTTTACATCTCTTATTGACTTTAATACTTTGTTTCCAGAAATCTCATCTAAATTCATTTCTTTTTCATCATTTATTGATTGAAGTCTTAGGTCTAGAATAATGGCGTCAAAATAATTAAGATTCTCATATTTAATGAATTTATTAATTTGATCAATAAATAAAATTTCTGTCTTTTGCGGATAAAATGACCAGACTTCAATGGATTGATCAGTATTTAATTTCTTTTCAAACAAGATACTATCTCTATGCTCGTTTTCCGAACAGAGTATTGGGCCACCTAATGCAATGGTAATGGCGTTTGCCCATCCCAGATGCGCATGATCATCAATATATAAAATTTTACCAGATAACGGGGGAAGTATCGGTCTATCCTCTGCAACGGGGGAAAAGTTCATAGATTCTGCAAAATGATAAATAGAAAATTCCTGATCGCTGGTTAAATCACGTAAATATTTTTTCTGATCATTTCTGATGACTTCCATTGACGAATAGAAATAATCCCATTTATCAATTGCACCTGCTAAATAAGCGCCGTATAATAGTTTTTCTGAACCAAAAAAGTTACCCAACTTGTGAGCCCATACGGACTCGACGCGCTTTGATCTGTTATCTATTAGGTATCCCTTCAATAATTCATGTAATTGTTCCGGGGGAATAGCGAAATTCTTTGCTTTATTTACGGTCGATTTAACCATATTTATATCGCATGGTATTTTTATAAAATAAACACCTGGACTCACTAGTAGCAAAGGATTTAGATGTTTTTCACGCCGGATAAAATTGTCAAACGAATCAAATCCGTAAACAATTATCGGTCCATTGTATGGTTTCTTTCCATCATGACCTAAGCGAATGTGTAATATTTCATCGCCTATACCGAGGGAATATCTACTAACATCATCACTATTAATCAGTTTAATATCAATTTCCAAACAGCAGATGCTTCTTATAACATCATCGAGTAAAGATTGTCCCATACCGATAAACCTCCCACTAAATGCGAATAGATTGCTTAATGACTATGCTTTTATGTCATATTCCGACAGTACCCTCCGCATGTTGCCGTAGCTTGTATGAAGCAAATTAGCCAATTCCTTGGCAGTCGGACGCTGTTGGTGCTTTTGCTCCCAGCGTATTTGCAGGGCAAGAAGCACTTCCCTGCGAATCGGGCTTTTCGAGCCGAAGTTAACTTTAAGATCATCCCAGGTCAGTTTCCCGTTCATGATTTTATCCGCTATCGCTGAAACATCTGATAGCGCCTGCCCATTGCCTTCTTTTTTTTCTATTATCTCTGGGAAGTTTTTGGTCTGTAGAATATTTTCCTCTGCTAAGGCAACAGCCCGCAGTATAGAGTTCTCCATTTCCCTAATGTTACCCGGCCAGTCGTAGCGAAAGAAAATCGATTTCACATCTTCACGTAATACAGGAAGAACCTTTTTCCCCGAAATCATGCTTGCTTTATCAGCAAAATATTTGAAAAATATTGGGATGTCTTCTTTGCGTTCCCGGAGCGGCGGCAGATGTATGGAGATGACATTCAGTCGATAAAAGAGATCCTCACGAAACGTTCCCTTTGCAATTTCTTTTTCCAGGTTTCTGTTGGTGGCGGCAAGTATCCGTGCCTTGGATATTATTGCCTGTTGCCCACCGACCCGCTCAAAGGTTTTTTCCTGTAGGTACCTGAGGAGTTTCTCCTG
>Ga0247841_10009940_pt1 | contig 13124 bp, 8 predicted proteins | sample LaCruzMarch2015__2_FD_192410 | JGI IMG/M metagenome (GOLD analysis project Ga0247841, IMG submission 192410) | Freshwater microbial communities from meromictic Lake La Cruz, Castile-La Mancha, Spain - LaCruzMarch2015_18m | ecosystem: Environmental > Aquatic > Freshwater > Lake | place: Spain... | reverse complement strand
GGCGGCCTGCAGAACTTCATTGACGAGGTTCTGCATCGTCCCGACCGCGGAGATGACGCGCGAGGCCATCGTGTCGGGCACATGGATCTGCACCTGGAGGTCGATCTTGAACACGAAGCCCTCGCGGCTCTTGGCCACGATCTGGCTCAGGTGCCGGTCGAGCTTGTGGGCTTCCGAGACCTGCGTCGCCCAGTTGAGCGTAAGGATCGAGGTGGGAACGATCTCCGCGTCGTAGCAGCGCGGGTTGATGGCGTACTTGCCCGTACGCACCGTCTCTTGCCAGATGCCTCGATGGCCGGGCCGGACGAGCGTGCCAAAGCGGAACGCCTCTCCCGACGTATCTTGCGGAACGAGTCCGACGTACGACTTGATCACGGCCACTTGCCCTTGCTCCACGACGAGCATCGGGACGAGTTCTACCTCGACCAGGTACGGGTTCAGGTTGAACGTTCCATACAAGAGGGGATCGTGCTGCAGGCCGATTCTCCCTCCGGCGTCGAGGAACGCTTGGAAGTCCTGGTAGTTATCGTGGAGCTTGACCTTGCTATCCATGATCAAGTCCGCGAGTTGGGAATCCGTTGCTCCCGACTCCTCCCGCTTCCGAGTATCGTCGAACCCGCCGATGCGGCACGCGATGTCGCCCGGCTCGAGCGGCGGCCCCTCATGGACGCGCACGATGCCGATCACATCCACCAGCTTCACCTTGCCCCGCATCGGATCGTTGAAGGATCGAGAGACCTGTTCCGCCGAAGGCTTCGACGACGCCGCTTCCGCCGCCGCTGGGGTCCCGCGACGCGCATCCTCATCTACCGCGAAGACGTTGCGTTTCTCGACGTTCTGGATGAGCTGGTCATGCACGTGGAGGGCGCCGATTTCCTGCTGCTCGGACGAACCCACGATGACCTGTGGACGAATGACCACCTGCTTGAACCGCTCGGAGGGAAGCGCCCGCACCTTCTCGAGCGCCTCCTTGGAGATCGGAAGCCCGTACATGGCGCTTGCCGTGCGCACGAGAAACGCGGCAGGGTGGATGGCAAGGACCGATCCGGGACGCAGCGTCGGCCGCTGCGGGCCCTTCTGCCCGCCGCTCTCGACGAACGCCCGCACGTTGGAGAAGTCGCCGAACACGGGCTTGTAGATCCCTGACTTCTGTCCCTCCGCCAGGCTCTGCCCCACCTGGGCAATCACGACGCCGATCTCGCCGGCCGGCACCTGGACCATCGGATGCCGGGTGACCTTGTAGATCGGCCACAGCTTGAACCACAGGCCGGCCCGAAGCAGATCCGCTTGGTACCCCGCTTCGCCGCGAAACGCGATCGGGTCATCGCCCTTGAGCTTCTTGAGACTGACGCGCTTCAGGACGAGACCTACGTCCGTCGGCCCGATGTTGCGGATCGATTTCAGGATCACAAGCAAGAACAGCGCGCTCGCCACGAGCGCCACCACCAGCGTGACAGAGGGTGTCACGAGCAACCTCCTCGTTCCGGCCGTCGCCCTCCCTCAGGGGAGGGTCGCCCGCGAATCCACTCTGGCCGCGCCCGCGCACCGGAACTCATCGACATGCATCTTAGTAGGGCCGAGAGACGGACGCCAATGGGGAGTGAACGTCAACGACAAGCCGAACTACATCACACTAGCCTGGGCCAGGGGTAGGATCAACGGATTGAACCCTCGGCCGCATGGAGGACACTCACCGAGTGGATGGCAACTCACGAGGCAGGGAGGCACGGCATGCTGCAACTCGATCGACCGACGCAAGAGGAATTCGATCGCTGGCTCGCGCTCTCGGCCGATCGCCAGGCAGAGGATCGTGCCTGGGTGAACGGCACCGATCCGAAGACCGAGCGCGCCCAACTCGACGAGATGATTCCCATGCTCCTGCCCACCGGACTCGATTCGCCAAACCACGCGTTCCGCATCGCCCGGGATGAGACTGGCAAGGAGCTTGGATTCGTCTGGGTTGGCGTCGCCCCGGGCATGCCAGCAGACACGTGTCTGCTCTTCGACATCTACGTTCACAAGATGCACCGCGGCCGGGGATTGGGCCGCGTGATCCTCGAGCGGATGCTCGACTCTCTGAAAGCGGATGGTATCCGCAATGTCGCCCTCTACGTGCGCGCCGACAACGCTCCAGCGCGCGCCCTGTACAAGAAGCTCGGGTTCGTGGAAGACGAAGCGCCGGCGGGAACGAAGGACCTCCAGATGCAGAAGAGCCTTGGAGATGACGCGGACGACCATACCCACACCTTCGAGCGCCAGCAAGTGGTCGTGAGCGGCTTGCCTGCCTCCGGGTACATCCTCGACATCGGCGGCGGAGGAGGCGGGATCATCGGCCTACTCGCGGGCGAGCGAGTCATCGCCATCGACCGCCTCAAAGAGGAATTGGAGGAAGCGCCCGCCGACCCGCTCAAGATCGTGATGGACGCTCGGGAGCTTCAGTTCCTCGACGGCACTTTCCAGACAGCGACTTCGTTCTTCACCCTCATGTACGTCAAGGCCGAGGATCACCGGCGAGTGTTCGAGGAAGTCTTCCGCGTCCTCGCTCCCGGCGGTCGGTTCCTCATCTGGGACGCGGTCCTGCCTCCTCGGACGGACGAGAAGAAGGACATCGTCGTCTTCCCCGTCACCGTGGAATTGGCGAATGGGAAGACGGTCTCGAACAACTACGGCGTCCGCTGGCCGTCCGAAGGGCGCGATGTTGGCTACCACCGAGCGTTGGCGGAGAACGCGGGCTTTGGGGTCGTGTCGCAGCGCATCACAGGGCAGCACGTCCGCATGGACCTACAGAAGCCATAGATTGACGGCAGGTCATACTCCCGCCAGCAATCCGTCATCTTCGATTCACGTCACCTCAAATCGCCAATAGATAGCGATGCGCGTTGCATGGATCTCGCTACTGTGATGCATATCACACAGAGCTGGAGCGGTGTGGGCGTGACGCACATCACCTCCCGTAGATGTGATACGCATTACGTCCAATCCGGGGCCACGACGTCATGTAGGCGTCCGAAGTGCGCCCACGGAAGCAGCCACCGATGAGCTTCCGCCCTAGAGCTGCTCGACCCCGCGCACCGTCGAGCAGTCTTCGACCCCTAGCCGCGCGCCACAACGGCCAGCGGAAGCAGCCTCTTGTGTGCTTCCGCCCTAGCTGCTCAACACGGACCCGGCAGTTGAGCAGCCGCCAACGGGGGACGACGACCGAGACCTGCAGAAGCAACCGAAGACCGGCTTCTGCCCTAGGCGAACGTAGGCAACGCCTACGTTCGCCCAACCTCATGTAGCTGCGGGTTCTTCGCCCCAGCAACGTCGCCGTGCTTGGTCAGGACGCACTCGGACTTGATCTGCATAAGCTCGGCGTGGCGGTCGTCGTCGACCATGGCGACGATGCGCGCGATCGAGCTCTCGCCGTCCACGAAACGCCACGGGAAGCAGCCGATCGTGGCGCGCTGATTGAGCAGGAGATCAATGTCTCCGCCGAGGCACTCGGCGTGAATGATGCCGTGGCAGAAGAGCTCGATGTGCATGAGCTGGTACTTGTCGGGGGCGAACCGCTCGGCCAGCGGCTGGCCGTACTTTGCGAGGAAGTGAGCGTCAGCCTCTTTCGCCTGGCGCGGCATCCAGTCGCGAATGATGGTGTTCATCGGGTGGTCGGCCGAGCCGCAGTCGACGCCGATCCAACGGATCTTCTTCGCGCGGCACCACTGAGCGAACTCGCGGTCGGGTCCGGGGTGCTTGACCATGTAGCGCACTTCGTCGGCCGTCGGCTGGTCCCAGCCGTAGTGGTGGTAGCCGGTGTGGAGGATGAGGATGTCGCCTTCCTTCACCTCGACGCGCTCTTCGATCATGGCCGACGTGTAGATGTCGTAGTCACCGACGGCGTCGGAGAGGTCGACGATGACGCCCTCGTGAACGAGGAAGTCGAGGCTGAGCTGGGCGATGTCTTTGCCCGGCGTGTAGAAGTGGATCTCGCCGTCGAGGTGCGTGCCGACGTGGTTCGAGTGCGTGACGAGTTGGCCGTTCGCGCCATTGGGCGCAAGACGCTTGAAGTACTTCACCTGTAGGGGTTCGTAGGTTGGCCACGGCGGCGTGGCGATCGAGAGCGGGATGGTCAGATCGATGAGTTTCATGTCATCTCCTTTGCGTGCAATGCCCTCATGCTGGAGTCTCAAGACTGTCCGGCGCTCCCAGCGCGGCGGCGAGGGCGCGAGGCGTCCGGCTGCTCGACGGCCTTTGTTGTCGAGCAGCTAGGGAGTCCCCGCGAGCGCGGCGTTCGGGGACTCCTGCTCTTCCCCGGCCCGGCCCGCGTGATGCATCCGTGGCGCTGCATCAGTGCCACGGCTGGACCTCCGGCGCTTCAAGTGCTTCTGCGAGGGCTTGGGCCGCTTGGGCGAAGCAGTCGAACGGCGGGGTGACGAGGCCGGCGCCGACCATGCCGACGCCGGGCTCCTTGTGGGCGATGCCGGTGTTGATGGCGGGCAGGACACCGGTTTCGACAACGCGCAGGACGTCGATGCCCGTCGGCGTGCCGCGAAAGCCGAGGGCCGGGATGCGGTACGCGTTGCTCTCGGCGAGTGTGATCTTGCGCATGCGGCGCGTGGTTTCGAGTGCCCTTTCGGGACTGCCGCCGACGAACTGGACGATGGCGGGCGCGGCGGCCATCGCGAAGCCGCCGTAGCCGCCGGCCTCGGTGATCGCCGAGTCGCCGATGTCAGGCGCGGCGTCGGCGACGCTGTAGCCGGGCAGATAGAGGCCGTCGACCTGTGGAGCCGGCGCGGTGAACCAGCGGTCGCCGGTTCCAGAGAGTCGAATGCCAAACTCGACGCCGTTGCGCGCCATGACGGTCACGAGAGAGCTTCCCGGCACATCGGCCGCGGCGTCAAGCGCACACTTGGCGGCCGGCATGCTGAGGTTCAGGAAGAAGTGGTCGTTCGCGTTCAGGAACTCGAAGGCGCGCGCCACATCGTCGCGCCGCGCGGTCAGGCGAACGAGGTGCGGCGCGAGCTCGCGGATCACGAGCGAAGTGCCGGCTCGATTGCGGTTGTGGCCCTCGTCGCCCATCTGCAGCGCCTGAGCAAGGAGGCTGCGCAGGTCGAGCGGCCCGTGCTTCCGCAGCGCCTTCACGAGGAGCGGCGCAAGCACGTCGCGCATCCAGACGAGGCGGACTAAGACCTCCTCGGAGTACGCACCGTAGCGCAGGACCTTGCCGAGGCCCTCGTTGAGGGTACAGAAGGCGCGGTTGCCAAACGCGGCGTTCTCGACGATCCACACCGGCATCGACGCCGTCACGACTCCGGCCATGGGGCCGACAGCCTGGTGATGGTGGCACGGGTCGAAGCGGATCTCGCCGGATGCCGCGAGCTCGGCGGCCTCTTCGGGCGACGCGGCCAGCTCTTCGACGAGGAGGCCGCCAATCACGGCGCCGCGCATCGGGCCGCACATGGCGTCCCACGCAATCGGAGGCCCAGCGTGCAGGATCGTGCGGTCGGTCATGCCCGGAATGACGTCGCTGGCGCGGCCGATGCCGACAACGCGCGGCTCGGCAGCGAGAAGCTTGGCCACCGCCTCTACGTTGGCCGACGCGATCGGCTCCTTCCAGCTGGATCCGTCCTCGGCGCGAAGGTCATCGAGGATGCGCGCCAGCTCAGGATCGCCGCCGGCCGGCGGCCGCCAGTCGACGTGCATCACGTGAGCGCCCGCGGCGCGCAGGCTGTCGGCAAACGAGGCAAGGCCTAGATTGATTACACGCGGCTCACGGCCAAACAGATCGGAGGTCACACTCCACCTCCTCCGGCTCGCTTCATGAACTCCAGAGCAAATCTCGACGCAAGCGCGTTGCTGTCGAGGACGAGGATCCCGGCGGCTTCGAGCGTGCGGCGCTGTTCGCGATAGCCCTGGGGATCGCGCTCCGTGCCGGTGATCGAGGCAATCACGATGGCCTGCGTTCCCGCTACCCTTCCCTGGACTACGGCCGCGCCAAGGCTTCCGGCGGGATCGTGGTGTGCTCCGTAGCCGAGGACGCAGTCGACGAGGACGATGCCCACGCCCGGATCGCCGAGCGCGGCCGCAACAAGGTCATCGCGCAACGCGGGCTCGATCATCGGATGCGGTCGGCCGACGGTGAAGGCGTCGTCGCCGAGGTCCCAGATGACGTGGCCGCGGACCTCGGCACCGGGCTTCACTTTCAGCGCGGGGTCGACGGCGACGTTGGAGCGAACCTCGAGACCGCCCTGGTGCAAGGTAACCCACGCCTCCTGCGCCAGCGTGCCGCCACAGAAGAGGCCCCGTAGGGGGCGCAGCCCCCGCCCCAGCTCAGGCTGGAAGTGAGCCTGCGGGAGTGTCGGAAGTTCTGGCTCCTGCGGGATGGACACGCCGGCAAGTCGGCAGGCTACTCGCGCGGCGGCATCGAGCGTGTCGGCGAAGAGGACCTGGTCTTCGGGCGCCCGCGGCGAAGCTCCGACGAACTGCACAACGGCCGGCTTCCCGGCTTCGCGCAGGCGAGCGAGGACGCGGTCGGCGACCGGCTTCGCCGGCGCTTTGGACACCACGACGAGAACCGCGGTCTCCGGGTCGCCGGCGAGAAGATCGATGGCCGCGAGCGTAGATCGGCCGCCGACGCGCTCGGAAAGATCCCTGCCTCCTGTGCCGATGGCCTGGGAGATCCCGCCGCCCAAACGGTCGATGAGAGAGGACACTTCCTGAATCCCGGTGCCCGACGCCCCGACGAGGCCGATCGAACCGCGGCGCACGACGTTGGCGAATCCGAGCGGCACGCCGTGGAGGATGGCCGTGCCGCAGTCGGGACCCATCATGAGGAGGCCTCGAGCTGCGGCCTCGTCCTTCAGTGCGATTTCGTCCTCGACGCTCACGTTGTCAGAGAAGAGCATCACGTGGAGTCCGCGGCGCAGGGCGCGTCGTGCTTCGGCGGCCGCGTACGCGCCGGGAACCGAGATCAAGACGAGGTTGGCCGCGGCATCGACGGCGAGCCCTTCGTCGAGCGTCGTCGGACGATCCTCACTCTTCTCGCCGCCATCGGTGCCGGCGGTGAGGAGTTCGGCGAGTCTCCGCTTCGCCGCCTCCAACGCGCCGCCATCAGCGGCATCGAGGGCGGTCACGAGGTCGTCGGAGCGGATGGAGGCCGGACGCTGGCCGGCCCGCGGGCCGGCGGACGCCGCCGTGAGCTTGAGTCCGACGCTCTCGAGTGCAGCAAGATTGGCCGGCGTGCCCATGGCCACTACTGCGCGGCGGACTCCGGGGATCGCCTCCAGCTCTCGGCTGATGCGCATGAGGAAGACGGAGTCGAAGTAGCGGCCGCGCTCGACCAGAATCTCGTTCACGGCGTCTTGTCCTTCTTCTGGATGCCCAGGAGCACGCGTTCGGGCGAGAGCGGGAGGACGGTGTAGTCGATCCCGAGCGCATCGGCGAGTGCGTTCCCGATAGCCGACGGCACGGAGATCATCGGGTGTTCGGCGACGCCGCGGGCGCCGTACGGTCCGCCGGGCTGCGGGTTCTCGAGGAAGATCGGCGTCATCCGGCGCGGGAGGTCCTTGGCGGTCGGGATCTTGTAGTCGACGAAGCTCGGGTTGAGAAGCTGTCCCTTGTCGTCGAATTGGAACCCTTCGTGGAGCGTCGAGCCGAGGCCCTGCACGACGCCGCCGATGACTTGGCCGGTGCACGAGAGCGGGTTTAGCACCTTGCCCGCGTCGACGGCGGTCGCAATATGCAGGATCTCGATCTCGCCCGTTTCCGTATCGACCTCGATCTCGACCGCGTGGGCGCCATAGGTCCAGAACTGGGCCGGCCGACCTTGCCCGGTCTCAGGGTTGAGGTGCGTCAGGCCGGTGGCAATGAAGCGTCCGTGGCCGATGATCGGCCCGCCGATGGCGTTCCCGTTCGGGAACGTGTAGCCAAGCGCCAGATCCTTGTAGGCGATCGCGCGGCCGGGCTCAGCGGCCGGGAAGGCCAGCTCGTCCTCGCAGACGATTGTCTCGGGGGCGACGCCGAGGGCCTGCGCCGCGACGGCTCTCACCTGCCGCAGACAATCGGCAGCGGCTTCGATCACGGCGTTCCCGCCCATGTAGGAGAAGCGGCTGGCCACGGTCTGCCAGTCGTAGGGCGTGAGCGCGGTGTCGCACTCCCAGGTGATGTGAACCTTGCCGATCGGCAGGCAGAGCTCCTCGGCTGCGATCTGCCGAAGCACCGTGTACGTTCCCTGGCCGTAGTCCACGCCGGACACGAGCACGTCGGCGGCGCCGTCTTCGTCGAGCTTGATGACCACGGCGCACGACGTGTACGTCGGCATGGCCGGCGCCTTGTGCAACATGGCGATTCCCTTGCCGCGGACTTTACGGGGATCGGATGCTGCGGCCGGCGGCCTGCCCCAGCCGATGGCCTTCGCAACAGCGTCGAGGCACTCGACCGGTTTCCCGTGCCCGGCCGTGAACGGCTCGCCGGTGATCGTCGTGTCGCCTTCCTTGAGGAGATTGCGGCGGCGGAACTCGGCCGGGTCGAGACCGAGCTTCCGCGCCATCTGGTCCATCACACGTTCGATGCCCCACAGGACCTCGAGGTGTCCGAAGCCGCGATAGGCGGTGCCATAGACCTTGTTTGTGTAGACCACGTACGAATCGATCGAGCAATGCTCGATGGCGTACGGCCCAGCGCCAGAGTAGGCGGCGGCGCGGCCGACGTTGACGCCGTAGTCGGCGTAGGCGCCGGCGTCCCAGACGTAGGTCGCTTCGAGCGCCGTGATTCGGCCGTCGCACGTCGAGCCGATCTTGATCGTCGAGTGCAGGCCCTGCCGAGAAGGCATCGTGTTGAACTCCTCCTCGCGCGTCGCGGAGACGAGGACGGGGCGGCCGCCGGCGGCCCTCGACAAGACAGTAGCGAGGGGTTCGAGGCCGAGGCCCGCCTTGCCGCCGAACCCACCGCCGACGTAAGGCACGTGGACTCGGATGGCCGCGTGCGGCAGCCCGAGGCAGACGCTCAAGAGATGGCGAACCGTGTACGGTGACTGGCTCGACGTCCAGATCTCCACGCGATCCTCCGGCAATGCCTGTGCGATGGACGCGTGCGTCTCCATCGGCACATGCTGCACCGGCGGGTTGTAGAACGACGCCTCGAGACGAACGTCGGCCGCGGCGAGAGAGGCGGGAGCATCGCCTTTACGGATCTTCTGGTGGTGAGCGACGTTCGTGCCCGGCCGCGGGAAGAAGACGCCGCGCATGTGGTCGTAGCCGGCAAGATCGGGGTGGACGAGCGGCGCGCCCGCCGCCATTGCATCCCGCGGATCGAACACGGCCGGAAGCTCCTCGTACTCGACGCGGATGCGGCGGCAGGCCTCGCGCGCCACATCCAGCGTGTCGGCGGCCACAGCGGCCACGGGCTCGCCCTGATAGCGAACGACGTCGCGGGCAAGGATGCGCTTATCGCGAAGGTAGAGGCCGAGACGGACGTCGAGGTCGCTTCCCGCCAGGACGGCGCGGACGCCGGGAACGCTCCGCGCGTCGGTGAGGTCGACGCCCACGATGCGCGCCGAGGCGTGGGGCGAGGTGAGGATCGTCGCGTGGAGCATGCCCGGAAGCGCGAGGTCGGTCGTATAGCGGGCCGCTCCGGTGACCTTGTCGATGGCGTCATCCCGCGGCACGGAGGTTCCGACGACGCGAAGCTCACGGGTCATCGCCGACCTCCCTTCTCGGGGTCACGCTTCGGAACAGCTCCCCGGAGAGACCGGCCATCTGCCAAGCCGACTTCTCCTGCAAGCGGCCCCACCGCCGGCCGGACGGCGGCAGCCGCACGTCGCACGGCCGCGAGAATGGCCTCGTAGCCCGTGCAGCGGCAGAGGTTGCCGGCCATCGCTTCGACGATCTCCTCGTCGCTCGGGTTCGGGTTTCGGCGCAGGAGGCCGCGGGCCGACATGATCATCCCTGGCGTGCAGAAGCCGCACTGCACCGCGCCGGTCTCAACGAACGCACGCTGCAGGACGGAGAGCTGGCCGCCCGTCGCCTCGCCCTCGACCGTCTCGACGATGCATCCGTCGACCTCGACGGCGAGGACGAGGCACGCCGTGACCGGCTTCTCGTCGAGCAGCACGGTGCATGCGCCGCACTCGCCGATGCCGCAACCCTCTTTGGTTCCTGTCAGGTAGAGCCGGTTGCGGAGGAACTCGAGCAGCGTCAACTCCGACGGCACGGACGCTGTCTCCATGTGACCGTTGACCGTAACGCGGATCGCGTGGTCTATGGCGCGCCTCCTTCCGCGAGCAGGTCGGCAACGAGGCGCTTCACGAGGACCGGGAGCACCGCCCGTCGATAGTCGGCCGACGCGCGCGTGTCGCTGATCGGCCGCATGGCCACCTGAACCGCGCGCACCGCCTTCTCCTCGACGGCCGCTCTCGACGAACGCCCAACCTCGATCGGCTCGAGGAGGAGCGGCGTCGGCGCGCAACTCCCGACGGCCAAGCGCAGGACCCCAGTCGACGGCGCGTACGTCCCCGCGGCGCTCGAGACTGCGAGGTCGTGGCCACGCAGCCGTTGCTGTTTGAGGAATCTCGACCGCAGGCCGGGCTCAGGTGCGGGAACACGAAGCTCCGTCGCGATCTCGTCCGGCGCGAGGCACGTTTTCTTCACACCCACGAAGAGGCTTGAGAGGGGGATCGTCCTCTCGCCGCGAGGACTCCAGGCGATGAGGCACGCTCCGAGCGCGAGCAGGATGGGCGCCATATCCGCGGCCGGCGAGGCGTTGCACAGGTTCCCGACGGCCGTGGCGCGATTTCGAAGCTGGTACGTGGCAATCGACTCGGCCGCCTGCACGAGCCCCGGGTGCGTTCGTCGGATCGCCGCACGCTCGATCATCTCGTTCAGCGGGACCGCCGCCCCGATCGTCAGCTCCCCGGCAGAATCCACGTCGAGGCGCCGCAGCGCGTCGATTCGCTTGACACCAACAAGAAGCCGTACGATGCGCCGGCCGGCGCGCAGGTCGACCAAGAGGTCGGTTCCTCCAGCGAGGACGGCGGCGGACGAACCGCACTCAGTGAGAAGGCGCGCGGCCTCAGCCAGGCTCGTGGGTCTCTCGTAGTCGAAGCGCCCCAGCATCCTCGGCTCCTTCCCGAATCCCGGTGGAGTGACAACGCGCGACCCTGCTAGAGATCGCGCGTCTGCCCGCCCAACGAGAGCCATCATACGGGACGCCGATCTGTCTGCCAAGAGGCCAGACCGGTTCTCGGGCCACGCGGCATACATCGAAGCGGCCAGAGCAGTTGACGAGGTTTCCGGTCGGAAGTAGAATCGCGGCGTATTCCTCGGTAGCTCAATGGTAGAGCGCTCGGCTGTTAACCGAACGGTTGTAGGTTCGAGTCCTACCCGGGGAGCCAGCACGGAAAGTCCCTTCTGTAGTTCGTTTCCGCGACCAGTCATCTGCGAGACTCGAACTCCCTTGTCTCGAAGATCCCGCGCCGAGGCATTTCGGGGGAGCTCTGCTCCACGAAACCGCCATCCTCTCAAGTCAAGGGACTCGGTCTTTGGCAATCCCGGGGCGGTTCAGTCCCGGGCCAGCTCACTTGCCTGTGTCCCGGGGGCGTCCCCATCCCAGCGCTCACCTTGTTCATCCGAGCAGCAGTCTGTCGTCGGCCACCTCTCGCTGCGCGAAGAACTCGACGAGCTGGGGAACACTCGCCGTTCTCTTCTCCTCTCCGGCAAGCTCGTAGAGGATCTCTCCCCTGTGCATCATGATGAGGCGATTCCCGACCTCGAGCGCCTGTGCCATGTTGTGGGTGACCATGAGCACGGTCAGACCCAGTTGCTCAACGAAGTCACACGTCAACTGAGTGATCAGCGCGGCATTCCGCGGATCGAGCGCCGCCGTGTGCTCATCGAGGAGGAGAACCTCGGGACGAGCCAGCGTGGCCATCAGCACCGCGAGGGCTTGGCGCTCGCCGCCCGAGAGCAAAGACACCCGGCAATCCAAACGCTTCTCGAGTCCGATGCCAAGCGCCTCGAGTCGGCGGTGGATCTCGTGCCGCAGTGTCCGGGAGAGCGCCGGGCGCAAGGTCCGAATCCCTCTCGACGCTGCGAGAGCGAGGTTCTCCGCGACGGACATCGAGGGTGCCGTTCCTGCAAGGGGGTTCTGAACGATCCAGCTCACTCGCTGTGCCCGCCGGTGCGCCGGCGCAGCGCTCATGTCATCGCCATCAAGGACAATCCGCCCCGACGTGAGGGGGACGACGCCCGCGATCAAGTTCAGAAGGGTGCTCTTGCCGGCGCCGTTCGAGCCGATGATCGTGAGGAAATCCCCGCGGGCCAGGAAGAGGCTCACCTCGCGCACAGCGACCACGGTATCGGGACCGGAGCGGTACGTCTTGGAGACCCGTTCGATCTCTAGCATGAGCTCACCTTCCGCAGCCGCCGCTCGCGGACGGCCGGGATGACGAGCGCCAGAAGCACGAGCAGCGACGTGATCAGCTTGAGATCGCTCGCCTGAAACCCCACGGCATAGCCGTAGCGCAGCGCAACCACTACGGCTATCCGGTAGACGAGCGACCCGACGAGAACGCTGGCCGTCATCCAGCCCACTCGCCGCGACCGGATGAGGGATCCGCCAAGGATGACGGCCGCGAGCCCCGTTACGATCGTCCCGATCCCCATCCCGATGTCGGCGAATCCCCCGTACTGCGCGATGAGCGCCCCGGAGAGAGCAACAAGGCCGTTCGACAAGGCAAGGCCAAGCATTTTCATCGCGCGCGGATCGACGGCGTGGGCACTGACCATGGCCTCGTTGTCTCCGGCCGCTCGCAAGGCGAATCCGACCTCAGTCTTGAGGAAGAAGTCGAGGCCAAGCTTGACGGCCACGGTGAGCAAGGCAACGAACGCGAGGATGGCCAAGGGCCCGAGAGGCGACCAAGAGCCATCGACGACCTGCATCGCCGTCGAAGCGCGAAGCAGAGACAGGTTGGGGCGCCCCATGATTCGCAGGTTGATCGAGTAGAGCATGATCATGGTGAGAACGCCGGCGAGCAGGCTGCTGATTCCAAGGCGGGTATTGAGGAACCCCGTGACCATTCCCGCTGCCGCTCCGGCAAGGAATGCTGCGGCCAGCGCGAGGAAAGGATCACTGCCGTTCAAGATGAGGAG
>Ga0247841_10009939_pt1 | contig 13125 bp, 8 predicted proteins | sample LaCruzMarch2015__2_FD_192410 | JGI IMG/M metagenome (GOLD analysis project Ga0247841, IMG submission 192410) | Freshwater microbial communities from meromictic Lake La Cruz, Castile-La Mancha, Spain - LaCruzMarch2015_18m | ecosystem: Environmental > Aquatic > Freshwater > Lake | place: Spain... | reverse complement strand
TTGGATCGGTCATCGGCAAGCCCGTTAATAGTCTGGCGTACCACCCGCCAAAGGTGCTGACCCATAAACGGCTTTGCGGCCAATTCAGAATCCGAATTCCATTTAAGTACCTTGACCCCACCGCCATATCCGCTCCATCACGTAAAGCCTCTAAAAGTCGAGGCACATCCGCAGGATCATGGGACAGGTCTGCGTCCATTTCAACAACAGCATCATACCCCTTTTCTATCGCCCACTTAAAAGCCAGGCGGTAGGCAGATCCGAGCCCAGCTTTACCGGGACGTTCCATGATATGGAGCCGTTTCATAAAAGCAGGATGACCCTTTACCTTGCTTGCTGTCCCATCCGGTGAGCCGTCATCCACTACCAGGATGTCGACCTTGGGGGCCTTTACTAAAAGAACGTCCAATGCAGTCTGAATCATCTCGACCTCATTGTAAGTCGGGAGAATTACTAAGGGTCTCTGTATGTCTTGTGCAGCAGAATACCTGGGTGATTCTCGTGAAATAAAATTCTCCTTGGCCACTTGTTCTGGATCTTGGAATGCAATTTCATCCCCTGCCCACCATTCGCGAAAGCCCTCCGGGCACCGTTGCGATAGAGCCACCAACAGCATAATGATTCCGATGATCCAAGAGAGGCACCCGATAAAGGTCATAACTAAATACCAAAGGGGTTGCTTGAAACGAAGTTCGATATTCTTGTCTGCAGTTTCCACCCTTACTCCCAATAAAGCGCCTGCAACCCGAGTGGTTGGTTTCTCTACTCCGTCAATAAAAGCTCTCCACTCCGGATGCCATGCTTCCGTCATAGCCAACCACCCCTCATCATGGCCGAGAGGAAGCACAAGTTTTATGTGACCAAAATCATCCGCCCGAGGAAGTGTGATTGGAATCGGCATGAAAGGACGACCCGTTCGGTCTCGATATTCAGGGGTTAATTGAACTTCTTCCCCACCACTCGAAATACCAGCTAATCCAAGGGAATTGGTTTCTTTCTGGGGAGTCTCCACACCCAGAAAATTGAGGCCTGAAAGTTGTAACATAGCCGGCGAAGATAAATAGCTTTGGGAGGGGTAACTCACATAGTCATGGGCCAAAAATGCTGGAAATAGACTGCCCCGATTTTCAAGTATAGTGATGTTGTTACTCTCAAAGACGAGTGGGAAGACTTGGCGATAAACTTCAATCATTTGGGGCGAGATGGATGGATCGGATTTGTCGATGAGCAAATATGCCACGCCAGCTAAATTTAGATATTTTTGGAATAGGTCCATCGATCCCTGAGATGCCACCTCAAAATGGCGTACCCACTTGAGTTGAAAATGCCTGAGAAGAGCTTCCGTGGACAATCCCCTCATCGTTTTCTCTGGGATGGTCAAATAGAAATAGCGGCTACTTATGGCATGGACTCTACCCTGACGGGGAGCACTTTTAAGGAATTCTGCGGCGCGTTCAAAGTCCTGTAGTACATTTGGCTCTAGCCCACCCTTGCCGAAGGCCTGATAGACCGGAAGTAAGTGAGCTAAGTAGACGACCAAGACCACAGAAAACAGTAAAGGTTGCCACTGCTTCCCTTTTGATTGTGGCCGGGTCAGTAAAGGCACCGCTACCAGGGCGGTTGCGGCCACAAGGCAGGCATACCCAGCTGTACTCCAAAAGGATTCCGGGGCCCGGACATCGCCAAAAAAGGGCAGTTTAGCCAGAAGGGAAAACACTGGAAGAAACATATACAGAAGTGTGCCTAGAGCCGGTAAAACCCGGCCACCGCGTGAAGTTTCCCGCAAAGTTTTCCAAACAATCCAGCCCATCCAAAGGAAGACAAACCAGATAAGGGGTAAACCGTAGTCCTGCATGCCTTGGCAGGAAGACAATAGGTACATATGACCCCCAAAAATCCCGCGGGGACCAGAAGCAACCCACATAGTTAAAACCCAGCAGGACAATAAGGCCAAAAACCAACGGCCCTCCAGTGTTTTCCTCCAATTGGCTAGTCTGGGAAGACCCAAACCCAGTGATATCCCAATCAAAGGTACGGCCCCGATAAAGAAATACTGGGCATCACCTTCAAAGTCAGGACCGGCTGAAGCTAAAAAGAATTTTGACAGATCCACCCAAGACAAAGCCGTTTTGAACGAGTAATGCTTCTGCCACCCTTCCAAAGGATCAAAAGCAAACAGAGCTGCAAGTCGAGACTCGTGAAAGGCTGGTAAAAGAATGGTGAGCCCGGCTAAGGATGCAACCAGTCCAGCCACTAAATAGGAAAGGCAAATCTGCAATCTAGGAACTTTCGACTGAATCAGACAAAATCCTGCCCAGACAAGTAGCATGGGCAGAATGGTCACCGCCATTTTTGTGTAACTAAGGGAAAGACCCGCGGCAGATAATCCCAGAAGGACGATTTCCCTTGGGGAAGACGTTTGAGTCAAAATCCAGAGTCCCCTCAAAAGTAACGGAACAAAAACAAAAGCTAGGGAAACAGCCACGTGCTCATACATGACGGAGCGAACAATAATGGAAGGCATGGTCACATAAAGAAAGCCACCCAAGGCAGCTGCCTTTTTATTAGGGGTAAGAGTTCGAAGAAAAAAGTACATGCTAACCCCAGAAAGGCCTGCAAAAAGGAGCGCCGCGATCTTGATCCCACCTAAATCACCTACCAACGGGGATGCCAGTAACTGGATAAAACCCAGTAACCAAATCGACAAAAAGCTGACGTTGAGGAGGGCCTCACTTCTCCCCAGAAGATACTGAGGCGTCCATCCATCCCAAAATCCATGAAAATAATCTTTGAGGATACCCGGGTCTCCAACCATTTGCTCTGCAGAAGGACCTTTGAGGATCCAAGCCCAACCGGCTAGAATTAAGAATGCCACGCCCCCGCACAGCCAAGCGAGCAGCTCCCCCTGGGGAAGCTGGATTAAAGCCTTGGGTTCTTTCGGCTTGGTCCTGCCACGCATAAGCACCTACCCTATACAGACTTAAAAATTAATGCGCTCTTTTTCTACGACCAGCGGGCGTTTTAGTACCTGAGTATGAATCGCCCCAATATACTCACCAAGGATCCCTATAAAAAAAAGTTGCACCGAGGCAAAGAAAAATAGACCGATCACCAAGGGGGCCGTTCCGATTGCAAAGTTTTGCCAGAAAAGCAGCTTGTAGATCAGGTACCCCACTGCAACGAGTAGACTAAAAGCGGCAGCTAGAAAGCCCAGCATCGTCGCTAAGCGGAGCGGTACCTTGGAGAAATTGGTGATGCCCAGCATCGCTAGGTCGTAAAGTGTGTAGAAGTTGTTTTTGCTAAATCCCCTTTGCCTCACTGGCTGTCTATATATGATCTGGGCTGACTGAAATCCAGAATCAGCAACTAGGCCTCTGAAGTATGGGTAAGGATCTCCGAGTTTCCGTAGATAATCTATGACAACTCGATCATAGAGACCAAATCCGGTGAAGTTCTCAATCAATTCCGTGTCAGCAAGCTTTGATACGATCCTGTAATAGATCCTCCTAGCTAAAAAAAATAACTTACTCTCGTCGCTGTGCTCTTTGACTCCTACGACCACCTTGCTCCCCTTCTCCCATCGAGCTAAAAATTCAGGAATCAGTTCCGGCGGATCCTGTAGGTCTGAAACAAGTAACATCACAGCATCACCCTCTGCTTGAAGAAGTGCGTAGTACGGAGAGCGAATATGGCCGAAGTTGCGTGTATTAAAAATTAGCTTTAGTCGCTTGTCGATTGAGGCGAATACACGCAGCATCTCCTGACTGCGATCGGTCGAACAATTGTCGATCACAATGATTTCATAATCAAACTGAGGCATCTTATTCATCACAACATTCACGCGGCCGAGAAATTCTTCAATATTCGCCTCCTCGTTATAACACCCACTAACAATACTAATTTTTTTCATGATGTGATAGTTAATGATTCTAATGAAATGTGGCGCCTAATTTAAAAGACGACTTGAAGAGCAAGCACTAAATGACAACGCTACCTCAACTAACCTGAGAGCATCAAGGCCTCCTTCAGAATTTAAATATTCTTGTTTTCCAATAAGTCCCGATAAGTTTACAGAAAGCGATACTGTTCTTAATCTTGTCTGGATTGCTGTGTCGGCCAGTGCTTCCCTTAGATATGATCCAAAACCACCTGCAGCCAGATGATCCTCAACAGAAATAATTGCTTTATGTCGACTCAATTCGTTCAAGATAGCAGTTTTTTGTTCCTCACCCCACAATGGAAGCGAAACAACACCCCACCTTCCCTGAAGTTCAGGGAGTTGAATCGCCTCAACAGCATAGCGGAGGGAGGTGCCCGTAGTGAGAAAAACTCCCGACATTAAGGCACCACTCTTAACTTCTACCGTTTTTCCTAATTCCAACGATATTTCATGTTGATGGATAATTGGCTCCCCAGCCTTACCAAGCCTCAAGTAAGAAGGTTGTGGATTTGAAACTAACCACTTCACACAGGCCGCCGTTTCAACAGGATCACCAGGCGATGCAATCGTAAGCGGATTCAAACACCGCATTACAGCATAGTCTTGGACGGCATGGTGGGAATACCCAAGATTACCGTAAGCGAGCCCTCCCCCAACAGAAACAACCGTAACGGGGTATCGATGATAGCAAACATCATTACGGATCTGCTCCAAGCATCGGAAAGTTGGAAAATTCGCTATTGAATAGATGAATACATGGAAACCTTCGCTTGCGAGGCCAGCAGCCACCCCGGTCATATTTTGCTCAGCTACTCCCATATTTATGAATCGTTCAGGAAATTCTTTCGCAAAAGGATCAACCACCGAATAACCAAGATCTCCAACTAAAAGAAAAATCCGGGGATTCGCACGCGCTTGGGCAATCAGCTCGTTAATAAAAGCAGTCCTCATAAAGATGTCTCATTCAATCCGCCTAGGGCAATGTCCAACTGCTGTTTTTCGGGACTCTTGTAATGCCAGAGGAGTTCATTCTCCATAAACGGCACACCCTTGCCTTTAACAGTATGAGCAATGAGGCAAGATGGCTTTCCTGGCACCCACGGCAGTGTCGCAAGCGCATCCTTGAGAGCAGAATGATTGTGCCCATCCACTTCTTTTACAGACCAGCGGAAGGCACGAAATTTTTCCGCTAGCGGATCGAGGTCCATGATGCTCACAACCGAACCAAGGCTCTGAATTTTATTGTAATCAACAATTGCAACTAGGTTATCCAACTTATGTTGGGGGGCAAAAAGGATAGCTTCCCAATTTGATCCTTCATCAAGTTCACCATCACTCAGAATAGTGAATGCACGCCATGAGGCGCCCTTTCTTTTTGCTGCAACAGCCTTGCCGCAAGCATAAGGAAGGCCATGTCCTAGGGATCCAGTGGAAAACTCCACACCCGGTACCGCGTGACTTACATGAGCCATTAGGCGGGACCTGTCTTTGCCATAAGTTTCCAATTCTTTTAATGAAAGAAATCCTTGCAAGGCAAGCGTGGCATAAAGCGCTGAGCAACAATGACCCTTGCTAAGGATGAAGCGATCACGGTTAACCCACTGTGGCTCCTTCGAGCGGACTTTAAGAATGTCCTGATACAGCACAGCCATGATGTCAGCCACAGAAAGCGAGCCACCAATGTGAGATGCGCTTGCTAACGCAACCATTTTCAGTGCCTCCCAACGTATCTGGGAAGCAAGTTGCTCGGTTTTTTCTGCCATGGCTAAGAAGATTGAAGCTGCTCTGAAAAAGTGGAGGGGGTTGTTACTTCTTATTCTAAAGGATTAAGTAGCCGTTGAATTTGGCTACCGGATCGAAGCGATCCATTGGTTGGGCACTGTAGTCCGTATTTGGGAGATAAGAGTGGTGAACAAGTCATCATCTTAGGGCAAATTTGGCAATTTTAAAAGAAATTCGTTCACACCCCCTTGAATAGGCGTCAGGATAGAGTGGCTCGGCTTAAGGAGCAAAAACAACCTAAGGGGTTATTTTGAATTCATAAGAAATCCTTTTAGTGATTCTTTTAAACTGCTCCCCAGCCGATGCACATTGGATGTACGAGTGGAAATAATCAGGTGGCAGTACCCTCTGTAAATTGAAGAACCAAGCGAGCCAACAGCTTCCCCCTTAGAAGCTCGCTAAGGGCATCGGCTTCTGGTTATAGAAATCAGAAGTTCTTTCGCGGGAGGAAGAAACTTGAATTAGTGAGGATTTCGTCAAATACGGAAGTCTTAAGATGATCTTAGTTCGATTTCCAGACAATTACCATATCACGGTTCTGCTGATAGAGCCTGATTCAGCACCCCGTAACCACGCTGAAAGATTCAGAAATGTGAATCTATAATGAAAGTAACAGAATAGAGAGCTACGATATCCCCCGCCTCAACTCATCGCAGATGGGCATCCGATAGCGTGCGAATTCAATGTGAGGATGAGTTTTCTTCCACATTGTTACTTTTGTTTTTTAGGTCGATTGGCCTGTAAAACCAACATGTCACGAAAACGCCCCACTGGATGGTGGCTGCAGGAAAGGTTTTTCAGTATCACCTGATCCGGATCAAAGGGTGCATTGACTGCCCGGCAAGCCACTGGGAAATAAAACAATCCGGAAAGAAATTCAGACCATCCTCTCGCGTAGGCATCTGAGTCAATCTCCCCGAACTGCGCAAACCGAGCTTCAGGAACTAAAACAAACTCCGCTTTGCCTAAGCTTTCTGACTTTTTTTGGGCCGAGGTCGGGGAAAAAAGGCTGTCGAATGGCGGGACATAATAGTCAGGAACATATCTTCCGCTTCCCTTGAGAAAACGGTCCAAATCTTCGCCCCCCCCCCGCATTTGAGCGATGCTTGGATATTGAAGCAGGACCAGAAGATCAGTGGAATAGGGCAATCGCTTGTCCCAGCGCGTCTTTTGGCGCGGATGTTGTTTTTCCAGTTCTTTTTGTACCTCAAAATCCTGTAAACGCACGATCGGCAAATTCTCCGAGATTATTTTCCGGACTCGGACCACGTTTTGAATATTAAGATCATAATGATTCCAAAAGGAAATTTCCATTGTGGTAAGACATATCAAATACGCCACGCCCACCCAGGGTAGTCCCTTTTTCGGCTTGCCCCGCAGGCAAGCGGCGATAGCAAGCAAAAAGACCCCAGCACCGTTAAACAGAACATGCCCAGGATCACACCGGCCCAAGGCCGCAGGGAGAGCTAAACCCGCACAAACGACGAGAGAGAGACCCAGAGGGCTACCTTCTCCACGCCCAAAGGAAGCTGCAAAGATTCTTGGTAAAATCCAGAGGCTTAGGCCCAGGAGGCTCAGAAGATAAGGCGCCGGCACAATCGGGAAATTATAAGCACCGCCCCCGAACGATCGGATGATGTCAAAATATTGAGGCCCAAAGACAAGGCGAATGACCCCCAGGGCTCCCAGGGGCGCCAAAAGACAGACCATGGTCTTGCGCCGGTCGCTTGGCCAATAAGCGAGAAGGCCGGCTAAAATACCCAAGGTGGTTACCAGCCCAACTTCAGGCCCAAGCATAAAGCCACCCAAGGGCAGAAAAAAGGATGCCGCAAAACCCCATGCCAGCCCTCGACGAACCTTTTCATGGCATAAAAATGCGGCCATCATGGGATACAGAAACCGGATGGGGGTATATTGAATCCCGAGAGTCGGGTTGAAAAAAGACAGGGAGCCAAAGAGGATGACGCCGCTTAACCAAAGGCCGGGCAAGTTAAACCTCATCGTGATAAGGCGCAGTGCAAAGATTCCCAGGAAAAAAAACAGGCCCACCGTGAGAATATAAGCGGTGTCGATGGCGAGGAACCCGCCTGTGACCCTAGATAGGGCCCAAGGAATCCAGAGCATGGCCGGTCCATACCCAAATTCGAAATCGCGAAACGGCCGAAACCCCAAATTCATCATATCCAAACGGGTTAGAAAATAGGCAGTTTCCCCAAAAAAGCCGTACGGAAGAAACATCCACCAGCCCAGCAGGGTCAGCGAAGAAAACAAGGCGCACCCAGTCGCCACATACAGGCCATCCGCAGGAGACCGGGGCGTTTTTTTCCAAAGTTCGACAAAAAGTCTTTGATCCTGTCCCCTTTTTTCAGCAGAACTTGCTCGTTGCCAGGCAAGAAAAACAAGGATGCCCGCCAAGCCAACGAGGGCAGCGGTATTATGGAAACCAAACACGTAGGACTGGGAATCCACTGGCCCCTGAATCGGAATGTGCCAAGGGAGAATGAATACAAGAAATCCGGCCACCCCAATCCCGGCAAAAGAGAAAAGGGAGGCGCGGATAGGATTCCCGATCGGGATAGCTTGTTTGAGTTTCATGCCAAGGCTTTGACCCAATTGGCCGTTTTTTGGATCGCATGATCCAGCGAAACCTCAACCGCAAGTCCCAGCTCTGCTTTGGCACGCGTAATACCGGGAATATAGCGGGGGGACGCGGCGATGTCTCCGGATTCTCCGAAAGTTACCACATCAGGCCTGGGTAAGACTTGCAATTGGAGCGCCACCAGTTTGGCAAGGTCGGAAATCGGCAAACCTTGATTCGATCCCACATTATAGGGGTGACAAGACCAGCCAGCAAATAGGATGGTCCAAAGCCAGATAGCTAAATCAGCCGCATAAAGATAAGAGCGGTAAGGCGTGCCGTCCTTAACTTTGATTGGCTCCCCCTTTATGGCGTCTCTGATGAAGTTACCGATGGCAAAATGGGCATCGAGCGGTAAATGGGGTCCCACAAAAGCAAAGCACCTGGCAACGGTCGTTTCAACGCCATGTTCTTTATGCGCAGTCGCGCAAAGAAGCTCCCCCACTCGCTTCCCTTCCCCATAGGCCGAGTTTGGATCCATCGGATCCGGTGAACCATGGTAGGTCTCGGGAATATGGGTCATTTCAGAAGGTTGCTTCCCGTAAACTGCACCAGAACTCACAAAGAGAAAACGCTTGGCGCCTGCTGCCACAGCAAACTCAAGCGTCCGCTTTGTTCCGCGAATGATCGTATCCAGCATTTCGGATGGCTGAACAGGAGCCGAGGAAGTTGTGCCTGCATGAATGACGTGGGTGAAGGAACCATGGGGGAAATCAAAATCACGGACGTCACCGCGATGTAAAACGATCGAGCTTTCTTGGGCCAGATGGGGAACTTTTGCATAAAATGCGTTCGGATCCCGAGACAACCCCACCAACTTGGCCCCAAGGTCCAAACTTTTATTTGCAAAAGCAAAGCTTTCCAAAAGCCAAATTCCAAAGAAACCAGTAGCGCCCGTGACGAAAATCCTCCCGCCACGCAAATGTTCCCAAAGGGGGCGCGTATTTGACAAAATGTGCTCTAAATCCTCCTTGGGAAGTGGATGAGCCATAACGGTTACCGCTGTAGTGCAAAATCCCTAATCGCGCCTATCTCGTATTCCAACATCTGCTTGCTTAATCCCGGGTAAGTGCCAAGAAATAGAGCCTGATTCATAATCTCGTCCGCTCCTTTAGTCTCACCTACCTGCCGAAAAAAATGGGGACGCTCTTTCTTTAACTGAACAAACACAGGTTGCCGCGTAAGATTCCCTCCGAACAACATTCGATTACCTATTTTTTTCTGATCCAGATATTTTGCCAGGTCCCGAACCTTAAACCGGGCATTCGATCGAACTCGGATCATGAAACCAAACCAAGAGCAGTCGGACATGCTTCCTTTGCCATCCCAGGCAAAGCCGCCGCCCGAGGTCCATTTTGTCGCGTGAGTCGGTAGGGAAAAATCAAATATATCCCCGAGCTCATCAAGTCCTCGTCTTAAGACCTCCCAATTGTCTTTTCGAGCCTGAATAAAATCGGGTAATTTTTTTAACTGAACACGCCCAATGGCGGCCTGAAGGTCGAGGGGTTTCAGATTATAACCCAGATGACTGTAAATGTATTTATGGTCATACCCTTCAGGAAGCTCACCCAGCTTCCAGTCGAACCGTTTTCCACAGGTGTTGTCTTGGCCCGAAGCACACCAACAATCCCGCCCCCAATCTCGGAAGCTTTCAACCAGCTTTTTCAATGGCGGCTGCGAGACGATGTTCACCGCCCCTCCCTCCCCCATTGTCATGTGGTGGGGCGGGTAGAAAGACTGGGTGGATAAATCACCCCAAGTCCCGGTAGAACGAGTGATGTGGATTCCATCTGAAGGAATTCCGGGTGAGTTTTCCGCAAACCCAAGCTCCTTGGCTTTTGCCACTGGCATGGAGTAGGTGCTTCCAAGGGAATCGCAATTATCTTCAATCAACCAAAGATCATGCTTTCGACAGAAGGATAGAACCGCCCCAAGGTCAAAAGGGTTCCCGAGGGTGTGAGCCATCATCACTGCCTTGGTCTTGCCATCCTGGAATGCCATCTCCAGTTGCTCCACTCGCGCATTGCCGGTGACAGGATCATTGTCGATGAAGACGGGAACCAGCCCATTCTGAAGAATCGGAGCCACCGTGGTGGGAAAGCCTGCCGCACAGGTGATCACCTCGTCGCCAGCCCGTAATCTGCGTTTTTCCGGAATTTTGTGACTCGTCAAAGCTGTTATCGCAAGTAGGTTTGCTGAGGAGCCGGAGTTGACCAAAAGAGTGTGTTTTACACCCAGAAACGAAGCCAACTCATGCTCGAATGCATCCCCCTCCGGACCCAAGGTCAGCCAAAAATCCAATGTCGCTGAAACAGCTGCCTCCACCTCATCCTCCGTAAAAACACGACCCGCATAGGGAACAAGAGAATCACCTGCCACAAACGGAGAGCGGATGGAATCATCACCCGGCCGCTGGGCGGCGTGGGTAATGCTTGAATACTCGCGTGTGAGACGAAGAATTTCTTGCCTGATTTTTTTGGGGTCCATACTTTGGCTCATCTTGGATTTAAGTTTGAATATTCTTTGATTTGCTGACGACAGACCTGAAAGGCATCAAAATTCGGCCGGATGGATGCCCGATACCAATCCATGGTCATGGTGATGGACTGGGCAAAGCTCAATCGTGGTTTCCATCGAAGCTCCCGTAAAGCATGTTGGTTATTAAGCTGTAGACGACCCGCCTCGTGTGGTGGCATTTTTTCCCGGATGCGTCGCCAACGTCCCGGCCAGTTTTTCAGAATCTGACGGACAAGGGCAGAAACCGTCTTCTGGTCCTTTGGAGATGGCCCAAAGTTGTACGCTCGACCCTTTTTTCGGTGCCTAAAGAGATGAAGCGCCAAGGCAAGATAGCCGGCCGTGGGCTCAAGTACATGTTGCCAAGGGCGAATTGAACTTGGGTTACGAACCGGAATAGGTTGTCCCCTTCGCAAGGCCCGAAAAGCATCTGGAACAATTCGGTCGATGGAGTAATCCCCTCCTCCGATTACGTTTCCGGATCGGGCGGACGCAATCCGAACCGGGTGGCTTTCGAAAAAGGAGTCCCGATAAGAGCTAATGAGAATTTCGGTGGCCGCTTTGCTGGCACTGTAGGGATCCCTTCCTCCCAGCGGATCCTCCTCCCGAAAGGCATGCCGTCTCTCCTCGTTCCGATAGACTTTATCCGTGGTGATGAAAACCGCCGCGCAGGGGTGGCGCAACTCACGGAGCGCCTCCAGCACGTGGGCGGTTCCCAAAGTGTTGATCTCGTAGGTTTCCAAAGGTCGAAGATAGGAATCCCGGACCAGAGGCTGTGCCGCGAGGTGGAGCACAAAATCAGGGCGGCATCGAAGGATGGCTTTTCGGACTTTCCCGGCATCGCAAAGATCGCCGAGTTCATGCCTAAGCCTGTTCTTAAGTTTCAGCTGCGAGAAAAACGGGGTCTGCGGAGCCAAGGAGAACCCCGTGACTCTGGCGCCCATTTCCGTCAACCAGACCGCGAGCCAGCCACCTTTAAACCCAGTGTGACCGCTAAGCCATACGCGCTTACCACGGAAAGCGCTTCGGAAGATCACCAGTTTTTCCAAGGGGCCTTACCTGCAGCCCAGAGCTCCTCAAGGTATTGACGGTCTCTCATCGAATCCATTGGGTGCCAAAAGCCCCTATGAAGATAGGCATGAAGTTCGCCTTTCGCAGAAAGGCCCTTCAACGGCTCCGACTCCCACGTCGTCGCATCCCCCTTAATCGAATGCAAAACGGAAGGCTCTAGAACGAAAAATCCGCCGTTAATCCATCCACCGTCGCCCTCAGGTTTTTCAATAAATCCGGTTACGAGTTCGCCATCAACCTGCAATGCACCAAACCGTCCTGGAGGCTGCACAGCCGTAACGGTCGCTTGTTTCGCAGCTTTTTTGTGGGCTGCAATCACTGCCTTAATATTCACATCCCCCACACCATCCCCGTAGGTCATGCAAAAGGTCTGATCGCCGATATAATTGGCCACCCGCTTCAAACGCCCACCCGTCATGGTTCCCTCACCAGTATCAATAAGTGTCACGCGCCATGGTTCCGCATGCTTTTCATGAACTTCCATGGAGTTTTTCTGCATGTCGAAGGTCACATCCGACATATAAAGAAAGTAGTTCGCAAAATACTCTTTGATCACGTAGCCCTTGAATCCTGTGCAAATTATGAAATCCCTAATGCCATGCTGAGAATAGATTTTCATGATATGCCATAAAATAGGTCGCCCACCGATTTCGACAATAGGCTTAGGACGAGACTGGGTCTCCTCTGCAATCCGACTCCCCATCCCACCCGCTAAGATCACACACTTCATTATACAGACATTTTAAACCTCTTATCAGACCCAAGCAAGAAACCCTTTATCGAGGAACAACTTAGGGTTTTAATGAGAGCGGAAGCGCCAAAGTTTCATGAGTCAGTCGTGTCGCGTCGTGGAATCCTTCATTCAACACGCCGAAACACTCCTGCTCATGCATCGCTCGGGGATAGTATACTTCGGTTTGGATGCCTTCAGTGCCCAGTTTTTCCCTAAGGGCATCCCGCTTGCCCTTCCCCGTCACCCGAATCACAAACTGGTTCCAAGTGTGTTCCCCTTTTCCTGAGTGACAGGAAAAAGGCAGGAGAATCGTTCCTGGTTTTTGCTCAGCAGACGACCCCTGGCCCTGACAGATACAAGAATCAAGCGGCATGATTGCGCTCCACTTCTCTTGCAGTGAACTCATTAACTTCTGCGCACTTTCTCGCCTCTTCTTGAGCGCTGAAT
>Ga0247841_10009938_pt1 | contig 13125 bp, 9 predicted proteins | sample LaCruzMarch2015__2_FD_192410 | JGI IMG/M metagenome (GOLD analysis project Ga0247841, IMG submission 192410) | Freshwater microbial communities from meromictic Lake La Cruz, Castile-La Mancha, Spain - LaCruzMarch2015_18m | ecosystem: Environmental > Aquatic > Freshwater > Lake | place: Spain... | reverse complement strand
GGAAATGTTGGGAAACAGGTTCAGGAAATTATTTTTACAGCGAAGACCATATGAACATTTTGAATGAATTCCATCAACGGTTCCTGATTGAATTATTAAAAAATGATGTTGATTTCATCATTGTCGGCGGGTTGTCTGTTGTTTTCCATGGATACATCAGAACAACCGGCGACATGGATTTATGGGTTCGTCCTGATAACGATAATAAGCACAAGTTGATCAAGGTTATTGCAAAATTTGGTCTTTCTGAAGATTCAATTGATTTGCTAAGAACCAAGGATTTCACAAAAACAATGGCTTTTCATTTTAACAATCCACCTGAAAAGATCGAATTTCTTACCTACATCTCCGGTCTCAAATTTGATACTGTCTTCCCAAATTGTGAATATTTGACAATTGAACAGTATAATATTCCTTTCTTGCGATACGAAGATCTGATCATTAACAAAATTTCATCCGGAAGACTGAAAGATCAGGCAGATGTTGAAGAACTAAGCAAAATTCATCGCAAAACAAATAAAACGACATAATCACTGCGAGCAAAATGCCATATCTTTGTATGATTAAAGCTGAAATTATGGGACTGAAACAAATTGCTTTTACTGCTGTTTTCTTTGAGGTTCCTGAAGGCGGTTAAGGACTTGAACATCATTAAACCCAAAGAAAATCAAATGACTTCAAAGGATGTTCGCTGGCAACAACGCTATTCAAATTTCTCCAAAGCACTTGCTCAATTGGGGCGGTTTATTGATAAGGGCAATGAACTGAATGAACTGGAAGAACAAGGTTTGATTCAGGCTTTTGAATACAATTTCGAATTGGCATGGAATGTAATCAAGGATTATTATGAGTACCAGGGCGTGACCGATATCCAGGGCAGCCGTGATGCTTTTCGAATGGCGTTTAACCGGGGATTGATTGAGAATGGCGAAAGCTGGATGGCCATGATTGAGAGCCGTTCGAAGACATCCCATACCTATAATGAAGAGACTGCCCGTGAAATTATCTCTGCCATTTTTATCACCTACTTTGGCTTGTTTAAGTACCTGCAGCGGAGGATGGACAATATTTTAAAAGGTCAAAAGGACATTTTCAACGACGCATCATGAAATTTGGGCTGAAGGAAAAAGACCTTACTTTGATTAAAGAGGTTTTCTCGGCCTTTACACAACTAGAGGAGGCTGTTATCTATGGTTCCAGGGCAAAAGGCAACTTCCGGCCTGGATCGGATATCGACCTGACGCTTAAAGGGGTTGAAATGAATCTCGACATAATGAACAAAATCAGTCTCTCACTCGATAACCTGATGCTGCCATACATATTCGATCTTTCGGTTTATGATCACATCAGAAACCCTGATTTATTAGAACATATATCCAGGGTCGGAATCATTTTTTATGCAAAAACAGCAAAATTATCCGGTCTGAAGACAATTTGATTTTTTTTGCTTGCATTTCTCATTATTATTTCATATCATTGCCATTCCGAAATCAATTTAAACGGTGATGTACATTGACTTTCATGCAACCAGGCTCCCAATCCTAAAATCAAAATCAGGGGTGCATTCATCCCTGTAAATTGCCGGTTTTTTACTACATTTCCTCTGACCTTTCTCTATCCTTCTTATAACTTTCCTCTGTCCTTTACCTGACTCTCTTACCTTCATCGCCTTTCATAGCAAATTGAAGGTGACTTTTCGGACATACAGACAAGCGGAATGTGTATGGCTGCGTGGACAAACGTGCCAGGCTCCTTTTCCTTTCAGGTTCAAGGCTTTCTCACCATAATAGCTGTTCAGCACTTCATTCCGTATAACCATCCGGCCATATTCTTTTGACAGCTCGAAACGCGAAAGGTGACTCTTTTGCTTTGGCGACAATATTCTGTTTGAAAAATCCGGCCTTCTGCGGATTGTATTATTACTGGTCAGTACCAGGTTGTCCAGTATTCCTGAATTTCCGCTCATGATTACATTATGTCCTGTTTTTGCCATAGGAATTACATTTTAAGGTTTTTAAAGCAATATAGACAAGCAAACAGGGAAAAAGGTTGCTTTGGTTTAGAAAAAAATTTTCCGGAAGAGGAATTTCACTTGCATTCAAACCAGGTTAACTGCCCGGGTCAGTTAACATGACGGACTAATCACTACCTTTGACCAATGTTTAAGACTAACTTAATCCTGAAGATGTTGACAACAAGATTAATATTGACGCGAAGACTCCTAAACCAAAGATTGTATTGGCAGTTTCCAAATCAGGTCATTTTACAGACGATACCAGGGCAGCCGGTAAAACCTACGACACTTTGACAGGTTGTTGTCGATATAATACGCCGGCAAAAAAAACAAGATCACACATTATTCAGCCATTGCATGAAAAACAAACCCGCTTTTATCCTCCAGTTCTTTGTTCTGATCCTGTTGTTTTCAGGATGTTCCCAAAAATTCATGGTGATTACCGATCCTGCCATCATGCCCCCGGCCCGAAAGCTGGCGCACCCCCCGCGGGTGGCTTTGGTGCTGGGTGGCGGAGCTTTTCGTGGCATTGCCCATGTGGGTGTATTGAAGGTTTTTGAAGAAGAGAAGATCCCGATCGACCTGATCATCGGAACCAGCGCAGGAAGCCTGATCGGTGCACTGTATGCTGACAACCCCAGTGTCGACAGTCTTTATCCGCTGATCAATGCAACAAAGACAAAGGATATTTTCGATTTCTCGCTGACCTATTCAAAGTTGGGTTATGTTTCGGGGGAGAAGTTGCAGGAATTTGTGTCAAAGCATGCTTCTGTGAAAAATATTGAGGATACAAAGATCCCTTTTGTGGCTATTTCTGCCGATCTCCTTAAAGGGGAGACCGTGACCCTGGCCTCAGGACCACTGGCCCCGTCGGTGAACGCCTCCTGTGCCATCCCTGAAATTTTCGTTCCCGTGAAGATGTATGGCAAGATCCTGGTCGATGGCGGTATAATGAACAATGTGGCAGCCGATGTTGCCCGCGAATATGGCGCCATCCTGGTGATCGCCGTTGATGTTATGCATGATTTTGACACGGTCCCGGTAATCAATGACCGCAAAGCAGTATCCAGACGCATTGCACGTATGACCATGCACCTGCTCAGCCATGAAAGGATGAAACAGGCAGATATTCTGATCATCCCCGACCTGGAAGGAATGCCTTACATGAACGACAAATACAATCAGCCGATGTATGATGCCGGGATTAAAGCTGCAAGGGAGATGATGCCTGAAATTAAGGAATTACTTAAACAGAAAGGTATCAGATAGCTTATAACCCATTCATGCTTGTCCAGTCAGCGTGAGCCGAATCCTAAACGGATCATGAACGGATCATAAACGGATCGAAAGCGGATTAAAAGCGGACGAGAGATTGCCATGATTCACAAAAAGTACAACATTTTCATTATATTTTACGAACCAGCCTTTTTTGGTGATGTATCTTTATAGCATTAAAAGTAAATTCACTGCATTGGCAATGGGAACATGTTTGTTCCCAGCTGGAGCTAATAGTGTAGCGATATCTCTGAACATTTTTTGAATCGATCAATTTGTGCAGTATCTTTGTTTAATCATACTGGTTCCCTATAATCTTTGAATCGGGAGAAGCTTGGATCAGAACTCGGTTTACATGACGCCTCAACATTGCAAGCATTTTTTTACGCAATACCCTCGTATATAAATTACAGGTATCTTCAAATACTTTTCAGGTCTGGTTCAAAAATAAAATGCTGTGAAAAAAAACATCAAAAAACAGCCTGCAAGGACACCCTCCTCTGCCTGGGAATCAAATGATATTTATAAACTGATTTTCGAGAATTCATCTGTCGGAAAATCGATTACCGGCATTGACGGGAAGCTCAAGGTCAATCAGGCTTTTTGCGATATGCTTGGTTATACGGAAGAGGAAATGCAAAAACTTCATTGGATGGAGATCACCCATCATGATGATATTGATGAGAGTAAACAGATGGTCGAAAACCTGATCAAAGGGATTGGCCGGTCAGCCAGGATTGAAAAAAGGTATCTCCACAAAAACGGAACCATTGTCTGGGCCGCAGTGAACACCTATCTGCAGCACGACGCCGAAGGGAAGGCACAATTCTTCATAACCAACATTATTGATATTACACAGATCAAGAAGGCACAGGAGGAACTGAGACTTAAAGATCAGGCCATGGTTTCTGCACTCAATGCAATTGCTATCTCTGATTTAACTGGAATCCTAAGTTATGTTAACCCATCTTTTTTCCGGCTCTGGGGTTATCAAACAGAATCAGAAGTACTGGGTCGAAATGTTTCTGAGTTTTGCATGCCCGCTGAAAAGGCAATGGAGGTGATTTCGGGATTGCAACAACATGGGGTATGGGCCGGAGAATTGACCGGATGTAAAAAGGATGGCAGCTCATTCCCAGTCGAAATTTCGGCAAATATGGTTTTAAATACCGGTGGATTACCCGTTGGCATGATGGCGTCATTCAGGGATATTTCTGAATACGAGAGATCTGTTCACGCACTTCAGGTAAGCCAGGAGCGACTGCAATTTGCCATAGATGGCGCTAATCTTGGTGTCTGGAATTGGGACATCATCTCGGGTGAATTGATCTGGTCAGACCGGTGCAAAGCGCTTTTCGGGCTTGATAAAAATGAACCGATGAGCTATCAGCGTTTCCGTGATGCACTGCATCCGGATGATCGGGAGAGGACCGATTTTGCAGTTAAAGATGCACTCGATAACCGGAAAGATTACGATATTGAATACCGCAGTGTATGGCCCGATAAAAGTGTACACTGGCTCTCGGCTAAAGGAAGGGGATATTATGATTCGAATGGCACTACTATCAGGATGGAAGGTGTGGTAATGGATATCAATGAACATAAAACTGCGGTTGAATCGCTTCGCCAAAACGAAGAACGTTACACACTGGCAAATCGCGCCACTTTCAACATCATCTGGGACTGGAACCTTCAATCCAATTCTCTTTTCTGGAATGATCATTTTAAATCAATCTTTGGCTATAAGGCAGAAGAAATAGAACCCGGTATGGAATCATGGACCACCCGGATACACCCAGAAGATCTAAGTAGGGTTGAAACCAGCATTCATAAAGCTATAGATTCGGGTGAAAGTTACTGGAATGATCATTACCGGTTCATTTGCAAAAATGGCAAAAGCGAAGATATTGAAGACCGGGGTTATATCGCGCGTGACCCGAATGGTCAACCCATACGCATGATCGGAGCAATGAGGGTTGTAACCGAACGAAACCAGGCAGAGGCAAGACTGAAAGAAAGCCTTGCCCTGCTCAGAATTGCCGGCGAGGCCGCAAAACTGGGCGGATGGAATGTAGACCTCAGGGAAAATCGATCGTACTGGTCCGATCAGGTGGCTGCCATTCATGAGATGCCCGTGGGCTACAACCCATTTGTTGAAGATGGCATCAACTTCTATGCGCCTGAGTGGCGTGAAAAAATCACCCGGGTTTTTACTGCCTGTGCTCAAAAAGGGATACCGTACAATGAAGAGATGGAGATAATCACTTCAACGGGAAAACGTGTCTGGGTACAAACCATCGGAGAAGCAGTGAGGGATGAACATGGCAATATAGTGAAGGTTCATGGCGCTTTTCAGGACATTTCAAAGCGCAAGCAGGTTGAAGAATCATTACAGCGCTATACCGAACGCCTGCATAACCTGCACAAGATTGACCTGGCCATTCTGCAGGCCATCGAATCACCCGAAGCCATTGCCAAAACGGCTCTTCATCACATCAGGGAACTGGTTCAATGTCAACGCGCCAGTGTTGGGATCTTTGATCTGGAAAAGAAAAATGTGCAGATATTCGCTGCCGATGTTGATGGTAAAACCATTGTGCAATTGGGCGAAATACTTAGCGATGAGGTTTATGGAGATATTGAAATTCTCCATCAGGGAAGAATGGAAATCATTGAGGACGTGGCCAAAACCAAGTCTCCCTCCATTATTTTAAAGATCCTTCAGGCTGAAGGAATTCAGGCATCCATCAATGTTCCCCTGGTTTCTGCTCAGAAATTGTACGGTGTAATGAATGTTGGCTGGGAATTCGCCAGGCCCATAACAAAGGAAGAGATGGAGATTGCCGGTGAGGTGGCAGGCCAGGTAACCCTTGCAGTTGAACAGGCCCATTTGCTGAATGAAACAAAACGGTATGCTGCCGAACTCGAACATCGGGTTGAAGAACGCACCGCACAGCTGGTTACCGCCAATAAAGAGCTGGAAGCATTCTCCTATTCTGTTTCACATGACCTGAGAGCCCCGCTAAGACATATCAGTGGATACGTTGAACTGCTGACCGACCGGTTCAAGGAAAACCTTCCCGAAAAAGCGCAACACTACCTGAACACCATTTCAGATTCAATTGGTGAGATGGGCAAGCTGATTGACGATTTGCTCAAATTTTCAAGAACTGGTAAAACGGAGCTCAATTTAAAATCGATCAGTATGAAGCAGGTTTTTGATGAAGCATTGTCACAGATCATGGAGGCCAATCCTGACCGCGTGATCAAATGGAAAATTTCATCAATGCCTGTTGTGACCGTGGATTATAATCTGCTGGCTATGGTATGGAATAACCTGCTAAGCAATGCCGTTAAATTTACCCGAAACCGAAAAACAGCAAAAATTGAGGTGGGCGTGAAAGAGGAAGAATCGCAATATACATTTTATGTGCGGGACAATGGCGTTGGTTTCGATATGCAGTATGCCCAGAAACTTTTCGGGGTTTTCCAGCGGTTACATCCGGTTGCAGAATTTGAAGGAACCGGCATTGGGCTGGCCAATGTCCGTCGCACCATTTCACGTCATGGCGGAATGACCTGGGCAGAGGCGGTGCCCGATAAAGGCGCGACATTTTATTTTACTTTACCAAGAAAACAGTAAACCCCAAGCATATAAAAAAATGCACCATGGAAATAAAAACGATCTTACTTGCAGAAGACAACCCCAAGGATGTCGAATTGACGCTTGAAGCGCTCAACGATTTTAACCTGGCCAACAAGGTCGAAGTTGTAAACGACGGGGTGCAGGCGCTTGAATACCTCCGGTATGAAGGAAAATATAAAAAGCGCAAACAAGGAAGTCCGGCCGTTGTTTTACTGGACATTAAAATGCCACGATTGGATGGGATAGAAGTACTGAAAGCAATCCGTAATGATCCAAAATTAAAATTCCTGCCGGTGGTCATGCTTACATCATCCAGAGAAGAGCAGGATCTTATTCAGACTTATGAATTGGGTGTAAATGCCTATGTGGTAAAACCGGTTGATTTTAAAGAGTTCATTGAAGCGGTAAAACTGCTGGGAGGCTTTTGGGCATTGGTGAATGAACGACCATTAAAATAGGAAACACATATGCGGAATCCAAACACAGGCTTTATGCCAATCCAGATTCTCTATCTCGAGGATTCACAAAAGGATGTTGAACTGGTTCGGGAAGTTCTGGCAGACGCCGGAATTAACCTGGAACTTGACTTTGTTTCCAAAGAAGCAACATTTTTGGATTCTCTCAGAAAAAAAAAATATGACCTGATCCTTGCCGATTATAATCTCCCAGGCTTTTTTGCGCCTGCCGCGCTTTCCTATGCAAAACAGATATGCCCCGGAACCCCGTTCATCTGCATTTCGGGCGGAATTGGTGAAGATACGGCAGTGGAACTGTTAAAAAATGGAGCTACCGACTATGTTTCGAAGGAGCGGCTAAAAAGGTTACCGCTCGTGGTTGAACGTGCATTGCATGAGATTGCCCTGAAAACTGAGCGAAAAAAAGCCATTGAAGATACGAAGCTGAGCGAAGCAAGGCTCGCTGATGCACAATCATTTGCTCATCTTGGCAGTTGGGAGTGGGATCTTACCACCGATAAAATTGCCTGGAGTGATGAGTTATGCAGGTTATTCGAAATTTCGGGCGAATCCATTGACAAAGGGATCGACAATGTGCGTATGCAAATCGAGAGCCGCATTCATCCCGATGACCTGACAATGTACAAAGCCGCTGTCGCCCTGAGCCTGAGCCAGAAAACGCCCTATTCAGTCGATTACCGCATTCAGCTCCCCGGCGGGTTGATTCGTTACATTAATGCTCAGGGTGACTTTAAGCAGGACGATTCGGGCTGCAGTGTAAAAATGGTAGGGACCGCAATGGATATTACCGGCCGGAAACAGGCTGAATATGCACTGAAGAATTCCCTGTCGTTATTGGAAGCAACACTCGAATCAATTCATAACGGAATTCTTGTTGTAAGTTCTAAAGGAACCGTTATAAAAACCAATGCTACTTTCGCCGACATGTGGCATATTCCTGAAAATGTGCTGGCTTCCGGTGATGATTCGATACTGTTGAACCATGTCATGAGTCAGCTTTCTTATCCTGAGGAGTTCATTGCCAAAGTGAATGAGTTATACGAAAAACCTGAGTCCGAAACCTTTGATTTCATAAACTTTAAGGATGGGCGGATTTTTGAACGTATTTCAAAACCAATGATGTTTGAAGGAAAGCCCGAAGGCAGGGTATGGTCTTTTCTCGATGTTACTGCACGGACCCATGCTGCAGACGCGCTGCACGAAGAACGATGGCGCCTTGAAAGCATCGTAGAAGCCACCCGTGCCGGCACCTGGGAGTGGAATGTACAAACCGGGGAGGCGGTTTTCAATCAGGTATGGGCGCAAATGGTCGGTTACACACTCGATGAGTTGGCTCCGTCCAGTATTAAGACCTGGCAAACTTTAACCCATCCCGATGACCTGGAAAAATCAAATCTTCTGTTGAATCACCATTATGCAGGCGAATTACCTTACTATGACTGCGAATGCAGGATGAAGCACAAAAACGGCCACTGGATTTGGATTCACGATCGCGGACGCGTTATCACCCGCACCAATGATGGCAAGCCATTGATGATGTTTGGCACCCACACCGATATCAGCGATCGCAAGCAAGCTGAGGAACAACTACTGATCAGTCAACTGAATTTCAACCAGCTTGTTAGTCAGTTGAACGATATTATCTGGCAGGCCAACGGCGATGGAACGGGAATTACTGATATCAATCATTCATTTGAGAAAGTTTACGGCATATCATCCGCTGAATTCAGCATCAGACCTCAGTTATGGATTGATATGGTACATCCTGATGACCGGAAAATAGCAGAAGAGAGTGGTCGTGAATTATTCGAAAATGGAAATTCAGTAGCAGATTACAGGATAATCCGGCCTGATGGAGAAATTAAATGGATAAATGACCGCAAATCTATTCTGTACGACCAGAATGGAAAAGCCATACAAATGGGAGGTGTTGCCACCGATATTACTGTTCGAAAACTATTGGAAGTACAATTGCAGATAAAGAATTTCGCCATCGATGCTTCGCCAACGGCACTGGGACTTGCTGATTTTAATGGAACTATCTTTTATGTCAATGATGCTTTTATAAAATTATGGGGGTATGACAATAAAACCGAAGTGATGGGCAAACCCATTTCAGAGTTTTCATCGTCTGCAGAATCCAGTGAGCGTCACATTGCTTTAATTAAACTAGGACAAACCATATCAGTCGAGACAGAATGCATCCGTAAAGATGGTACGGAATTTACCAGCCTGCTTTCGGCAGGCATCATAACATCTGCAGAAGGGAATCCTCTTTGCATGATGGCGTTGTTTGTCGATATTACTGAACTGAAAAGAAAAGAAGCTGAAATCAACAGCATGAATGAACAATTAATTCAGGCAAATTCCGAAAAAGACAAATTCTTCTCCATTATTGCCCACGACCTGCGCAGCCCGTTCAATGCGTTTCTCGGGTTTACGCAAATGCTTGTAGAGGAGCTGGATACCATGACTCTAAAAGAAATTCAAAAAATTGCCGTGAGCATGAGAAATTCAGCGACGAACCTTTTCAGGCTACTTGAAAACTTGCTGGAATGGTCACGCATCCGGAGAGGTATAACGCCCTATGAACCTGAGCCTGTACTTTTAGCTTCTGCTATTACTGAAGCCATCCGATCAGTAGCAGACTCGGCAACTAAAAAAGGGATAGAAGTTATGTGTAACATTCCAGCAGACCTGGAGGTTTTTGTGGACAAGTACATGTTGGCATCTACTGTTCGCAACCTTGCCTCAAATGCATTAAAATTTACCAAAAGTGGTGGAAAAATAACGATTACAACTAATCCGGCAATCAATGGCTCTGTTGAAGTTTCAGTAAAAGATACGGGCATAGGAATGAATAACGATATACTTTCGAACCTTTTCCGGCTTGATGTACAAACAAACCGCAAAGGCACCGATGGCGAACCCAGCTCAGGCCTGGGTTTGATCATCTGCAAAGAGTTCGTTGAGAAACATGGTGGAAAACTCCGGGTTGAAAGCCAGGAAGGATATGGAAGTGTGTTCTATTTTACCCTCCCTGTGACAAGTAAGGTTTAGAGTCAGGAAAAGACACCGTCCCCTTTAAGGGGAGGGATGGGGAGGGGGCTTTTACCAGCAGACGAATAATTCCGGGATGTAACTGATATGATTGTGCCCGACCTCTAAAATTTAAACAGACTCTAAGTCAGTTGAATGATCAGGAGGCAGCAAACGTGAAAACACAACAAAATGGAAAATTATAACATTACCCGGACAAAACTCTCAATTCTTTGCCTGGAGGATTCAAAGATTGATGCTGATTTGATTTATGAAAGGCTCATTGGAGAAGGGTACGCGATGCAATTTGACATTGTCTCAACAGAATTGGAGTTTATCAGCAAACTCAGGGAAACAAACTATGACCTGATCCTTTCTGATTACAACATGCCTGGATTTAATGGTCTTGCAGCCCTGAAACATGCCTCCTTTGTTTGCCCCGAAGTTCCGTTTATTTGTATTTCAGGAACAATCGGCGATGATACCGCTGTTGAGTTGCTCAAGCAGGGAGCATCTGATTACGTGCTCAAGGACAGACTGGCAAGGTTGCCTTTTGCCATTCAAAGGGCATTAAAGGATGTTCACGAGAAAGAGGCTTTTACTAAAAATGAGCAAAAGTTCAAGAACCTGGTTGAAAATTCCCTGAATGGCATATTTACTACCAATATTGAAGGTGAATTGCTTTTTGCAAACCCTGCCCTGTGCGAAATGATGGAATATGGTTCTTTTGAAGAATTTAAACAATTTGGCGTCAACCGTTCTTATAAAAATACGGAGGACAGAGTAAATTTTATTGAGCGGTTACGTATTGAGAAACGTGTATCCAATCATGAACTTATTCTGATAACAAAAAATGGCAATGAGATTGATATTATTATAAGCGCTTATCTGGAGGAAGACAGGATCACAGGGACCTTAATTAATGTTACAGAATATAAACTTGCGGAAAACGAACTAAGAAAATTATCCCAGGCTGTTGAACAAAGCCCGGTTTGTGTTTTAATAACCGACCTTGAGGGAAAGATTGTTTACGGTAATCCCAAAGTTTGTGAATTGAGCGGATATTCAAGTGAAGAGCTGTTGGGGCAGAACCCACGAATATTTCAATCAGGCCAAACCCCGGAGAAAACCTATGAGATACTATGGGATACGATCATCGCAGGAAAAACATGGCAGGGCGAATTTCTCAACAAAAAGAAAAACGGTGAACTTTTCTGGGAATTTGCATCAATTTCTCCGATCATCGATACCAATGGGTTGATCACAAATTTCCTTGCTGTAAAGGAAGACATCACCGAACGGAAAAAAATGATTGACCGTTTAGAAGAAGCCAAGACAAAAGCTGAAGCCGGTGACAGGCTGAAAACGGCTTTCATTCATAACATTTCTCATGAAATGCGCACCCCGTTGAACGGAATCCTGGGATTCAGCGGATTAATTACGCAGCCTGATTTGTCGGCTGAAGAGAAAGCAAGGTATTCTGATGTTATAAATGTCAGCAGCGCACGATTGCTCAATACGGTCACAAATTATATGGACATCTCCATGATTGAATCACGGAATATGGAGTTTCACCTGAAGTTATTTGATTTTCTTCCTGAACTGCATACGATGCTGGAGCGATTCCAACCACTTTGTGCTGTCAAATCGCTCATTATACAGCTTCAGATCCCGCCGGAAACGGGAAACACCCGGATTATTTCAGATGCTGAGTTGTTCAGGAAAATACTCGGCCATTTACTTGACAACGCAATTAAATTCAGTCATAGGGGAATGATCGTTTTTGGCTTTACAAAAAAAAGGGATGCATTTGAGTTTTTTGTAAAGGATGATGGAACCGGCATCAGTAAGGAGGCACAATCCCGGATTTTTGAAAATTTCGTCCAGGAAGAGGTGCTGAGCACAAGAGGCTATGAAGGCAGTGGTCTTGGATTGTCAATTGCGCAAGGTATGGTACAGTTGCTTGGCGGTAAAATCCGCGTGGAATCTGAAAAAGGGCAAGGTTCGGTGTTTTTCTTTACGTTGCCTTATGATCTTGCCTCAATCAGCACAACCATACCAGAAGAAACTGTCAACCGGGTTGTTCATGCTGAAAATTTATCCATCCTCATCGCCGATGACGATGAATCCAATTTATTGTATCTGGAAACAATTCTCAAAGGAGGCAATCTTACATTATTTTTAGCCAGAGATGGCAAAGAGGCAGTGGAACAGTGTTATGCACATCCGGAAATTTCGCTGGTGCTCATGGATTTGAAAATGCCGCTTATGGACGGACTTGAAGCCACCGGGGAGATCAAACTAATTCGGGAAAATTTGCCGGTTATTGCCATTACCGCTTATGCCATGGCTACTGATGAAAAGAAAGCCAGGGAAGCAGGGTGCGATGATTATATAGCCAAGCCATTTCAAAGGGATGTATTATTGCGGAAATTGAGAAAATTCGGGATCGATTTCGTGAAATACCCATAGGCAGAAGGCCTATGCAACCCGTGAATGACAATAATGAGTTTTCCAGGTGACCACGTAGTCAAAATTATTGGCATTTAAAACAGTGAAAGAACAATGCTCAAATTCAGAATAATTTAATATGATTGATCGGAATCGTACCAGTAGATTTAATTATTCTATTTGGTCAATAATGACCCCACCCCGTCCCTCCCCTTGGAGGGGAG
>Ga0247841_10009936_pt1 | contig 13127 bp, 9 predicted proteins | sample LaCruzMarch2015__2_FD_192410 | JGI IMG/M metagenome (GOLD analysis project Ga0247841, IMG submission 192410) | Freshwater microbial communities from meromictic Lake La Cruz, Castile-La Mancha, Spain - LaCruzMarch2015_18m | ecosystem: Environmental > Aquatic > Freshwater > Lake | place: Spain... | reverse complement strand
TTGTTATTTTTCTGGTTACAAATGTTTCTCCTCGAATAGGGCTTTCATGATTGAATAATATTCCATTACATGCAAATAGGTTATATGCTTCTCTATAATTAACAGTAATCCAGTAAGCATAAAGTTTTGCAACAGCATAAGGACTTCTTGGATAAAAAGGGGTTTTTTCGTTTTGTGGAACTTGCTGAACTAAACCATAAAGTTCACTTGATGAAGCCTGATAAATTCTTGTTTTATTTATAAGACCGAGAAGGCGGATAGCTTCTAAAATTCTTAATGTTCCAATTCCGTCAGTATTGGCAGTATATTCAGGAGTATCAAAGCTTACTTTTACATGGCTCATTGCTGCCAGATTATATATTTCATCAGGTTTGGTTTCCTGAATTATACGGATTAAATTTGTAGAATCTGATAAATCACCATAATGCAAAATAAAGTTTTTATTTTCAACATGAGGATCCTGATAAAGATGATCAATCCTGTCGGTATTGAACAAAGAACTTCGTCTTTTAAGTCCGTGAACGATATAGTCTTTCTTTAATAAAAGTTCTGCAAGATAAGCGCCATCCTGACCTGTTACACCGGTAATTAATGCTATTTTTTTCATTTTATTATTTAGTTATTATATAAAAACATTCAAAAGTAAATATTTTAGACCATTTCATGAAATAATTTTTCAAAACACAGATATGTTTTGGTTACAAAAAAATTTAATGTCATAAAGATTACAATTTATAAAAAAATATCTTAAATTTGTTTTTGATAATAAATTGTTAAAACTAAGTTATTTAATATAAAAAAATATAATGTTATGAAAAAAACAAGTTTAATCAAATTCTTTATAATTCTGTTTGCAGTTATAGGATTTATTTTTACCAGTTGTAAAAAAGATAAAACAAATGAAGAAGTTACAGACACAACGTCGTTGCAGCAACTATCAAAAGATGAGACAGATATACAATCTGCTTCAGATGAAGGCATGAATGATGCAAATGATGTAATGGCACATGGCAGTACAAAATCTTTGAATTGGTTGCCATGTCATGCAACAGTTGATTCAGCGAGTATTGTTGATGATACCATTACTTATACAATTACATATAATGGTTTAAATTGTATTGGAAACAGAAGCAGAACAGGAACAATTAAAGTTAAAAGGAATATTAATACTCCATGGTATCAGGCAGGGTGTAAGGTTTATGCTCAATTTATTAATTTTAAAATTACTAAAGTATCTGGTAAGTCAATAACAATTAATGGAACAAAATTATTTGAAAATGTAAGCGGAGGTTTGGTACTGAATTTAGGAAATGGTTCTACTTCAACTGTAATACATAAAGTTTCGGGAGTTATTCTTGCAACTTTTGATGATACTTCAACAAGAACGTGGCATATCTCAAGACAAAGAACATTTACAGGTATTTTCCCCAATCAGGTTGTTATGACAACAGATGGATTTGGTACAGAATCAACATATAGTAACCTTGAAGCATGGGGTATAAACAGGCATGGTGAGTTATTTTATTCTCAGATTAATCAATCGGTAGTTCATAAACAAACTTGTAATTGGGATCCGGTTTCAGGTAAAATAATTCATCAGATACCGGGAAATAGCAAAAGTGTAACTATTACTTTTGGTTATGATGATAATAATCAACTTGTTTCATTTTCAGGAACTATTTGCCCTACAAGGTGCAAGTTAGATTGGTTGAAAAACAGTCATACCGGCACTTTATATATTCAAATTTAATTTACATTAAAATGAAACGAAGGCTATCTCAAAAGAGATAGCTTTTTTATTTTTACTGAATTAAGGTAAAAAATTGTTTCTTTCCAAAATAATTACTTATTGTACATAAAGTTACTAAGAGAATCTGCCATAAACTGCTTAAAATTAATGTATGGTGAATAAATCTCCGTATTAATAAATTGTTATGTATTTTTGTAAAAAAATAATATGTACCGAAAAATCGACTTCCAGGATTTAGGAACAATAGAATATAAGGATGCATGGAAATATCAAGAAGCTCTGTTTAATAAGCTTTTAGATGTTAAAAGAAATAATATCCAACAGCATGAAACGATAAAAAAAGCAACATCAAATCATTTCATTTTTTGTGAACATCCGCATGTTTATACTCTTGGTAAAAGTGGTTCTGAAAATAATCTGCTAATAAATGATGATTTTTTAAAAAAGATTAATGCAACATACTATAAAACAGACCGTGGTGGTGATATTACGTATCATGGATATGGGCAAATTGTGGGTTACCCAATTTTTGACCTTGAAAACTTTAATATTGGTATAAAGGATTATATTTTTAAATTAGAAGAAACAATAATCGATACATTAAAAGAATTTAATATTTTTGCCAGTCGATTAGATAATGCAACCGGCGTTTGGATTATTCAACTTCAAAAACAGCAATATCATAAGATTTGTGCTATCGGGGTTAAAGCAAGCAGATGGGTAACTATGCATGGATTTGCATTAAATGTTAATACTGATTTGTCATATTTTAAGCATATCAATCCATGTGGTTTTGTTGATAAGGGGGTTACTTCGATGCAAAAGGAACTTGGTTACAATGTTGATTTAAATAAAGTAAAAGAAATAATTAAGAAAAATATATTAGAGAAATTCAATTAACTCAGATAATAAATTAAAGTAAATTAAACAAAATATATGGAAAAACGATGGTTAATTAAAGAACAAGCAAATGAAGAAGATGTAAAAAGATTGTCAGAACAGCTTGATATAGATAATATAATTGCAGAATTATTGGTACAACGTGGTATAAAAAACTATGAAGAAGCAAAATCTTTTTTTCGTCCGGATTTACAACAATTATATGATCCTTTTTTGATGAAAGATATGGATATTGCAGTTGTAAGATTAGAAAAAGCCTTAAAAAACAATGAGAAAATTTTGATTTATGGTGATTATGATGTTGATGGAACTACTGCCGTAGCAATGGTTTTTTCATTTCTTAAAAAAAGATATTCAAATTTAGGTTATTATATTCCTGATAGAGATACTGAAGGTTATGGGATTTCATTCAAAGGTATTGACTTTGCCAAGCAAAATGGCTATTCTTTGATTATTGCTCTTGATTGTGGAATAAAAGGGAATGACAAAATAGATTATGCCTCTCAACTTAATATCGATTTTATCGTTTGCGACCATCATCTTCAAGGAGAAAAAGTTCCAAATGCAATTGCAGTTTTAGACCCAAAACAAAATGATTGTAGTTATCCTTTTAAAGAACTTTCTGGCTGCGGTGTAGGATTTAAATTTTTGCATGCATTCTCAATAAAAAATAATATTCCTTTTGGCGAATTAATTTCTTATCTTGACTTGGTAGCTGTAAGTATAGCATCTGATATTGTTCCAATTATTGGAGAAAATAGGATACTTACTTTTTTTGGATTAAAATTATTAAATTCAAATCCAAGAATTGGTTTAAAATCTATAATAAAAACAGCAGGAATGATAAATCAGGAAATTTATGTGAATGATATTGTATTTAAGATTGGGCCAAGAATCAATGCTGCAGGGAGGTTAGAGACAGGAAATATAATCGTTGATTTACTAACTACTGATGATGAAAAATTAGCAGAACAACTTGCTCCAGAAATTAATACATTAAATACACAGAGAAAAGATCTTGATTGCAGTATTACCGAAGAAGCAATAAAAACAATAAAAGAAAACCAGGATTTAGTAAATAGAAAAACTACTGTTTTATATAATCCAACATGGCACAAAGGAGTTTTAGGTATCGTAGCATCAAGATGCACAGAAACTTATTACAGACCAACTATAATTTTAACAGAATCATGTGGATTGGCTGTCGGATCTGCCCGTTCTGTACAAGGATTCGATCTTTACAAAGCAATAGATGCATGCAGTGATTTATTAGTAGGTTATGGAGGACACATGTATGCAGCCGGTCTAACATTAAAAATTGAAAATATTCAGGCATTTCAGGATAAATTTGAGAAAATTGTTTCTGAAACAATTAATCCCGAACTTTTAATTCCTAAAATTGAAGTTGACGCTAAAATTAGTATAAACGAAATAACACCTAAACTTTATAGACTTATTAAACAGTTTCAACCTTTTGGTCCAGATAATATGAAACCGGTTTTTGTTACTGAAAATCTTACAGATAAAGGAACGGCAAAAATCGTAGGTAGAGAAAACGAACATCTCAAATTTGATGTATTTGACATACAAAATAATAGTAATTATTTCTTTAGATCAATTGCTTTTAGACAAAGTAATAAATATAATTTAATCAAATCAAAGCCATCATTTGATGCTTGTTATTGTATTGAGGAAAATGAATTTCTTGGAAATGTTAGCATACAATTGAAAATTAAAGATATAAAATAAAGGCAATATAATTTGGAGTAATATTACCTTGTTTATAAAAGTTGAAAAGATAAGATATATTGCAATATTAGCAGTTTATTCGGTGATAGAAAATTTCCATGAACAATAATAATTTTCGGGATGATTATCCGGTGGGCAACCTATACATTCAGTTTTAATTCTTGAATCAATTGAATCAGCAAAGCTTCTGTATTCAACAATTCCTGCAGATTTGCATGGATAATCATCTAATCCTTTTCTTTTTCTTGCAGATTGTACTTTACAATCAAGCATCCGGAATATAAAACTATTGGTAGTTTCATCAATTATTTCCTGTTTATTTATTGATGCATAAAGACGCATTTGTAATGCTTTCTTTAATCCTTCAAGTCCTGAATTATCTGATAATTTTAAATATTTTTTTATAGACCACGCTTCAAAAGGAGAAAATTGTGCCCAGCATGAATCATTGCATCGTTTAGCCTCAAACATTCCGTAAGCATTTTCTACAGCCTGAAACCATACACCATCGTTTGCCAACCAGTTAACAGCAACATTTTCTTTTAAATTGTTCAATTCTTCTTTTGAAAAATTCAATAATGGAACAGGAATATCATCTTTCATTTCAAAACCAATTGTTTTGGCTAATCTTTTCATTTGTATATCATAGCTTTGTTTGTAAGCACTTTCCAATATTTTCATAGCTTTTTCCTGTCCAAACTGGTGTTGTACTTCTATAAACCACAATGCATGATGCATCATAGTGCGATGAAAATAATCAATAAGAAGCCTTGCAATTTCTTCTTTAGTTAAATTATCTTGTAAATTCATTTTCATTTTAATTAAATATATTCTTTAATTTCAATTTCTCCGTTTAGTGCCATAAAACCATTCATAGCAAGGGTTTCCATTTCATTTTCACCCGGATAAAATTTTACCTGAGCAATATGTTTTACACGTTCAGCAATATCATTAACTAGTATATTACTATAAGCCAAGCCACCTGTAATAAGAATTCCGTCAACATTTCCTTTTAAAACCGTACTTAATGCACCAATTTCTTTTGCTACCTGATATGATATAGCAAAATAAATCAATTCGGCATACTTATCACCATTTTCAATTCTTTTTTCAACTTCTATTGCATCGTTTGTACCAAGGTAAGCAATAAGACCACCTTTACCTTTTAACTTTTTTAAGATTTCCTTTTGAGTATATTTTCCAGAGAAACATAATTCAACTAATTGTCCTGCAGGAACACCTCCGCTTCTTTCAGGTGACATTGGTCCTTCTCCGTTTAATCCGTTATTTACATCTATAATTCTTCCATTTTTGTGTGCACCAACAGAAATTCCTCCTCCCATATGAGCAACTATAACACTTATCTCATTATAACTTTTACCTATTTCATTGGCAAAATGTCTTGCAATTGCCCGCTGGTTAAGAGTGTGAAGAATACTTTTACGAGGTAATTCGGGCATACCTGAAATTCTTGCAATATCTTCTAATTCATCTACACAGGTAGGATCAACAATAACTGCATTAACGTTATTGCCTATTTCTTTAGCAATTTCATAAGATATCAATCCTCCAAGATTTGATTCATGCTCAGCCATAGGATTGTGAATATCTCTTATCATTGCTTTATTAACTTTATAAATTCCGCCTGTAATTGGCTTTAGCAAGCCTCCTCTGCCAACAACGATATCAATTTCAAACAGATTAATTCCTGCTTTTTTTAATTCATCAATAATCATTTGTTTACGAAATTCAAACTGGTCGGCAATTTTAGCATAATTAGCCAGTATTTCAGGAGGATGCTTAACATTAATGAAAAATGCACGTTTCCTATTTTCAAATACAGCAATTTTAGTAGAAGTTGAACCGGGATTTATTGCTAATATTAAATTGTTCATATCAAATAGATTTTAATTTGTTTATAATTATTTAAGACAGTTAATTCTTATAAACAAAAATAAGAATAAAAATTGCATAAACAAATTAATTAATAAAATTTATTCTGTTTGTTTTCTGTTATAATTTTTTTAATAACATGACTGTTTTCTTTAGTTATGAACGTAAAAATATGGAATTTGCTTGACGGCAAGATTGATAAATTTTTATATTTTTGTTTTGATTTTTACATGAAGAATGGTTATTTAAAAACTATTAAGTAAATTTGTACAATGAAATAAAATATTTATTAATTATAAGTTGACCAATAAGTTAATAATTTATAAAATGAAAATTTATATACTATTATTTCTTTTTTATTATTCAATCACAATTTGTTTTTGCCAAGATACTACAATAATATATTTTGATAGTAAATGGAAAGAAACCAATATAAAGGATTCTATGAAATATTATAGAAAACTGATAAATAAACAAAATCTATTTGAAGCTATAGATTATGATAAAAGTGGCAATATTCAAATGAATGGTCAATTTAATGATAAAGAATGCAAGTTAAAGACTGGAAAGTTTATATATTATTATAAAAATGGAAATAAATGGGAAGTTAAAATATATAATAATTATGGAGAACTTGATAGTAGCTCAATTGGCTGGTACTCAAACGGAAAAATAAAATATTCAGGTAAATATAAAAACGGATTAAAAATTGACAATTGGGTAAATTATTATGAAAATGGAGGTAAAAAGGAAGTGAAATTCTATAATAAAAAAGGAGAGCTTGATAGTAATTCAATTGGATGGGATTCAAATGGGAAAATTGAATATTCAGGTAAATACAAAAATGGATTAAAAACTGGGTTTTGGACAAAGCATTTCGAAAATGGATCACCAAAGGAAGAAAATTTCTATAATGAAAAGGGAGACCTTGATAGTTCTTCAATAGGTTGGTACTCAGATGGAAAAATTAGATTTACAGGAAAACATAAATATGGTTTTAAGATTGGTCCCTGGATAAGATATCATAATAATGGAAATAAAATGGAAATAAAATATTATAATAGTCTTGGGAAACTTGATAGTGCATTAGGATGGAATTTAAATGGAAAAATTGAATATTCAGGTACTTATAAAAATGGTTTAAAAACAGGGTCTTGGATAACATTCTTACAAAATGGAAAAAAAGTTGAAGATAATTATAATGAAAAAGGAGAACTTGAAGGAAACTCAATAGGATGGTACTCAAATGGGAAAATTGAATATTCTGGCACGTACAAAAACGGAGTAATAATAGGACTTTATACAAAATGTTTCGAAAATGGAGCTAAAATGGAAGAATCTTTATATAATGAGAAAGGAGAACTTGACGGAAATTCAATAGGATGGTACTCAAATGGTAAAATACAATTTACAGGGAAATTTAAAAATGGATTTAGAATTGACCTTTGGGTAAGAAATTATGAAAATGGAAATAAAAAAGATGAATGTTCTTTTAATAAAAGAGGAGAACTTGACGGAAATTTGACAGCATGGTACCCAAATGGGAAAATACAATATTCAGGCAAATTTAAAAATGGATTGAAAATTGGTATTAGCACAATATATTATGAAAATGGAAATAAAAATGAAGAGGGTTATTTTAATGATAAAGGGAAAATTGATAATAATTATATTCTGTGGTATAAAAATGGAACAATTCAAAATTCAGGGAAATTTACTAATGGCAAACGTAATGGTGAATGGATATCATATTTTGAAACTGGAAAAATCAGTACAAAGGAAATTTTTAAAAATGGTAAAATTTCGAATATTCAATATTTTAATGAGGATGGAACTATAAATAAAGGGAAACAATCAAAAACAAATGATTCAACAATAATATTATTACCACAGTTCCCAGGAGGAGAAGATAGTTTAAGAAATTTTCTGGTAAGAAATATAAAATCTCTTGAAACACCAAAAGATCATAAAGTTCATGTAAAAGTTATGCTTTATATTTATATCGATTCCGAGGGAAATGTTTCAGTTGATGGAAGTGGAGACCATGATATTGATGAAAAAGCTATAAGAGTAGTAAAAAAATTACCGAAATTTATTCCGGGAAGAGATCATTTAAAAAACATTAATTCAGAATTGGAAATACCAATTGAATATGATTTAAATTGAAACAGTTTTTAATTCTTAAGCCCCTTTCAAATCCTTTTTATCTTTAATTACACCACGTTGAAGAAGGCTTTTATAATTTGAACGGAGGCGGATAATCCAAAATATTCTTTGTTCTTCGTAAAAATCATTTTTATTAAGTATTTTACGTCTCGCAGAATTATAGAAATAAAATAAAAGAGAAAAAGATTTTTCACCATCTTGCTCTTTTGAGTAATAATAAAATGGGAAAATACTTTTTTCAATATTCCCGTCTTTATGAACATTTGCATATAACAAATACAAAAATCTGAATTCATGGTCATGGTTTACATATTTATCATTATAAATTGCCCCCCAAAAAAAAATTGTTCTCTTTTTAACATCATAAAAATTCTTATGTGCATACAAATACCATAAAATATTATAGTTTTCAGAATAACTATCCTTACGATGATAATAAAATGGCTGAACAGAAAAATATTGTGATGTCATAGTTTTTTTATACCACACAACAGGAGCAAGATGGAAAGATTTATAGTTTTCGGCTTCCCTATATTCACAAAGAGGTGCAATAAAACTTACAGATTTAAAATCTGTTCTGCTTTTATATCTGAAAAGTAAAACCAACAAATTAAATTTTTTTGTACTGTCAATCCCTGAATAATAATTGAAAGCAGGGAATAAAGTAATTCTTTTAAAATCTTTCTTTTTTATAAACCAGAAAAGCGGGGTTACCATAATATGTTTATTTATCATATCATTTGAAAACCCTGAAGAAAAAAGCGGGAATATGGTTAATGATGAACGGTTTGTATTATTTAAACTCCAGATTACAGGAAACAATACTTTATTATTTTTTTCATTATTCTTTTTTGCCCAGAAAATCGGAAAGATATAGTTTGTAGTAATCGTATCTTTGGATGTAAAAAGTTTTTTGTTCCACCAAAGAGGGAATAAAATATTTTTACGTTTATCTTTTGTTTTAAAATTCCAATATAATGTGCCTATCATCAAATGTTTATCTTCATTTAAGGCGGAATGTCCTTTAGAAAATAAAGGCAAAATTGTAAAAGACTGGTAAAATGTATTTTTTAAATTCCATAAAATCGGAAATAATACTTTATTATCATGATTGCTGTTATTAAAAGACCAATAAACAGGAAATATTACATTTGAACGTGAAATTTTATTTACTATAGTTTCATTTTTATACCACCAAACCGGGAATAAAATATTCCTGAAGCCATCCGGATTTTTAAAATGCCAGAAAACCGGTGTTATCATCAAATGTTTATTTTTATTATTATTTGAATGTCCGGCCGAAAAAAGAGGTAAAACAGTAAATGATTCTGAATAATCATTTTTCAGACTCCATAGAATAGGAAGGAATACTTTATTCTTTGTTGTCTTGTCTTTATAAGACAGATATAAAGGGAAAACATAATTAAAATCAGTAGTATCTGCAAAACTATAACCTTTATTCTGATACCATAACGGAAATAAAATATTTTTACATCTTTCATCATTTTTAAAATGCCAGAATAAAGTTGAAACAACAAGATGTTTATTTTTATTATCAACAGAATGTCCGGTAGAAAAGAAAGGGATGAATGTGAAAGACTTGTAATCCGGATTTTTATAATTCCAGCTTAAAGGAAAAACAATCTTATAACTATAATACTTTTCTTTATAAGACCAGTAAAATGGGAAAAACACATTTGAATAAGTTGTATCTGAACTCTTATATTGTTTATTCTGCCACCATACAGGAAATAAAACATTTTTGTAACCATTATGAAATTCTTTATGCCAGAATAATGAAGCAATCATAAGGTGTTTCCTGCTATTATCAATCGAATGACCTGAAGAAAAGAACGGAACAAATGTAAATGATTTATAATTCGGATTTTCAAAACCCCATGTTACAGGAAATAAAATTTTATAATTCCGCTCTTTATCAATATAAGACCAGTAAAGAGGAAAAATAACATTTGAAAATGAAGTATCGGAGTTCATAAATTTCTTTTTCACCCAGAAAAAAGGAAAAAGCACATTATTACTTACATAATTATCTTTAAAATGCCAGAATAACGGTGTAACCATCAAATGATGAGTTTTATCGTCACGTGAATTTCCAATAGAGAAAAGAGGAATAAATGTTACGGATTTATAAAATGAGTCTTTATAGCTCCAGAATACAGGAAATATTGTTTTATTATTATTTTCTCTGTCTTTATAAGACCAATAAACAGGAAAAAGTATATTTGAAACAAATCCGTTGGAATCATTCACATTCTTTTTGTACCACCAAATAGGAAATAATATATTTTTTATTTCTTCATAATTGTTTAAATGCCAGAATAATGGTGTTATCATAATGTGTTTTCTTTGCTCATCAGTTGAATACCCGATAGAAAATATAGGAGCCAAAGTTGTTGACTTATAAATACTATTTTTCAGACTCCAGAACAAAGGAAAAAGTATATTATTTTTTATTTTACTATCTTTAAAAGACCAGAAAACAGGAAATATAACATTGGATTTTTTAACATCATTATTTTGAATAGTAGTTTTATTCCAGAATATAGGAAAAAATATATTTTTTGTTGCTTCTTCAGATTTAAAATGCCAGAAAAACGGTGATACAGCATAATATTTATTGTGGTTATTGTTGAATGTGCCAAAAGAACACAAAGGAAAAACAGTATTGGTCTTTTTACAATTATCCTTAAATGACCAGTATAACGGGAAAAATATAAGATGAGACTTTTCGGCAATCCTGTCATTTTTATACCAGAGCAGAAAGAGAATGTTATTCTGAATAAATAAACCGTCAGGTGATTTTGTAAATTCAAGAAGATCAATTTCTGGAGCAATCTCAAAAAAACGAAAAGAACGGGAATTAACGGTAAAATCTTTATTATAATGAAATACTGATGGATAATAAGTTGAAAACAATCTGAAATCAACATTTGCAGAAGTACTGTCGTACCAGTAAGCAGGAAAAAAATATGTATTTTTACGTGGTTCTGAATAATTGTAGTGATACCTGAAATCTGAAAATAAAATCTGTAAGTCTTTATTTTCTTTTGTTTTATTGTACTTTATTAGTGGCCACAAATTAACTTTCCAATCACGGGCAAGACCAAAATCAAAAGCCATTTCAGATTTGGCAGAATCATTCTGCGACATGGCTAAGCCTGAAATAATAACAAAAATTACAAATAAGGAAATTATTTTTAATTTATGTTTCATTTTATTTGCTGGCTTAAATTGTCATTAATTTCATTTCAAAATTACAATAAAGCAAAGCCCATGTTATGCTTTCGTACTTTTTATAAATCAAGAATACCAAATGTTTGATTATACGGAATATTTAAATCAATAAATTGAAATTTTGGGGTTGTATATTGTTTTATAAGATTGTAAATTTTTACACTTTCAGTATCCGAGGAAAGATAAAATTCAATAGTTTTTTCAGTATCAGCTTGAGCAAAAAGCTTTGTGTCATTTGGAATTATATTCCTTTCTTGAAGTTTTAATTTTCCTTTATTTTGAAATACTATTTTTGCAAATTCTCCAGTCCTTTTGGAATGATCAAGATTAAATGGAACTATTTGCAAATTTTTAAGCGGTAATTCGTGAACATCACCACCAACACAATATTCTGCAATAGAGATTGTTGAAATCATCATAGTAATTTCTTTTTGCAAAAAATATCTAAAATATCCATCTGCATTTTTGAATAAAGGGTCACTATCATTTAAAAAACGCAGAAAGAAACTTGTGTCAAGTAAAACAGAATTATGCGTCATAGCTTCCTCTTATTTCTTTTAACCAATTATCAGGGCTTATTCCTCTAAGCCAAGATTTCTTTGCTTTGTCTCGCAATTTTTTTAAATATTGTTCGTCATATTTTGGTTGATAATCAACAAGTTCTATAAATTTTAAAGTTGAAGTATCAATTTCTCCTGTTTCCGAATGTTGCTTACCTGTTGCACGAATACCGAATGTTTTGTAAAGCATATTATCATCATACTGCTCTAAAAAACTAATAGGAGTTTGAATTCTAACTGTTCCAATTTCTTCAACATAAATATGAATATTTGCTTTGTCTTTGCCGCCGGCATTTGTTACTTTACCATAAAAATAAAATTCAGCATCTGCCCAAATCGCTTCAGTTCTGTAATATCTTGTTGTCCTGTCAATTTTTACTTCATAAGTATTTTCAAGTGATGTTTTAATACTGAATGCATAATTGCGTTTAACAGCTATATCCTGAATGTTCTCAAATGCTTTTGCAGTAGAAAGGTCAAGAAAATCTATATTTTGAACTTGGCTAACTTGCCCAATAATTGCATTGAAACCGATGATGAATTGAATAGAAGTCTTAAAAATATGTTTAACGGAACCTTCTTCTATTTTATAGCTTATTGTTGGTCTTTCTCTTTTATCTCCAGAAAAAAGTAAATTCTCAGCATTTTCAAGTATAGAAATAATTTCTCGAATATCATAATTTTCCGGAGAAAGATCAAGATTCCCCTTTGAGCCGGTTATTCTTATTTCTATGTATCCGATTTTTTCCACATTACAAATATACTATTTTAACGTGAGTTCGAAATAAGAAAATAAAAAAATGTTGTCATAATTAACACTATTTTGTTAATAACTATTTGTTAATCAATATAAT
>Ga0247841_10009934_pt1 | contig 13128 bp, 13 predicted proteins | sample LaCruzMarch2015__2_FD_192410 | JGI IMG/M metagenome (GOLD analysis project Ga0247841, IMG submission 192410) | Freshwater microbial communities from meromictic Lake La Cruz, Castile-La Mancha, Spain - LaCruzMarch2015_18m | ecosystem: Environmental > Aquatic > Freshwater > Lake | place: Spain... | reverse complement strand
GCTTTCTGAGATAGAAAAAAAAGGAATAAACGTTGTTTATCTCTCTCTTCATGTCGGCCTCGGTACTTTTGCGCCCGTGAAGGCAGATGAGATTGAAGAACACAAGATTCATGAGGAGCAATATTCTGTTACGCCTGAGGTGTTGAAAACAATCATCCAAGCCAAAAAAAATGGCAGGAAAATCTATGCCGTTGGCACTACTACAACCAGAGTTCTTGAACACTTATTTTCTACAAAGAAGATTGAGGAGCTGGAGGATGCAAAGAACGAGTTTGCAGGGTGGACGAACATCTTCATTTACCCTGGCTATAAATTTCATTGTGTTGATGGCCTTGTTACCAATTTTCATCTTCCCAAGTCAACATTATTGATGCTGATTTCGGCATTTGCAGGAAGAGAGAAAATTTTTGCAGCCTATCAAGAAGCGATTGACAAAAAGTACCGGTTTTTTTCCTATGGCGATGCAATGTTAATTACTTAAAAAATTACTATGAGATCAAAGAAGGGGATAGTATTAATTCTAGGAATAGTTCTCTGCCTTGCTTTTTTCTCAAGATGCCTTGCTTCTGGCACCGTTGTTATCAACGAGGTATACCCGAATCCAGCGGAAGGTGAATCAGAGTGGATTGAACTGAAAAATTCATCCTCAGACTCAATTGAACTCAGCAGCTATACAATCAGTGACAATACAGGGAAAGGCATTTCGCTTTCTGGTCTATCAATCAGCGGCGGCGGTTATCTGTTATTGCAGCAAAAAACAGTTTTTTCCTTCAATTTGAACAATTCTGGAGACGTTTTAACATTAAAAAATAATGAGATTATCTCTGACAAAATTACTTACGGGAATTTTGACGACGGCAACAAATCAGATAATGCCTCAGTTCCTGATAAGGGCAGGTCAGTCGCTAGAAGAATTGGCTCTTACTTGGGAGTAAATAGGGTTGATTTTTTCATTGGCGAAAAAACCCCCGAAGCTGATAATTTGCAAAAAGATTATCCTAACACAATTCAGATCTCTGAGATTCTACCTGCCCCATCTCAAGGTAAAGAAGAGTTTATAGAATTAGTAAATACAGGTCCTGAGATGATTTGTCTAACAAACTGGACAATCAATGATATCGCAGGCTCTCGCCCGTTTATATTGCAGGGATGTTTGAAGCCTCATGAATACAAAATAATTTATAAATCAGAAAGTCATTTATCCTTAAATGATAGTGGCGAGAGTATTCGTCTTTTTGCCCCAAACGGAAAGCTGATCAGCCAAATTAGTTTTGACAAAGCCAAAAAAGGCCTGTCTTTTTCTCAATTAGAAAATAACTGGTTTTGGTCTGAGGAATCGCCAGGCCAAGAGAACCATTCAAAATTTATTGAAGCTATTGTTGAACCAGTGCCCAAATTATCGGGCGCTAAGAGTAGTTCTGGTGTTATTGGAGTGGTGACAGCTTCTCCTGGAGTACTATCAAGCCAATATGGTTATCTCCAAAATCAGGAGGAGGCGTTACAATTTTATTCTTACGATAAAGATTTTCCCGAGATTGAAGAAGGCGATCTCGTAAATATAACCGGAGAGATTACATATCCTCATGGCGAAAAACGAATAAAAATTAATGGGAAAGAAAACCTTGTCATTATTAGTCATGGTGTTCCTTTAGAGGCAAGGGAGCTTTCATATTTTGATTCCACATCACTCGGTTATCTTATCAAGAGAAGGGGATTCGTCTCTGAAAAAACCGGGAACGGTTTTATCCTAAGATCAGACTGGGGTGATATTCTGGTCAGAGAAACAAATCTCTTTCCTAAAAAACAGTATAAGACAGGCGCGGAACTGGAAGTTGAGGGGATATTGTCTATCTATGATTCAAACTTCCGGATATTGCCAGTTGGGGTTGAAAATGTTACACTAAGTAGTCGAAATATATTGCCGAGAACCGGTCCGTTTGACTCTATATTTATCAGTTTCGTTATAGCAACAATACTATGGTTCATGTATCAAAAAGTGAAAAAGAGACAATAGAGATAGCGAAGGTGATTGCTTCCAAAGTAAGAGGAGGAGACATTTTGGGCCTATCGGGGGATCTCGGTAGCGGAAAAACAACGTTTGCCAAAGGTTTTTGTGCTTTTTTTGGTATTACCGAAATCGTTACAAGCCCCACTTTTGCTATTATGAAAAATTATAAAGCAACCGGAGCAGACAGTAAGATTAAAGAAATCATCCATATAGATAGCTATCGAATCGAGGAGATTGAATCTATTGGTTTACAGGAGTATTTCAAAAAAGAAGACACAGTGATACTGATAGAATGGCCGGAGAAGATAGCGAGATTTTTGCCAAAAATATCTAAAAACTTGAAATTCAGATATATTGATGAGACAACAAGAACAATAACTGAGACTTCATAATATGATCCTTACCATTGATACTTCAAGTGATGAAGTGGTAGTCGGGCTTTTGGACAATAATCTTCAGACTGAGCGCCAGGTAAGAAAAAACCTTCCTGCCAGGCAATCTGATGATCTTTTGGGCTTGATAACTGAGCATCTCCAAAACGAAAAAATCTCTTTCTCACAGTTGAAAATGATTGCTGTGAACCCCGGCCCCGGATCATTTACGGGGATCAGGGTCGGCCTAACCACGGCAAATTTTTTAGCCTTCTCTCTAAATATTCCGATCACTGATTCTGATGGTGAAAAAATGAAAGCAAAGACAAAAAAGATCCAATTTATTAAGCCTGTACTTCCGGTCTACGATCGCCTGCCTCATATTACTTTCCCTAAGTCTGGATTATGATAATTCTTCTTGGTAGAATAGTTATGTTTAGTAACTAAGGAAAGTCGATGTTAGAAATAAAACCAAAAAAACAAAACAATAAAAAGAAAATTATTATTATCTCTCTTGTTGCTATCGCTGTATTACTGATCGCTGGCTTTGCATATACAATTGCTCAAGGGTCAAAAATATTCGATAAAAATTCGGGAGAAGGCTCGCCTTTTTTCTCGATTGGCAAAACAGAACAGCTTAAGGGGGAGGGAGACGGTAGAATAAATGTACTTACAATGGGAATGGGCGGAGCCAATCATCCAGGTGGGATGCTGACCGACTCTATGGTTGTCATCAGTATAAATCCAAAGGATAACACTGTTGCGATGCTTTCGATTCCGAGGGATCTGTATGTTCCGATAGCAGATCACAAAAATTCAGTTAAAATAAATGAAGTTTATAGTTTTGGTGAAAAAGAAAAAAAGGGGAGCGGAGCAGCCTTAGTCAAAAAGACGGTCGGCACTATTCTTGATTTACCAATTCATTATTATGTTTCCCTTGATTTTCGTGGTTTCGAAAAAGCAATTGATATACTAGGCGGAATTGATGTCAATGTTGACAAAACCATCATTGACCCACTCTACCCAGCTGACAACATGGTTGATTACAGTCCATTTACCCTGAAGGCAGGACAACACCACCTTGATGGAAAAACAGCTTTAAAGTATGTCAGATCGCGTGAAACATCATCCGATTTCGACCGTTCTGGAAGACAGCAAAAAGTTCTAACAGCGGCAAGAGATAAGGCTTTAAAATTGGGTTTTCTTGCTAACCCTAAAAAGGTATTAGATATATTATCGACTGTCAGTAACAATGTTAGGACAGATTTGACGCCAAGTGAAGTTAAGAGCTTCCTGGACATAGCCAAAGATATTCAAACAGATAAGATGATCTCCAAGGTGCTGACAAACGGAGACAGCGGACCGTTGATCTCCGATTCCAGCACCGGGATCTTCTACCTCAAGCCTAAAACCGGCAATTTTGAACAAATTCAACAAATTGCACATGAGATTTTCCAAGACCCTCAACTTACAGAGGAAAAAGCAAATATTGAGATATTGAATGCAACAAAACAAAGCAATTTGGCTTCAAAATTATCCGCATCCCTAGTCAGCTACGGCTATACCGTGACGAAGACTGGAAATGCCAAGGAAATGTCAGAGAAGACAATAATTTATGATTATTCAAACGGAAAGAAAAAGACCACTTTGCAGTTTTTGAAAAATAGACTGCAGGCCGATATTGTCAAACAGGACAGACAGGATAATAATATCGATATTTCAATTATTCTCGGAAGCGATTATAAAAGTTTTTCAAACAACGCGAGCTAAATGGCCTATTTCTACTCTAAATCAATTAGAAAAATTATCCTATCTTTATTGATAGTCTGGAGCGTCGGCGCATTCTGGTTCTTAAATCATAATCTCTATATAAACTTACTTATTTCAGCGATTGGATCCGTCGCATTATTATTTGCCTGGCTAGAAAACTCCCCGATATTTCTACTCATCTTTTTATCATTCACGACCTCCTTTTCGCTTTACGGTTTTCTTTATCAGTTGAGCTTACCGACCTGGTTAATAATGCTTGCGATTCTAGTGATCTTTGGCTACCTTTTCACATATACGGAACAGAAGATAGGAATATTGGGCAACAAGCGCCTAATATATCTGGTTTTATTCAGTCTGATTATTCTTGAAGTATTTTTAGCCTTGAGCTACTTCTTGATTAGCCCCTTGAGTCAGAGTATCATCATTTCCATTGTTAGCTACCTATTTATCGGTTATTGTTATACGATCTTAGCAAAGCATACTGATAATAAATTTAGTACTTACCTTTTACTGACTGTCCTGGCTGTTGCGGTCGTGTTAATTTCCTCTTCATGGGCTGGCATTTGATAATAAGGTCTTTTAAAGGTATAATTTAAGAAAATTAAGAAAGAAAATAACATGCCAAAATTTTTAGCTAAAATTAAAATGTTTTTTATCAAATTTTTAGGGAGCCTTAAGTCTTTATCATTGAACGTCTTTTCTCGGTTAAAAGGCATAAATTATAGGGCTGTGATCAATAGGAAAACCAAAATAGTTATCCTTGTTATTGGGATTCTTTTGTTCGTTGCTGAGATAGGTTTTGGTGTCATGATTTATGGGTTTAAGTCAGAAAATAAATATACCAAAATTGCCGCAAGGATAATTCCTTATCCAATGGTTGTGGCAAATTATGATGTCATAACTTATAATGATTATTTAAAAGAAAAAGAATACATTCACTTTTTTTATAATGCGACCCAACAAGATGCCGGGGATTTGGCTGCGGTTGACAAACAGATCTTAGACCAGCTTATTGAGGCAAAATTAATTAAAGAACAGGCTTTTCTAAATCGTGTCAAAGTTACAAACAAAGATGTCGATGCGACAATTGAGGAGATTGCCAGTCAAAATGGCGGTCAATCGCAAGTTGAAAAAGTTCTTCAAGATCTTTACGGGCTAAAACTAAATGAATTTAAAAGGTTAGTTCGGACGCAACTCCTCAGAAATAAGGTTAATGACGAATTGATCGCAAAAGTCAAAGCAAGCCACATTCTTATCCGAGCTCCTAAAGATTCAACGAAAGAACAGATTGAGGCAGCCAGAGTCAAAGCCGAAGGTGTAAAAAAAGAGATTAGCGATGGTTTAAATTTTGCTGAGGCAGCCAAGAAATACTCAGAGGATACCAGTAGCGCAGAGCAGGGAGGAGAGCTAGACTATTTCGCTAAGGGGGAAATGGTTCAAGAATTCTCTGATGCAGCTTTTAGCACCAAAGTAGGTGAGGTTTCGAGTCCGATATTGACTGAATTCGGTTGGCACGTTATCAAAGTAGAGGCCAAAAAAGGTAAAATCGATATGAAATTCACAGACTGGATCGAGGAACTCAGGGCCAAAAGCATTATCTTGAGATTTGTTAAGTAAGCGGTTATGGATTTCAAAAAAACAATCATATTTAGCTTCGCAATCATAGCAATTGCAATTGCTATTATAAGCATATTCAATCTCCAAAAAGAATCTTCAAATCAGCCAATCCGGCAAGAAAAAGAAATTAGATAGTTCTTGTCGCAAGGAAAAATATAATCGACAGAATTATGAGTGGTACTAAAGAAATAACGATTTTCTGAAAAGGGAAGTATACTTTGTTGTTATTATTTTTTTTAATAACATCTGCTAGCCAAACACCGCCGAAGAAAAGTATACTGCCGAGTGCCATACCCACTATAACCTTATCTATACCCCATATCCTTTTTTCGGGCTGTCCAATAATCCCCGTCATCCATAGCGGAATAATTATTGAGCCGTAGTAAAATAAGTGAACTAAAAGTCCAATGAGTTTGGTGTAGTATCTTCTAGCTTTTAACCAGTCGTTGGTCCAGTAAATCATGGAGAGCGATAATGCTCCGATCCATAAGCCTGATACTGTATTGTCGACGCCAAACCTTTCCAGAAGGACTAGCGTGCCGCCAACAGCTATCGTGCAGATCGGACAGAAGGCATGTGCAATACTTGCGTTCAAAAAATAACCTAGTCCGGTTCCTATTAGTCCAATAGCTGCCTTATTCCTGGATTGCATCTATTTTTGATTTAAGTTGGCTGTAAGTAAGATAGCCAGAGAGAGTCTGAATTTCACCACTTGGGGTGATGAGATAAGACGCAGGAGTTCCTTGAATTTTTAACGCCTGAGCCTCTTTCGCGTTGTTATCAATCTTTGCGCTGATAGACTTGTCATTCAAGTCTGATTTGAATTTATTCATATCTAAACCCATTTCTGTCGCATACCGAATAAGATCAGCTTCTTTGAGACCAGTTCCATCTGCTTGTGAATTTTTAGCCAGTTTATCGGAGTATTCAGCGAAGCTGTTCTGCCTTGCTGCTGCTTCAACAGCAAAGGCTGCTTTTTTGGCATATGGGTGAAACGAGAGTGGAAAGTGGCGGTAAACCCATCGAACATTACTATTATTTTGAATCAGCTCTAGAAGTGAATTATGGTACTGGATACAATATGGGCACTGGAAGTCGGAGTATTCAACAATAGTGATCTTTGCGTCTTTGTTTCCCCTTATCAGATCATCGGGAACTATGGCCAGTATTTCACTCTTATCCGAGGAAATATTTGTATTCGAATTACTTTCATCTTGGTTCTTTGTGCCGGCGGCATAAATAGCAATGCCGATCAGGGCTGCGATTATAACTATAAGAATGACAGTGATTGTTTTTTTCATTTTTTACTTTCTACCTGTTACTTTCTATTTGCTGAACTCCTGTTAATTTAGCATAGTTCAGTTTGTTTTGGCAAATCTATTAACTCCTAAAAAAGCAAGCAGATTTTTGCCAGAAGATCTAATGTTGAGTGCGCCATAGATCATGGCTGAAATGGAGGGTCATATCAGAGCAAAAACGGAGATCATCGGTTTATATAGGAGAAGTTAGTTCATAATCAGGCTTTTACCAGTCATTGATACTGGTTTTTTTAAGCTCATTATCTCTAAGATAGTCGGGGCAATATCGGTAAGAGATCCGTTTTTTAAACGAATGCTTTCTATGCCAAAAATTATGAATGGAACTGGATTGGTTGTGTGAGCTGTATGTTTCTGCCCACTTTTGTGGTCGAAAGTAAGTTCAGCGTTGCCATGATCGGCAGTGACAACTAAAACTGCGTTATTCTTTTTAGCGGCTTCGATCAATTTGCCTAATTCAAAATCAACTTTTTCGATTCCTTCCAGGAGCGCCGTAATGTTCGCAGTGTGGCCAACCATATCGGGATTTGCGTAATTTACGAATATAAAAGCTGTTCTATCCTTGATAAAACGGACAGTTTCATCGGTGATTTCTTCTGCCCGCATTGCTGGCGCTTGATCGTGAGTTTGGATATCTTTCCGACTTTCAATCAGAACTTGTTTTTCTCCGGGATGAGATTCTTGTCGTCCTCCGTTTAAATAATAAGTTGCATGGGCGAACTTCTCGGTCTCAGCAATATGGGCCTGAGACAGCCCCATTTTTGAAATCTCATTAGAGAGAGTGGTTTCTATGGTCTCGGGCGGAAATGCAACAAGGCAATCGTAATTTTGGTCGTATTCGGTCATAGTTACGAGACAAAGATTGTGGCTTTTTTTCCGTTCGATTATACGTCTTGTCAACATTCTGGCTCTGTCTTTGCGAAAGTTGAAAAAGAAAACCCCATCGTTATTTTTTACCTGATAGCTATTGCCGTTTTCATCAACAAAAACGATGGGCTCGATATGCTCATCAAGGATACCATTTTTATGCAGTCGCTCAACTGTTTCTGATGCTGTCGAGCCCTGGTTGATCGTCCCTGTTCCATCAAAAATTGCATCCTCAACTTTTTTTAGACGATCCCAATTATTATCTCGATCCATAGCATAAAAACGACCTGAAGTTGTAGCGATAAAACCGATTCCAACCTCCTCGATAATCTTTTCTAGCTCTTTTAAAAATTCGGCTGCGCTTTGAGGCGGGGTATCCCTTCCATCTGTAAATGCATGAATTGCAATCTTTTCAATCCCAGCTTCTTTCGCTATTTTCAAGAAAGCATACAAATGATCACTATGACTATGAACGCCACCGCTGCCAACAAGCCCCTTAACGTGCAAAGTTGAATTATATTTTTTTACATGGGCAAAAAGCTCGGTAAAAGCTTTATTGTTCTTGAATTGTTTTTCTTCGATAGCTTTAGAGATTTTAGCGAAGTCTGTATAGACAGTCTTGCCAGCGCCAATAATAGTATGACCAACCTCACTATTGCCCATCTGGCCGGAAGGCAAACCGACTGATTCGCCACTTGCTTCTAGGAGAGTGTGAGGATTATTGGCCCAAAGCTGGTCAAAATTTGGTGTTTTGGCCTGTGCGATTGCATTATTCTCTTTCTCCTCACGGTATCCCCACCCATCTAGAATTACCAAAACTACCCGTTGTCTATTATTCATAGGATCCCTATTAGTTCAAATGCAAAGCACTTTTTCCGGGGAATCTAGCCCTATCGCCAAGCTCTTCCTCTATCCGGATGAGCTGGTTGTATTTACAGACTCTTTCGCTCCGGCAAAGGGATCCGGTTTTGATCTGACCAGTGCCAAGACCGACTACAAAATCAGCAATCGTAGTATCCTCGGTTTCCCCTGAGCGATGAGAGACTACTGAGGTGTAGTTTGCATCTTTTGCCATTTTGATAGCATCAATTGTTTCAGAGACAGTGCCAATCTGATTCAACTTGATCAAAATCGAGTTAGCTGCACCAATCTCAATTCCTTCTTTCAAGCGTTTTATGTTGGTGACAAAGAGATCATCGCCAACAATCTGAATTTTGGTGCCAAGTTTTTCAGTGAAGAGTTTATATCCTTCCCAATCATCCTCAGAAAGCCCATCCTCAATCGAAACGATCGGGTATTTGTTGACCCATTTTTCGTATAGGTCGACCATTTCTTCGCTGGAGAGATTGCGGTGCTCAGTTTTGAGATCGTATCTATTATCTGAATATAATTCTGTTGCCGCTCCATCGATAGCAATATAGATATCTTCTCCGGGAATGTAGCCGGCCTTTTTAATGGCTTCGACAATAATCTCAAGCGCGCTTTCATTTGATGACAGAGAGGGGGCAAATCCGCCTTCATCGCCGACAGAAGTGTTTAGACCTCTCTCCGCAAGAATTGATTTCAGAGCATGAAACGTTTCAGCGCCGTAGCGGAGCGCCTCTTTAAAGCTGGGCGCGCCAAGAGGCATAATCATAAATTCCTGAAGATCTGTTGAATTTTCAGCATGCTTTCCACCATTCAATATATTCATCATGGGGACCGGAAGCGACAAAGGATCTCCAATATTGCTGATCTTGGCAAAATATTCGTAGAGAGGAATATTTTCACTTTTTGCAGAAGCATGTGCGAAAGCGAGTGAAATTCCCAATATCGCATTCGCGCCAAAAAAGCCTTTATTTTCCGAGCCATCAAGTTTGATCATGGCTTCGTCTAGTGATCTCTGGTTAAAATTTTTTCCCAGCAGAGCAGCTTTTAGTTTGGAATTAATATTTAAAACGGCTTTCTCAACTCCTTTTCCCTGGTATCTTTTCTCTCCGTCTCGAAGTTCAACTGCTTCGTGGCTGCCAGTGGAAGCACCAGATGGCACCGCAGCTCTTCCGAAGGAACCATCATCAAGAGTCAAATCTACTTCTACTGTTGGGTTTCCGCGGGAATCAAGAATTTCTCTACCAATGATGTTCTTAATAATAGTCATACTAACCTTTCTTTTAATTTCCAATCAAGAACTCATTCTATCAATAATTGTCATAAAAATTCAAGCTCATTCATGTTTGATTATTATTCTATTTTATTTGGGGTGAAGGTTGTTTACATTTATAGCGAAAGGAGAAAATGAAAAGCGAAAAATATATCTGTATCAAGCACGGGTGTGACTTTTTGAGCGAAGACCAAAGCGAGGCATTTGATCATATGGAAACAGGGAGTGACCATGTTGTGGCTGAGGTCGTTTTGGAGGATGGAAAGTTACACTGTAGTAAATTAGCAGAGGATGTTGAGATAGATCTGGGTGATGATTTGGAGGAATAATGACCAGAACAATTTGGACAGGCTATATCTCTTTTGGGTTGGTCAATATACCCATCAAATTATTTTCTGCTACCAGTGAGAGAAATATAAATTTTGATTTATTGCATGAGGAAGATTTATCTCCAATTCGTTATGCAAAAATGTGTAAAGCAGAAGGAAAAGAGGTTCCGTACGATCAGATAGTTCGGGGGTTTGAGTATGAAAAGGACCGATATGTTGTCATGTCGGCGGAAGAGATCGAAAAGGCCAATATCGGCGTCACCAAGGCCATTACAATCACTGATTTTGTCCAAAAAGAAGAAATCGATCCTGCATATTATGAAAAACCGTACTATCTCGAAGCTGATAAGGGCGGAGAAAAGCCATACCTGCTTCTTCATCAGGCGCTGGCAAGGTCAGGTAAAGTCGGTATCGGCAGATATGTTCTGAGAAACCGAGAGCATTTGATAATGCTCGTTCCTGATGCGGATATTCTAGTTTTGAATCAGCTCCGTTTTCCAGAGGAGATCAAGGACAAATCTATTGTGAAAATGATATCCGGTATCTCTATCGCAGAGGGAGAGATCGAGATGGCACTTACCCTAATAAATGAACTGACAGGTCACTTCCAACCGGAGAAATACCACGATACTTACAATCAAGAGTTGCGAAGAGTGATTGACGAAAAAATTTCTGGTAAAGTTCCTGCAGTAAAGGGCACTGCTCCACAGGCAACTCAGGTTCCCGATTTGATGAAGATCCTCAAAGAGAGCCTGGAGAGAGAGCGCAAGAAGAAAGTCGGTACGAGGTGACACTCGAAGAGTACAATAAAAAAAGAGATTTCAATCAAACCAAGGAGCCGGAAGGAGATAGCTCAAATATTGTTGATAAGCTACCGATTTTTATTGTCCAGAAACATCAGGCTTCGAGTTTACATTACGATCTCCGATTGGAGGCAAATGGGGTCTTAAAAAGCTGGGCGATCCCCAAGGGCCCAATGACAAATCCCGGGTTGAAACATCTGGCTGTTATGGTTGAAGATCATCCCCTCGAGTATTCAAATTTTGAAGGGGTAATACCATCTGGCAATTACGGTGCCGGAAGTGTAATTATTTGGGATCAGGGGCAATATTATGTCCCAGGCTCTAGCAATAAAAAACAGATCGAAGATAAAGTGAATGAAGGATTGGCCCGAGGCCATCTCGCCTTTATTTTGAAGGGTGAAAAATTGAGCGGAGAATATGCGCTAGTGCGACTGAAAAGAGCTAAAGAAAAAAATGCCTGGTTGCTGATCAAGGCTAATGACGAATTTGCCAAAGATATAGACATTACTAAAGAGGAAAAATCCGTTGTCTCTGGTAAAACCAACAAGGAGATGGAATCAATTGACCGCGGAGCGCTCGGTGGTATCAGGGAAAGTTCTCGACTAGAATTTGTAAAGCCTATGCTCGCTTCCTTAGTCAATAAGGCTTTTGACCGAGATGGCTGGATCTTTGAGATTAAGTGGGATGGATATCGCGTTATTGCTGATGTAAATAAGCAACAAACAAAACTTTTTTCACGAAACCAAAAAATTTTGAACTCTAAATTTCGGTTAGTTTATGAGGAGTTAAAGAGCTCTAGTATGGATTGCATAATTGATGGCGAGATGGTCGTTTTCAACGACCATGGTCTTCCAGCATTCAATTTACTGCAAAATTATCCAGAGGAAGGCGGAAAACTCATTTATTATGTTTTTGATCTGCTTTATTTTGAAAATAAAAATCTTGAGTCGTTACCGCTGATCATGAGGAAAAGTTTGCTTGCCAGTATTTTGCCTGCTTCTCAGATCATAAAATTTAGTGATCATATTGAAACATTCGGAACCAATTTATTTAAAGTTGCGAGAGAAAGAAATCTTGAGGGAATTATGGCAAAAATGAAAGAAAGCAAATATGTCGAGGGAGTAAGGTCAAAACAATGGTTGAAAATCAAGAATCATCATCAGATAGAAGCGATTATCGGCGGTTATACCAAACCAAGAACAGGCAGAACAAAACTTGGGTCACTTCTTTTAGGATTGTATGATGATGACGATATCCTTCATTATATTGGCGGAGTTGGCACGGGATTCACAGAAAGAGAGATTGATAATCTCCTTTTGACTTTTGCCCCAATCGTTGATGCCACGACTTCTTTTTACAAAAAGCCAAAAGTCAGGGAGGATGTAGTATGGCTGAAACCGAGGCTTGTATGCGAGATTAAATTTCAAGAATGGACCAGTGATGGCATGCTTAGGCAAGCGGTTTATCTGGGACTTCGTCATGACATTGATCCGCAACAGGTCAAACGAGAATCGGCTATTTCCTTCAAGGGAGTTGATGTATGATTGAGATTAATAAAAGGGGCAATCAAGAACTCATCATCGATAATCATCACCTTGCCATCAGCAATCTGGGCAAAGTTTTTTGGCCTGACGAAGGGCTAACAAAAGGGGACTTGCTTAGATACTACGAAAAGATGGCTCCTATGATTTTGCCATATCTAGCCGATAGACCGGAATCTATGAACCGTTTTCCGAATGGTATTCTTGGAAAGAATTTCTATCAAAAAAATATTGATCACCAAGCACCTGACTGGGCAGAAACAATCGAGATTGACTCAGAAGAAAAGCAGGTAAATTACCTCCTCTGCCAGAATAAGGAAACATTACTTTTTATGATAAATATGGGATGTATTGAGCTAAATCCTT
>Ga0247841_10009933_pt1 | contig 13130 bp, 9 predicted proteins | sample LaCruzMarch2015__2_FD_192410 | JGI IMG/M metagenome (GOLD analysis project Ga0247841, IMG submission 192410) | Freshwater microbial communities from meromictic Lake La Cruz, Castile-La Mancha, Spain - LaCruzMarch2015_18m | ecosystem: Environmental > Aquatic > Freshwater > Lake | place: Spain... | reverse complement strand
AGTGTGGATAATTTTTTTGCATTAAATCTTGGTGCCGGTAATACAACAGCTCTTACTTTTTCATGGAGAGTTGCAAATCTTCCGCTTGGAATATTTTCAGTTGCCATTATTACAGTTTTATATCCTTTAATTTCAAGGCAGGCCGCAGACGGAAATATTAAAGGCATCAAGGAAAGTTTTTCACTAGGCCTTAGAGAAATAGGCTATATAATGATACCGGCAAGCCTTGGTATGATAATTTTAAGCAGTCCGATAATTAAGATTCTGTTTGAAAGATATCAGTTTAGCTCAGCAGATACAGCAAAAGTTTCTCACATTCTTATATTTCACTGCGCCGGGCTTTTATTTTTTGGCATCCTGATGATTTTAAACCGTATTTTTTATTCTTTAAAAAATGTCAGGACACCTTTAAAGGTTGCAGCTGCTTCAATTGTAATTAATTTTATTCTCGACTGGGTGCTTGTAAAATTTTTAAATGTTAGCGGTGTTGCACTGTCAACTTCTATTGTCGGAGCTATTAATGTCATTATTCTTATAATTATTCTGAGAAAAAAAATAGGTGTTCTTGATGGGAAAAAAATTACTGTTTCTTATTTAAAAATAATTTCTGCTTCAGGAGTAATGTGCCTGATTATTTATTATTTATGGAAATACCTGTATAAATACTTTTCGTCAGGGACTTTTATGTTATTATTGCTACTTGCTATAATAATTGTAATAGGAGGCGGAGTATATATTTTCCTCACCTATCTGTTTAAAATGGAAGAAATAAGATTTGTAGTCAATGCTGTCAAAGGAAGGTTTTCAAGATAAAATGAGCAACCAGAAATATATTAGAAATTTTTCAATAATAGCACATATTGATCATGGCAAATCCACTTTGGCCGACAGAATCCTTGAATATACTCATACTGTAAGCCAGAGAGACATGCTCGAGCAGTATCTTGATGATATGGATCTTGAAAGAGAAAGAGGAATTACCATCAAGGCTCACTATGTGACTGTGCTGTACAAGTCAAAATCCGATGGACAGGAATACCAGTTTAATTTAATCGATACTCCTGGCCATGTTGATTTTACATATGAAGTATCAAGAAGCCTGGCTGCCTGTGAGGGTGCCATCCTGGTTGTTGATGCAACTCAGGGAGTTCAGGCCCAGACACTGGCAAATGTCTATCTTGCACTGGAAAACAATCTGGAGATTATTCCCGTAATAAACAAGATTGATATGGCAGCAGCAAGACCGGATGAAGTAGCTGAAGAATTAAACAAACTTCTTGGAATAGATAAAACCAAAATGCATTTTGTTTCCGCAAAAACAGGAGAAGGTGTAGAGGAAATTCTGGAAAGTATCATAACAGAGATACCCGAACCTGGAGGAAGCGAGGACAAGCCGCTTCAGGCGCTTGTTTTTGACTCAAATTATGACGCCTACAGGGGAGTAGTATCGCTGCTAAGAATTGTCAATGGCAGGATATCAAAAAACATGAAAATAAAATTCATGGCAGAGAAAAGCACTACTGAAGTTGAGGAAATAGGCATAATGGGCCCCAAAATGATTTCCAGAAATGATCTTTGCACCGGAGAGGTGGGATATATTGTTACCGGCATAAAAGAAGTTGAAAAAATAATTGTCGGAGATACTATTACTTCTTTTCTTGATCCATCAACAGAAAGTCTTCCGGGATACAATAAGCCAAAACCGATGGTTTACTGCGGACTATATCCAATAGACGGCGATGATTATGAAGACCTAAGGGAGGCTTTAAAAAAGCTTGAGCTCAATGATTCCTCTTTAATATTTGAACCTGAAGTATCAAGTGCTCTTGGTTCGGGGTTCAGAATGGGATTTCTCGGTCTTCTTCATCTTGAAATTGTAAAGGAAAGACTTGAAAGAGAATATAACCTGAGACTTCTTACAACAACTCCCAATGTTTCCTATAAAATAACAAAAACAAACGGGGAAGAAATATTTTTAAAAAGCCCTGCTGATTATCCCGATGAGGAAAAAATTGTTAAGATTGAAGAACCATATGTATCTGCAACAATAATTACCCCTAAAGAATATATTGGCGAAATAATGAAGATATCAAACCAGAAAAGGGGAATCTATAAGGATATGCAGTATATTTCGGTGGGCAGAGTAGAACTAAGGTATGCCTTTCCTTTATCAGAAATAATTGTAGATTTTTTTAATTTATTAAAATCTGTTTCATCGGGATTTGCTTCACTTGATTATGAATTTTTGGAATACAGGGAATCAGAACTTATTAAACTAGACATTCTTGTTGGAGGAAATAAGGTTGATGAGCTTGCAGTTGTTATTCATAAAGACAGAGCCTATTATGTCGGCAGAGAATTTGCCAAAAAATTAAAAGAAGAAATTCCAAGACAGATGTTTGAAATACCAATACAGGCTTCTATAGGCAAAAGAATTATTGCGAGAGAAACTGTCTCAGCTTTCAGGAAGGATGTAATTGCAAAGCTTTATGGGGGAGATGTTACAAGGAAGAACAAGCTTCTTGACAAGCAAAAAAAAGGCAAGAAAAAGATGAAAAAAATTGGAAAGGTTGAAATTCCAAGCGAAGCTTTCATGAGTTTTTATAAAATAGACTATGAGAACAAATAAGTCTTTTACCGGAAAAGATTTATAAAAAATAATTGTATTTTTTATAAATTGGTTGGTTTATAATACTGAATAACTTGATTCTATAATATAAATAACAGAGTTTTATAATAACTAACTAATGAATTAAGTGTTAAGCCATAAGCTTGTTAATGCTTTGCATTTTAGAGAAAACAAACATAGAAAGGCAAGTCAATGAAAAAGAAAATACTGATAGGTGCGGCCATTTTGGCAGTAGCTGTTTTAGCCGTTGCTTCATTTGGCGGCTGTGCAAAGATTGGGACAAAGCTTGTTGAGGGCGTACTTGAAAAAGCTTCCGGTGGCAGTGCAGATATTAATTTGGACAATGGCGGTGTGAGCGTAAAGGATGAAAATGGCGGTCAGACACAAATCGGTGAAAACTTAAAACTTCCCGAAGGATGGCCATCAGAAACACCATTATATCCTGATGTAAAACTTTCATGGTCAACAAAAACCAAAAATTCAGATACAGGCAAAAATGAATTTTCTGTTTTGGGTGAAGCTTCAAAAGTATCTGCAAAAGATATATATGAATGGTATAAAGGCAAATTCGGCTCAGGATGGGAAGTTACAACTGATCAGTTTACCGAATCCAGCGATGGCGATTTTGCGGTGCTTGGATTTAAAAGCAGCAAGTATGAAGTAACAGTTATGGTTACTTCATCAGAGGACGTAACTTCTGTGACAATGGCAGTAGTAGAGCAGTAAAAAATAACAGCAATGGCAATTATGTCATTAGAGAAGTAAAAATAATTGAAAACGAGATCATATTTTTTAAATGATATAAAAAATGGGGAGGCTATAATTCTCCCCATTTTTTATATGGGCTTAACCTAAAACTGATTAATTTCTGGTGACAAGCTCAGTTTTTAGTGAATTATTTATTAAATCAGGTTTAAAATATTATTAATTTTCCCATTCTAGACAGTTATTAACCGAAAACTAATTATTTACTGGTGAAAACTTCAATTTTTAGTAAATTATTTGTCTGTATCGGTCTAAAATTTCATAAGTTTAAGCTATTATGTCAATTCTTCACTGAAAACTAATTAATACCCAGTGAAAAATTAAAGCTTTTGCTAAATTACTAATTTAAATTGAGTCAGAAATAATCCAAGTCATTAATTGCCGCCGACTGCTTAGTGAATGCTTAATAAAAATTAAAACAGATGCATATATAAAATAACACTAATATAAATTACTCCATTTAGAACAGCTGTGGTCTGCGCCATTAAAGCAGATGAGATTTTGAGTTTTGTCAGAGCGAACTGGCAATAAAAAAATTAAAACTATATTGCACAGCAGCAATTTTACAAAACAAAAGCAGATAAAATTATTTGTAACTTGTTTTATTTTCTTATATAATTTTTTTTTATAAAAAGCGGCAGGCAGGGATCCTCCTATTTTAGCAACCCTCAAATAGGAGAATGCCTTCTCTGTCAGACTCTTTGAAAATAATAAAAAGATATTTGAAAGGAGTACTATTGAAGAGCGATATTGAGATTGCCCAGGCGGCAAAAATGAAACCCATTATTGAAATTGCTGAGTCTATGGGGCTTGAGGAAGATGATCTGGAGCTTTATGGCAAGTATAAGGCAAAGATTAAACTGGAAGTTCTGGACAGGTTAAAAGGCAGACCAGACGCAAAGTATGTTGATGTTACGGCGATTACGCCAACTCCTCTCGGAGAAGGCAAAACAGTTACCACTATAGGACTCGGAATGTCTTTAAACAGGATCGGCAAAAAAGCAATCACATGTATAAGACAACCATCGCTGGGTCCGGTTTTTGGAATTAAAGGAGGAGCAGCAGGCGGCGGATTTTCGCAGGTTCTTCCGATGGAAGATTTTAACCTTCACCTTACAGGTGACGTTCATGCAGTAGGCGTTGCACATAATCTTCTGGCAGCTTTTCTGGATGCGCACATAATGCACGGAAATGATTTAAAAATAGATCCTTTTTCAATTACTTTAAACAGGGTCGTGGATATAAATGACAGGGTTTTGAGAAATATCGTAATAGGCCTTGGCGGACAGGGTAATGGAGTTCCAAGGGAGTCAGGATATGATATCACTGTGGCTTCTGAAGTAATGGCAATACTTGCCCTGACTACAAGCCTCAAAGATTTAAGGAAGAGACTTGGTAGAATTGTTGTTGGAACCAATTTTGAAGGACAGCCTGTTACTGCTGAAGATTTAAAATGTGCAGGGGCAATGGCTGTTCTTCTAAAAGATGCAATAAAACCAAATCTATTGCAGACAATTGAGCACAATCCATGTTTTGTTCACGCCGGTCCATTTGCCAACATTGCTCATGGCAATAACTCAATTCTTGCAGATCTTATGGCCTGCAAGCTTGGAGATTATGTTGTAACGGAAAGTGGATTTGGTGCAGACCTTGGTGCTGAAAAATTTATGGATATAAAGTGCAGATACAGCGGTCTTAAGCCTTCTGCCGTCGTTATTGTAGCGACTGTGAGAGCTCTTAAAATGCACGGAGGAGGGTTCGAATTTATTCCAGGTAAAGGTGTTGACAAAGCAAAGATGGAAGCAAAAAATGTTGAAGCAGTCAAAAAAGGCTGTGAAAACTTAGACAAGATGATTGAGAATATGAGATATTTTGGTATTCCTGTAGTCGTCTCCATTAATGCTTTCAGTACAGATTTTGAAGAAGAAATTGCTACAATAAAAGAGATGGCGCTTGCAGCAGGAGCCGATGACTGTGTTGTAAGTGAAGTTTGGGCAAAAGGCAGTGCCGGCGGAGAAGAGCTTGCAAATGCTGTCGTCAGAGCTTGCGAAAAACCCAGTGATTTCAAATTCCTGTACCCTCTTGAAATATCAATCAAAGAAAAAATTGAAATAATTGCAACAAAAATATATGGAGCAGACGGGGTTGATTACCTGCCTAAAGCAGAAGAAAAAATAGCTCTTTATACAAAACAGGGATTTGACAAACTTCCAATATGTATGGCTAAGACACATCTATCTCTTAGTCACGATCCTAATTTAAAAGGCAGACCAAGGGGATTTAGAATTCCGGTAAGAGATGTAAAGGCCTCAATAGGAGCGGGATTTTTATATCCTCTGCTTGGCGAAATGAGGACAATGCCGGGACTTTCAAAAGTTCCTGCAGGAACAAAAGTTGATCTTGATGATAATGGGAATATTGTGGGTTTGTTTTAAATCTACTTTAACTGATCCAGGGTTATTAACTTAGTTTTTTAGTGAATTATTTATTTAAAATAAGGCCGGATGACTTTAAATAATTAAAATATGAATTTATTTTAAACTTTTTGTCCGGCCTTATTTATTTTTAGCAGAATTATGATTTTAAAATTTTAAATATTTAAATACAGAAAATCGGAGATTTAAAATGGCAAATTTAATTAATGGAACCAGAATTTCAAATGATATCAAGAATGAAATAAAAGAAGAAGTCAGGGAACTTGAAAGGATTAAAGGAATCAGGCCCGGTCTTGGAGTTATACTTATAGGCGAAAATCCTGCTTCAAAAGTATATGTTGCCAGCAAACAAAGAGGTTGTGAAGAAGTAGGTTTTTTATCAGATTCAGTAAAAATGCCTGAAGACGTTTCAGAAGCAGAAGTGTTAAGACAAATTGAATTATATAATAACAGAAAAGACATACACGGCATACTTGTTCAGCTGCCGCTTCCTTCACAGATAAACAAGTCAAAAGTTTTAGAAGCCATATCACCGCTAAAAGATGTGGATGGCTTTCACCCTGTTAATATTGGCAGGCTTGTTGCGCAGGAAGAATGCTTTGTTCCTGCAACTCCTGCGGGCATTATGGAGATGTTAAAAAGAGAACAAATTGTTATTAAGGGTAAAAATGCAACAGTAGTCGGCCATAGTGAAATTGTGGGTAAACCCTGCGCGCTTCTGCTGTTAAATGAATGGGCTACAGTAACTGTCTGCCATATTGAGACAAAAAATTTAAAGCAGCATACACTAAACGCCGATATTCTGATTGTTGCAGTTGGGAAGCCATATCTTATAAAAGAAGATATGGTAAAGGAGGGTGTTGTGGTAATTGATGTCGGAATCAACAGAATTACTGCTGATAAAGCCAGCCCCGTACTTTTAGATTGGAGAAAATCAGATTTTGACACCAAGGGAGCCACACTGATAGGCGATGTTGATTTTATGGAAATCGAAAAGAAGGCAAGTGCAATAACTCCTGTTCCCGGTGGTGTAGGTCCGATGACAATTGCAATGCTCTTAAAAAATACTTTAAAATCTGCAAAAAACTTCGCAGAACTAAAATAAAGTTAAAAAAATAGGTATTAACAAAAAGTTACAGGGGAACAGCTGCCTCAATAAAAAATCAGGACTTTGAGGAGGAAAAATCCAAAGAGTCTTACATGATTTGGACTGTTTCCCTGTAACTGTGTGTTTTTAAGATTAAATACAGGAAATAAAGATTAAATTAAGGAAATATTCGTTACAAATATCGCATGTTCTCTGTTATAAAAACAACAGAATAAGAAAAAAAGCATAAATTATTGTTTTTGTAAAAATGCAGGCATTTATTTTTTTTGGATTTGTGTTTAGAAGGTGTTTTATTCTTTCACGAATAGAATCTTCACTCATCGATTTGCTTATTGGAAAAGATGAAGCAAGCTCAGGATATCTTTCAGGCATATAAGATAAATTTTTTTTAATCTTAAGCATAGAAGACAGTATGTTTATCGCTATTTCCCTGCCGGACTTATTTGTGTATTTCATAACAATTTTGTCACAATCCTTTTCCTGTTCAGTTTTTATAACCATATAAGCTATATAAGCAAAAGGGCTGTAAAAATGCATATCAGTAAGGTATGTTACAATTGTATTTAAAATGCTGTCTTTTCTTTTTATGTGTGAAAGCTCATGAAGAAAAATAAGTTCCTTTTCGTCTTCAGTTAAATAATCAAGAATCATCTTATTTATAATGATTTTTTTTCTAAAAAACCCAAAAGTATAAAACCTCATTTTAAAATCTGTTCCGTAATAAATTTCCGGAGACTTAAGACCCATCCGGAGGGAATGGAAGTCAATCCTGTCATTTATCCAGTCATTTTGCGCTTTTACAAGAACACCTGCCTTTTTTAATTTATAAAAATAATAATATGTCTGATAAAACCTATAGAGAGTTATAGTAAAAAATGCCAGAGCATAAAATCCAAAAATAAGGCTGTTTATAGTAATAAAGTCAACACTCTGGCTGCTCCTTATATTAATCATTTGGCCAATGAATTTGTTTATCACAAAAAAATATGAATGATTGCTATAAAAGTATAAGGAGTTAAAATCTATAAGCCTGGTCAGAACAAATAAAGGCTTTATCAGTACAAGCAGAAAAACAAATATTCTTACTTGTGAATCTCTGATCTTAAAAATATAAAACACAACAAAAGCCGCTGCGAGGTAAATGCAGGAATATCCTAAGATCTGTAGAAAATATTGCAGGAATATGAGAAGATAGCTCATTTTAATCTAAGAGTTGTGATAATAATTTTTAAATTATTATACTTTAAATGATATAAGCTTGCTTTGATAAAAATATTTACAAGTTATAAGCATAAATAATAATAAATATAATAATAATATTTATAATTTAGTAGATTATTAACTATATATAAAAATATTGCAATATATTATATAAAAATATATTAATATATTAATAAAAAAACAACCCGGTTTCCCGGGTTGTTTAAAAATTTGCTTTAAATTCACTAAAAGGTATTACAGACTACTTTATTTCTTTTAGGAGCTTCTCAATGCTTTCAGCTGAGATATTGTTAGAATCTTCAAAAAAATGTGAAATGACCTTCTTGGAGGATTCTTCAAGCAGTTTGTCTGCTACTGATTTTATGATACTCTTAGATAATTCCCTGTTGTCTACAGCAGCTGAGTAAATATATGTTTTAGAAGACTTGTCCTGTTTTAAAAGATTTTTTTCAGCCAGGGTTGTCATTGTTGACATCACTGTGGTATAAGGGATAAAGCCTTCCTGTTTACTTTCAATCTCTTTTCGTAACATGTACTCATGTACTTCCCTTACAGTCACTTTTTTTCTTTCCCAGACAATTTTCATTATATCTGCTTCCAGATTACTTATGCTGTTCAAACCATTTATTCCGATTTCTTCCGATTTCTTTTTTGATTCAGTATTTTTAATCATTTTCTACCTCTCAGTGATTATCTTAACATTTACTTAAGAATAAAGTATTCTTAAGTAATATTCTAAAAACTACAAGTAAATAATATTATATTTTATTAATAAATGCAACACATCTTTAATATAAATTTTAAATCTGACCCTATATAATACATATTAAACATATATTAAACAAATTTTATATGTATTAATAATTAATATATACATTATTAAAATTTATTATTAAAAATTAATCTTAGCTACATGTCCGACGCTTAATGCCTCAATAAAATCACAGCTTTAAAGTGGATCATCTTTCTGTGTCAGTTAAATAAATTCCACACAAATATCTTAATAAATTGTCAGTTTAAAGCTAATAAATATAGTGGTAATTTTGGTTTAAAAATCAGAGCGGGTGCATCGTTAATTCAGCTGCGTTGAATAGTTTTATAATAAACTTATTAAAGAGATAAACAAATTTAGAAGATCCACGGTGCTGTCATATAACTTGTAATATCTTAAAAATAGTCTTAAGATGGCGAAGTCAGATACAAAAAATTTTTTTATTTTTAAGTAAAAAAACATGAGAATATAGATACCGACGAACTAATAATTACAAAAGTTTAAAAAAAATGGCATTGAGAATTAAAATTTGGAAAGCTGATTTAAGGAATTGAAAAAATCTGATAATATGATATAGAAATTGACGGAAATACTATTTTAGGAGAAATTTAATGGTCTCGGATTTAATTGAATTAATCAAAAATGCAGGTGTTGTGGGTGCCGGAGGCGCTGGATTTCCCACGCATGTAAAGTTAAGCGCAAAAGTAGAGACAATTATCGTAAATGGAGTTGAATGCGAGCCTTTAATCAATGTAGACAGACAGCTTATTGAAAAATATGCTTCAAGGATATATAAAGGACTGAAAGTTGCCGTAGAGACTACGGGAGCAAAAAATGTTGTAATAGCTTTAAAGACTAAAAACAGTCAGGCTGTTAAAACACTGGAAGATTTTAAACAGGACAGTCTGAAATTTGATATTTTTAAGCTTGAAAATTTCTATCCTGCAGGGGATGAACAGGTGCTCGTAAATGAAGTGACCGGAAAGATTGTCCCGGAAGGTGGCATACCTTTAAATGTAGGCATTGTGGTAATTAACACTGAAACTTTAATCAATGTTGCAAATGCGACAGAAGGAAAAGTTTTAACAAAGAAGTATGTGACGGTTAATGGTTCGGTAGCAGAGCCAAAGACATTTTATGTTCCGATAGGAACACCTGTGCTTAAATTAATTGAAGCATGCGGGGGATCAGAAGTAAACGATTATGAGGTCATCGATGGCGGACCGATGACAGGCAGGCTTGTTGACAGGAACACACATGCAGTGACAAAAACAACGAAAGCAATTCTTGTTTTACCCGAAAACAATATAGTTATAACTCAAAAAAAGCGCAATATAAACATGCAATTGAAAAGAGCCCAGGCTATATGCTTAAGCTGCAGAATGTGTACGGATTTATGTCCAAGATATCTTCTGGGACATGATCTTTTCCCAGATGAATTAATGAAAAGAATGTATAAAAAAGAAATAAACGCTGATAATATATCCAATTTTGATTATGCTTACCTTTGTTGTGACTGTGGTCTGTGTGAGCTGTACAGCTGCGTTGTTGATTTGTCGGCTCGCTCAATTTTTAACTATTTAAAAATTGAGCTTGGAAAAGCCGGTATTAAAAATCCTCATCACAGAGAAACGCTTTCTACCAATGAATTCAGGGATTACAGAAAAGTTCCTGTGCCCAGACTTTTAAAAAGGATACAATTTGATGAATATAAAAGCCATGCTGATCTGAGCACAGAAGAGATAAATACTGATAAAGTTAAATTATTTTTATCTCAGCACGTTGGAGCACCCAGTACACCTGTTGTAGAAACTGGCAATAAGGTTTTTGAAGGGACTCTTGTTGCAGATATTCCCGCGGACAAACTTGGAGCAAAAATATATTCTTCTATCGACGGGGTGGTCACCGAAATAACTGAAAAGCATATAATCATCACAAAGAACTAGCCAGATTCTTAAAAGCAATTAGCAATAATTAACAAAAAGAAAATATTTTAAGCTCAGTTTAAATTAATAATTTAGTAAAAGGTGAGTTATTTTCAGATTGCAGATTGGAACCCGAAGGTTAATTAATTTTTTTTTAAATTGTTAAGCTTTATAAGCTTGCGAGATTATAATATTTTGAACTATATTGAATTGTTTATAGTAAATCAGTGTAATGGATTGGACATCAATTGACAGATTCAGAGAAAAATATTGAAAAAAAGGAAAGCAATCTTGCAGTTGTCGAATTTAAAAGCATTGCCACCGGTATTTTTACTACTGATGCAATGCTCAAAGCTGCCAAAGTAAATCTGATTATGTCAACTACTCTTTGCCCCGGCAAGTACCTTACCATAGTTGAAGGTGATACAAGTGCAGTTGAAAGTTCTTTAAAAATTGCCGATGAAATTGGTGGAAGGCATGTATACAGCTCAGAAGTTATAAATGCAATAAGCAGTAAAGTAATTAATGCAATAAACGGCAGACTTCAGAATAAGGCAGGTGGGTCTATTGCTATTATTGAGAGCATGCAGATGGCAGCTCTTATAAGTTCAGCCGATGAGGTAGTTGACGCTGTGCAGATTGAATTTGTTGATTTCAGGCTTGCAAGAGGCTGCGGAGCCAACAGCTTCTATATTTTTAGCGGTGAACTTTCTTCAGTTAAGGAAGGAGCTGGAACGGCTGCCATGTTTTTGAGAGACAGAGGAGCACTGCTTGCATTCAGAGTTATCAGCGGACCAGATATTGAAGTATGGAGATGGATTAAATCATCTTTGGGCAGATGCTGATTATCCTAAATATCCGGTAACAGCAAATTAAGATGACACATAAACCCTTGCTAAAAGAGAAACGCCTGTGCAGGTGCCAATTATTCGGTAGCAGCATAGTAAAATGGCTGGAAATATTTGATAATTTGCGGTTAACAATTTAATATAATTAAAAAATTAGTATTTATTATTGGAGAGATAAAAAATAGAATGCTGCTAATGGCAGGCAATTTAATGTTAAGACTATCTTTAGCACAGTTGCCTTAAGCAGACTTGTTGCGCCGACAGACTGTTGTAAAAATATGGCAATTTCTGAGTTGGTACTTTCTCTTGGACAGATTGTGTACTAAAATGAATTAAGTCAGCAGCTAGTAGACAGAGAAGGCATAATAGTGTTTTTTAAGATAGTAATAAAAACTATTTTTAAGATAACAATAAAAATTTTATCAATATGCTTTTGGAAGGTTTTTAAATGAAAACAAAAAGTGAACGAGAAATAAGAGCAGAAATAGTAGACGTATGCCATAAGATTTATAATAACGGCTGGGTAGCTGCAAATGATGGCAATGTGTCAGTATTAACCGAAGACGGGCTTGCAATTTGTACACCTACCGGTATCAGTAAGGGAGTAATGACTCCCGATATGCTTATTAAAGTTGATATTAATGGAAATATGATAGAGGGAGAGAAAGAGCTAAAGCCTTCGTCTGAAATAAAGATGCATCTTGATATATTAAAAAATAAACCAGGGGTCACTGCAGTTGTACATGCTCATCCGCCTTACGGAACAGCTTTTGCAGTTGCCGGTGTACCGCTTAATGACTGCATTCTTCCTGAAATTGTAATAACTCTTGGTCATATACCTCTTACAAAATACGGAACCCCGTCTACCTTTGAAATTCCTGACAGCGTCAGAGAGCATTTGAAAGATAACTCTGTTTTTTTACTTGAAAACCATGGCGCCCTGTCTACTGGAGCCGATGTGTTTCAGGCATATTACAGAATGGAGAGCATGGAGCTTTTTGCCAAGATAGCCGTTATTGCAAGAAGCTTAGGCAATGTTAATACGATAAGCGAGCCGAACGTGAAGAAGCTTCTTAAATTACGCAGCGACTGGGGAATGGATACCGAAAATTTTTCAGGCTGCAAAGTTGGAGATAAAATGATTAATTATGATAACAATGATTCCGGCTCTGGATCACAGTCTTTTGGCGGCAGCGATGATGAAAAAATTACTTTAACAAAAAAAGAGCTCGTTGAAATAATACAGTCCACGGTTACAAATATTTTAAAACAGTACGGAAGATAAACTTTTTAAATATTATTTGCAACTGTCTGGTTCACCAGCAATATATTGAATCTTAATGCAGGCAATTTGAAGTAAAGGCTGACTTTGGTTTTGGTTTCTTAAGAATGCTGATATAGCCGGACTATTATTAATTTTTTTGAAA
>Ga0247841_10009929_pt1 | contig 13134 bp, 14 predicted proteins | sample LaCruzMarch2015__2_FD_192410 | JGI IMG/M metagenome (GOLD analysis project Ga0247841, IMG submission 192410) | Freshwater microbial communities from meromictic Lake La Cruz, Castile-La Mancha, Spain - LaCruzMarch2015_18m | ecosystem: Environmental > Aquatic > Freshwater > Lake | place: Spain... | reverse complement strand
ACGCTGTGATAAATACCGGTTAATGGTGCAGCCGTCATTCCGGCATTCTTTTAGCCGGAATCCAGGAAATTATGATAATTAATGCGTCAGCCCCACTATTCTGTTTCGTAACAGGCCATTATCTCGCCAAAGTAAAGAGTATGGTAATCTTTTTGCGGATAGAGGGCCTCATCATATTTCTTATCCAGATGAGCAGGATTCGTGGCGGATTTGTAGATTATTTTGCATTCATAATGAATCCCCGGCATCTTGATGATCGGAGATACAACATTGAGCCCGTCTGCTGTTTCCAGATTGCACATTTTGAACTTATCCACATCCCGGCCCGATTTCGTCCCGCAAAAAGCTAAAGCCTTCCCCATATCGCCTGAGGGGATCGTAACTGTAAAATCATGAGCCTTTTCTATAATACCAAAAGTGTAACGAGATGAGCGCACCGCCACCATCATGATCGGCTTTTGCCAGATAAATCCAATAGTGGCCCAGCCGATTGTCATGGTATTGAGTGCTTCCGCAGCCTTAACGGTTAAGAAAGCTCCTTTTTTGATTTTGCTCATGGCATCTTCAGCAATGCTCATATAATTTAAATCTTTCATGCTAATCTCCTTTTTAGTTTAAGCGTGATGTAAGATATTCAATAGAAAAACCGCAACTGATGCCTTGTTCTATCTGGTGGAATCTTTTACCTTCTTCAAGGGCATACTGTCTTTCAGTATTTCAATATTTGCTTTATAATTCTCTTCACGTTTTACAATTAATTCTAATTTTTCCAATTCAAGTAAATCTCTTTTCAGTGTTACGGAAGAATATTTAGCATATTCCCTGATAAATGCGGGATTGTTATTTAACAAATAATCTATACTTTGAAAAGAATCAGTCGGGAAATTAAGCGCGATATTTCTTCTTCTTTTAACGATTGATTTGGTTTTCCCTGCTGCTTTTTTGCTATCCAGAACTTCATAAATATAATTACGCCATGCCGTTTTTAATACGTTGAATTGAACAACATCAAGAACCTCATTCAGGCCGTCACGAAAGCCCAATACTGCATAAGCGATAAAACCGGACAGGTTTTTTTCTTTACCGCTAAGATCAAGATTCCGGTAATATTCCTCGCGGGTATTGTTGTAATGATTGGAAAGAATATGCGAGGCAATATCGGGTAACCCGGCTCTTAACAGCAAATAAAATTCAATCAATCTGGCCGTTCGCCCGTTACCGTCACCGAAAGGATGAATCCAGGCAATATAGACATGACAGACAATGGCCTGAATCACCTGTTCACCAAATTCTTGTTTGCCGTCAACATAATGAAATGTTTCCTTAAGCCAATCGCATAACCGTACTATTAACTGGAGGACATCTTTTCCCAATGGCGGTTTATAATGACCCACAACAACATCATGCCCTGCACTTCGAAACTGACCGGGTACAGCTTTCAAATGTTCGCCTAAATTTTTTCCGATATTATAATGAAATGTTTTTATTAACTCAGGAGTAATCAGATGATCCTTGCCATCAATTATAACTTCATCACGAATTTGGTTTAAAGCAGTAATTACATTTTGTACTTCGGTTTGAAGATATTCTTTGCTCGGCGGCAGCACCCCGCCTTCATCAATTTTAATGATTTCTTCTTCCGATAAGGTATTACCTTCTATCGCTGTTGTAGCTTGGGCACCCTTGCGTAAAGAGACCTTTAATAGCTGCTGCCGATATACAGGTTCCAACGGCGCACTGGAAATTATCCTGATAATTGCTTCGCATTGGCCAAGCATGAAAATAGTTTTTTCAGTAACTTGCCAATTTTTTTCAAAAGAAATGTGCTGGTATAATGACTGAATATTTGTCATAATAATTTACTCCTATATAATTGATATCAATAGCCAATACAAATACTATATACTATTTGTCATATAATATGTATGAATATTTGTCAATCAACAAGAACAACCGCCGTTATATTTCATCCGGTGCCTGTATATGATCAAAACAAGGAAGGAGAGTTGAAAGATAAGGCTTATGGCCGCCAAAATTGTAGCAGAATGAAAATAAATTATATTGAATCGTTCCAGAATATTCCTTGCACAAAAGTCGCTTTATGTCTTCTTAATTAATTCCCACTACAGCAAAGCCTGGACTGATGAGGCATTTAAACGGAAACACCACCGATTATTAGATAGATTTCTCCCAACCCTGACCGAAATCGGCCAGAGGTCTGACACTGGCAACGGAAAACGTTACTGCCGCAGAAATCGTCTTGCTGGCTGCTTCTCCTGCCTTTTCGCTTATCAATTTTTTCATCATATCAACGTTGTCTCCCGATGTTTCGCACTTGGTCATCTTCAGATAAACCCGAACTCCTTTCCATTCAAATATACTTTCAGCGGGCTCCATGATCATATAGCAGGCATTGGGATTTTCCTGAAGATTGGTTAAAGTTTTATTTTTGCTCAGGGCCACCATGATTGTTGATTCGTCAATCATGCGCGGCGATCCGAAATAGGCTGAATTGACCTCTCCTGCTTTGCTGCTTGTGCTGAGCACTCCGAGACGGGGTTGTTTGTTGAAATATTCCATTAAAGCTTTAGACATAATCCTTTCCTCCCTTAGCGATTATACTGAAGAACAAACCTTATATACTATTTTTTTAAATTACTTTCCACTACTGAACAGCCGGGACAACCTTCACGCATCCACATACCTTAAAATAATTCTTGACTTCTTACTTGCGTGGTTATATTAATACCACAGTGGTTAATAGTTTACCACATGTTATTTTTAAACTGATTTAATAATTATAAAAAGATAAGGAGGTCTTTATGTATGGAGAATTTGTTAAAGAAATAAGGATGGATAAAGAAATTTCCCTCAGGGAGTTCTGTAAACAGGCCGAGATGGACGCAAGTAACTGGAGTAAAATCGAACGCGGCTTATTAGCACCACCACAAGATGAAGACAAATTAAAAAATATTGCACGTGCTTTGGGTATTAAAATTGGATCTGACACCTGGAAAGAGATGAAAGATCTGGCCAACATCGATGCCGGTATTATTCCCGATGACATTCGTTCGGATGCGGAAATTTTAAAAGCCTTACCCATGTTCTTCCGAACCATCAGGAGTGATAAACCGACAGCCGAAGAATTGGACAAGCTAATAGATATGATTAAAAAGGAGGGTTGATAATTGGAACCTAGCAAGTTCAGATGCAAATGGATTGATAAGAGTGAACTCTGGTCAATTGCCGATGATGTTCGAAAAACTCATTGGCCGGAAGGCACACTGCCAATAGACATAGAAAAGATTGTAGCATTTCGATTGAAGTTGCGTCCTGAACCTATACATGGTTTATTCTCTTCAATCGACATTGATGCGTATCTGAACATTGGATTAAGAGCGATTTTTGTCGACTATGATTTTTACATGAATGAAAAATATGCCAACCGGATGCGATTTTCGTTCGCACATGAATTAGGTCATTTCTTTTTACATAAGGAAGTATTTGCTGCGTTCGATCTGGTTGATACAGCAGCGTGGAAGAACTTCATTCTTAATGTGCCTGAAAATGAATACAGTAATTTTGAGTGGCAGGCCAATGAATTTGCCGGCAGACTTTTAGTGCCGCATTCAGATTTAGTTTTAGCAATTGAACAAGCCGCTAACATTATTAAAGAGAAAAATCTGATAAATTATTTAGGAAATGATCCTGACGCCGTTTTATCAGGAATATCACCATCAATTTGTAAGCCGTTTGGCGTTTCCGCTGATGTAATAAAAAGGAGAGTTGAAAGAGAAGGCCTATGGCCGCCTAAATTGTAGCAGGATAAAATAAATAATATTGAGCCGTACCCGATTATTCCTTTAATTGTAACTGTTTACTTTATTTTACTAACCGATTACGATTAACAGGACACTGATCATAAGATTCCAAACTGCGAAACTAAAAACTGATTTTTCAAGACCTGTCCCAAGGCTCTAGGCTTTTGTATATCGCCCTTTACTCCCTCGCAACTACGGTGTCGTACAGTCCGTAATGGGTCAGTCCCGTGTGGCTCTCTATGCCCGTATATCGGAGCGACGCGTCTTCGTACCGCCGGAAGGCGAATACGGCCTGATTCATATGCTCAGTGTTGAACACCTTGAGCCGCACGAGCAGGTGAAAATCATTTACCGTCAGACCGGTGACAGTCTCGAACAAGGCTGGCTCGATCTTAGTGATCACGTCTTGCAGCGTGTTCTCTCGGAAATCAGTCAGATACATGAATGCCGGAATCCGCGTCGCGAACTTGATGAGCTTCTCCTGCAACATCTTCCGTTTGGTCTTGTATTCTTTCTCTTCTTCAGTGAGCTGCTTCTTCTCTTTTGTCGACAGATCCTTCTCCTTAGCCTTGTTCTTGAGTTCTTTAACCTTCGCGCTCTTGTTGATGATGGTTTCGATGATGTTGTCGCCGAGCGAGCGCCAGCCCTCGATGCGCTCCACAGCGGCCATCGCCTCGGAATTGTCGAGGATACGGCGCAGGGTGTCGTTATCCACGTTCACAAGCAGCGCGCTCTGCCACTTGCGCGCCAGCAACGTGGCCGAGGTTCCTGCCATCGCGATGTCGAGTATTCCGCCCGCGTCAATCTGCGTCATATTTGCGCCGTCGTAGGCCAGTACGGGCAGGAACGACACGAGGTCCCTGACCGCGTTCTCCGGATTCGGTTCGTTGGGCGAAAGTCCGATCCCATATTCGGAGAGCTGCCGTAACGCTCGCGTGGGCGCAAAGTCGAACACGAAACAGACCGGCTTGAGGATTTCTTCCTTATTCGGATCATCGCCGTTGGGGTTCTTAATACACCACGGCGATTGCACACGAAACGCCGCTTGGAAGTAGCTTTCCGGCGACTTCAGATTGCGCAGCATTAGGATCGACGACCACTGCGGCACGGTAATGCCGGTGGTGAGCTTTCCGCACGAGAGCGTGATGGTCTTGGTGTCGAAGCCGCTGCCGATGGCGTGGCGTACAGGCGGAAGCGCGTCCAACCCGATGCCCGCCGAGGTTCCGGCGGCGACGACCGCATCGTAGTCGTGCCAGAAAACGTTTTGCTTTTCGGCCAGCAGATTCGCCATCGCGTGACAGGCCGCGACGTTGTGCAAAAACCAGAACGAATGCTGGAGATAAGGCAGCAGGCGCACGTCCGAATACGGGAAAGGCGCGCGCGTGCCGGCCTTGAGCTGCTCCACCGCCCTGCGCGCATATCCGCCACGAATAATGTCCAGCCATTTCTGCACGTCGCTCTTGTGCTTGAACTGCGCCTTCTTCCCCTCGCCGGAAGCCTCGAAGAAGGCGTTGAGGTCGAACTCGTCGAACTCCCCGGCACTCGCTATCGCCACCAGCTCTTCTGGCATCTGATATGTGAGCAGCCGCATCTGCGGCAACGCTCCGTAGGGATTCCACTTGCCGGTGTTCTTCCGCGCGAACTCTTCGTTGGCGCGCTGCTCGTCGGTGTAAGTCCAGTTGAAGATTTGCTCCTCGATGAACTCGCCCGTGGCCAACGCCTTGAACGGTGTGCCGGAAAGATAGAGGTAGGCCTTGGTGGTGATAGGCAGGAACTCGGTCTCTTTTTCCGAGAGAACAGTGAGGTCTTCGTTCATGCCTTCCAAGCCGGCGGCGTATTCGAGCTTGGCCTCTTTCTTGGCGACCGCATCTTCTTCGCCTTCAAACAGTTCCTTGGCCGTCTCGCGCCACGCGCCGAAGTGGTATTCGTCAAACACGACCAAGTCCCATTTCACCTTGTGGAGCCACTCGTTCTTGGCCTTGATGTTCCCAACATCGTCGCGGCCCAGCAAGTCCTGGAAGGAGCCGAAATAGACGAGTGGTTTCTTGGCGGAGACACGCGTCGGATCGCTGTCGGAATGGCGGGAGAGATATTGCCAGCCGTCGAAGTCCACGTGGGATTCAAGATCCGACTGCCACGCATCTTCCACGGCGGGCTTGAAAGTGACCACGAGTACGCGCTTGGCGCCGAGTTTCTTGGCAAGATGATACGCAGTGAAGGTCTTGCCAAAGCGCATCTTCGCATTCCACAAGAAGCGCGGGACGGCGTGCATATCCTCGTTCCAGATGGAGTGGAAATAGGCGTGGGTCTTATCCACGGCGGCGCGCTGCTCGGCGCGCATGGCGAAAGTTTCAGAATGGGTGCCAGTGAATTTCTGCCCGGTGCGAAGCTCGGTGAGGACGGTTTTCACGTCCTTGAGCGTGCAGCGCATCCATTCCAGGTCCGGGTTCTCGAAGCCTTTTTTGAGGAGCACTGCACGCAAGTCGTGGTCGGTGAAGACCGTGCCGTCGTTGCGCTCGGCGACCTCATCCAGCACAATGGTGTAGTTCTTGATGTTGGCGGTCTTGAGCTGCTCGGCGATGCGCTTCTTCACGTCGCGCGAGGTCTGCCCTACTTTGAGCAGCCCTTCATGCGCATTGTCCGCGATGGAGTAGGCGTATATGCGCGGCCTGACCTCCGGCTTGGGCGTAAAAATTTCTTCGATGGCCTTACTCATCAACACCCTCCGCGCTGTGGTCCATCGGGCGAATCACCGCTTCGATGTATTCAATCTCTTCTTTTGTCAGCGCGTATTTCTTGTAAAGGGCTTTATCCGTCCACTGTCTATCCCACGCCTGAACAGGTACCCATGAATACGTCGATCGAAGTGCGTGTTGTGTTAATTTGCGAAGCGAAACGAGGTGCCTGAAGAACTTGGTGCAGAAATAGGACTCAAGGCTTCGCGCTTCGCTCTCACTCGCTACCCAGAAAGCGAGAAATGATTGAGTCGAGACAGATTTCGGCGCACACAGCCATGGCTTGCCAAGTACGGAATCGGGAATTTTCTGCCCACCATCTGAACCTGCTTCCGGAACAAGCACTTTCCATTTGTCAATAAGCGTCGCGTTCTTGGTGATCGTGCTCCGTGGGACAAACCCAATCTGACGTTTGCCGCTTCGGACATAGTAGATTGCAACGTCCCCCGCCTTCTTCTTGTCATGGAAGCCGTCGAAGTTGGTTGCGATACCGAAGGGAGTGTCAGCGGTCAATATGTCGGTAATGGGTTGCTCGCCAGCCTTCAATACCTTGTGCAAGATGCCGACGGCTTTCGGATCCCGCACAAACACGTCAAACTCGTCGAGTTGCCGTGAGGAAGTCGCCACATCGTCACCGCGGACAACCGTGACTTTGCATGGGCCGCTATGTGCATCAGACCAGAGAAAGTAGCAGATGCCACCCTTGACCTCAACGTTTGGAAAGACTTCACTTGAAACTGGGAAATCGACCAACCTGAGGAGTTTGCGTGAACTGAGCATCTCCTTGCGGAACACGTCCAGTCCGCGTCCGCCCGCGAGCCACCGGGATGGCACCACCATCGACAAGAACTTTGGCTCAAGTTTCTGCGCTTGCTCAACGAACAGGTGATATATGGAAGAATCACTTGAACCACCTGCGCCCCCCTTCATCTGATAAGGTGGATTACCAATAATAACGTCGAATTGCATGTTGCCTCCAAATATCTCGGCAAGCCGAGCCTTGATGTTGTCGGTGTGAATGAACGCATAAGCGTAGTTCTCAAGTTCTACATAACGGTCCAAGATCGCTTTTGGCGCGCCACAGAACTCACACTTGGTGTCGCCCCACGTGTGCTCCGTGCGCTGGAACCAGATATTTCCGTCGTCGCTGGCGAAGCCTTTGGCAATCGAGTGTTCGCCTTTGGCGTGCTTGGTGCAATACACGCTCCGGCGCGCCAGCAAACTCGTGAGGTGCGTAATGCCGATACCTAATACCTGCTTCGTCAGGATGTGGTTTACGCGCTTCTCCAGTTCCGGAATCTCTTTTTCCAGCCCCTTGGTTAGGCGGCTGGTGATCTCGCGTAGAAACACGCCGGTTTTAGTGAAGGGGTCCAGAAACTTCACCGTCTTGTCGGCCCAGATGTTCGCTCCGCCGTTGTTGGCGGCCCACGCCTCGGCCAACGTGTCCAGCATCCTGTTCGCGAACTCAGGCGGTGTGAACACCTCGTCGTTGGAGAGGTTTGCGATGCACGTCAGCACGTCCGGGTTTCGACCGCGCAATGTAAAGCTGGCTTGGACGCTCATTCTTTTGCCTCCTGCGCAACGGCGGCCAACTCACTCACCGTCATTGGCGGGTAGTTCTTGGTTGGCGTGAAGATCTCATGCATGCCGAGATTGGCGAAGAGTGATCCCTCGGCACTGAAGGCCGATGACTGGGTGAGGCTGTCGAAGCGGAAGTCACGCCGCTGGAACCTGCCCTTACCCAGATAACCCCATTCGGCAAAGGTGATCGGCAAGGCTTCAGGGGTGCGCATCGTCAGGGCGTCTCCGTGGACGAGGTTTTGCGAAAGCACGTAGAACGCGGCGCGATACAGGTCGTTCGACTGAACTAGGTTCAAATATACGCCGAAGATATCAAGCAGGTTAGCGCGACATTCTTTGATGTTGTCCGGCAGCAGTTCGATGCCATAGATGCACATCAGCGCAAGCAAGGCGTAGTGTCGCCGCTCGAAATCGGACTTACCGTATTTGAGTTCCACGGCGGCGAGCTTGCGCCGCAGGATATGCACGAGGAAGTTTCCGCTCCCGCACGCCGGCTCCAGGAAGCGGGAGTCAATGCGCTCTGTCTCGCCCTTTACGAGGTCGAGCATGGCTTCGACCATCCATGCCGGGGTGAAGACCTCTCCGTGGTCTGCTATGCGTTGTTTGGACTTTACGTAATTCATGGGCATATTCATTTCGGGCGATGCTTCCTCTTGGTCATGGCGGGCTAACGACGAATCCACCCGGAGCGTAGCGATCTGCTGTATTTATTGGTTAGGCATTTTTACTGCCGTTTCACGTCCAGTTGCCGACAGGTACCATTTAGGTCCTTTATCACTATCGCGTTGCTGAATATAGCCTTTTTGAATTAAAGTGCCAAATAGAATATTTACTCTTGATTTATTAAGTTCAGTATCTTTTGCAATACCACTTAGCGATCTCATAATAAAATTACTATTTAAAAATGCTTTTAGCACCAATTTTTCATCTTCATCTAGTTCATTTTGTGTTTCTATGAATGACACCTTTCCTGAAGCCTCTTTAATAATATTGTCATTTGTTTCCATTTCAATAAGTGGTGCAACAGTTGCCTTGGCATCTGCTGCTTCAACTTGTGCTTCATCAGCTTTTTTCTTGATATTACGAACTTCTTGGAGAATTTTATCAGAAATAGTACGTATAAATGCACGTGAAGATACGGCAGCAACCAAACAGAATCCTGCTAGAACAAAAATTTTAGATAACTCTGCAGGCTTACCGATATTACCTAGAATTGAATCAATTAGATTGCTCGAGATCATATTTAGAAAAAGAGGAACCATGAATGAAGCACCAATACCTACTAAAGTATGCTGCCACCAACTGAGCGGTTTTTCAACATTTGGATCAACTAAGAAAAAATTTATTAAACCCCCAACTACGCCAGATACGAAAAGTACAATCACTATCAACATTAAATCATTCATAGACTCTCCTTTTAAAGCCTTACGGAAATATCAGTCGGAGCGCAGCAATCGGCTGTATGCTCTTGTTAGCATTTAATATGTTTTGTTTCGTACTTTGTTTTCAATAATACTTTTTGCTGATTGGTAGATTCTAAAATGATCAGACTCTCTAATTTTATTATTACAAGTTTCTTTTTCTGTGCCAGGGCAATATTTAATTCCGTTACCGAAGATAAACTTTAAATCATGCGTGGCGCAAAATGGATATTCATCAACTTCAAAAGAGCCGTAGTTATAAATTTTTGTTTCCCATTTGTAATTAGCGATTGTGAAGTATTTAATTACATAATTCCTTTTTTTAGAGGGCTGCAATGAATTAATTTTTGATTTTTTTAAATAAATATAAACACCCAATACAAGGCCCACAGCAATGATTGTCCATAGTGGCGTTGGTGTATTTATCAATTGAAGAACGAAAGTTAATGCCTTTTTTGAAAAAGCGAGAATGGCAACTGAACCCCCTAATAGAGCAACAAAAAATATCTGTGTTAATGTTGACTCAATATTTTCACCGGCTTTTTTTATGCGCTTTATCATCCATTCTCTCATGGGCATTATTACTTATCCTTTTTTCTTGATGCTAACGAAAAGCTGAGCCGGAGCGCAGCGATCGGCTCTAGCGACTGGTTATGCGTTTATTCTTTGTCAAATAATTTAAGTTGACTATTCCTAAACTCTTTATCTCTGAAATACTTCTTTCCTTGGTTTGTTTCAATGGTCTCTTCACCATAATGATATGAAATTACCGTTGCCACAGAATAACTGGATACATATATATCTCCTATTTCATTCATTTTTTTTGATATAACAAGAACACAATCAAGTGAGACTCCATTAGTAAACGAAACCTGTTGGTGAAATATTGCACTTTTAAACTCGCTGTCTTTCATATAAAAATCTATGGGGCTCCCCTTATAAATACCTCTCCACTTATACTTTCCTTTTTTCAATACAGGGGAAACTACTTCTATGGATGCTGCCTCATCAATTTCTATGGGTAATTCATCAGTCGATAGAATAAAATTCCCAAATTGTGCGCGTTCAACGACAATTGGCTCTGAAATAGGTTGATTATTTTCATTTGTTTGTTGCCCTGATATTTTCGTGATTCTTTCATAACCTTGAAGATTTTTGTAAAAATCAGAACGCGATCTAATTACCCTATATTCATTGTTAAGAATGAAGACCAGATGGTCAGACATTAATTCAATGGCTTTAGGCTCACCGATTTCTATTTCTTTTTTTAACTTTTCAATTTCAAATTTCTTTTGTTGAATATCAAGGCGTAAGCTTTCCTTTTGCAAATTTATATGTTCTCTATCAATATTGATTTGATTTGAAAGAACATTGATGAGAACACCTGTTGCAATGCCAAGAACATATCGATTGCGTTTTGCGAAGGACCATATTTCTTTAATCCCACCTTCCACATATGCTTCGGTTTGTGGGATAACATTTATGTTCATGATGTTGGAAATCTCCTCGATTATCCTGAGAAGTTCTCCTTCGCAACGGTGTCTCACAATTGCATTCATTTGATGTGCATCATCGGAGAAGAAATAATGAAGTTCAAATTTCATCACTTGCGAGTCTGACATTGAATACTCCTTTTATATCTCTGCATAACGAAAAGCTCAGCCGGCGCGGCCCAGCGGGCCGTGATCGGCTGTAGCGCCTTGTTCTGGAATTATTATTTTATTGCTTATTGATTCTGATGCCCAATGAGCCTTTAATGCATCAAACGCTTCTTCTATAGCTCTCTTGCTTTCATCTTTTGATATTTCTTTAAGTGGATTTATTATTTTTCCACTTATAACATCAACATATGTGGCTACATTTTTCTTTTTGTATATTTCGTTTACTTGCTCAATTTTTTCTTGGTACCATTCAACATCTTTATTGAAAGGCGATGGATCTATTCCAAATACATAATGATGATGAACCTCTGACTCTATTTTGTTAACATGGTTCCTAAATCTCTTATTAAACTTCTTCCAATCTACTGCATTATTACTAACTAATTTGCCAAGAGCACCAACTATCATAGGAATTTTGCCCAATTCTTCCAGAGTATAGTAAGCAGACAAATAGGCCCGTGCATAAAATCCATTTTCATGTAAGCACTGCGCTTCTTTGTAAAATGACTCAGCATTATCAAATATGATAAGCCTAAGTTCATTCAATTGATCTATTGACAAAGTGTCCATTTATTTATCACCAGAACAGTGTAATAGACGGAATATATTCCACCATATCAGAGCATATAGATGGAAAAAAATTCCACTTATTATCATATTGAGCTATAAAACATGGAAAATAATCCTGGGCAACTGGGTCAGGTCTTGAAATATAAGTTTTTCTGTCGCCGGTAAATATTTAACCATTTTTATTAATTGCCGACCATAATACAACTTATAAAAAACAATGCAACTATTTTAAATGCTTTATTGCTAAAGTTGTCATTAATCACCATGAGCTACGTTTCTTAAATTTGGGACTCATTATCCCGCTTATGCGGAACTGTTCAACTTACCAATTCCGCTGCGCTGCGCTTTCGGAATTGGAGTTTCAGCAGTAATACACGGCAAGCCAGATGGTCTCCTGCTCCGGATTTGTCGACTCTACCCGATGACGAACATGTTTTTCAATATGAAGGTAATCACCAGGCTTCATATCGATTAGCTGATCCTTATTTTCGAAACGAAGAGTGGCGTTGCCCTTTAAAATAATAACCAATTCATTGTCAGATTGATCGTACCAAAAGCCTTCCTTAGAACGATGCCCTTGGGAAACAATTCTTTCGATACGAAAATTGGATGTTTGAAGAATGGTTTCAATAAGCTCGTCCTTTAGATCATCCGGTATATCGGCAAAGAGATTTTTTTTGGTTATAGACATGATGTTGCATCACTTCTTCTTTTCATTCAGAAGGTTCAAAATAACTTTGATCATTATATCTTTTTCCGAAGGTTTGCTCGCCCCGTTAGAGATACTTTCACAGATAAACCCGTTTTATTTTGATGCATACAAAGAGCTGTGTATTCTATAAGTGACATGATGATCAGCATCTCTAACGGGGCAAGGCCTCATCGTTCTGATGATAGGAAGCGTTTTAGCCTGTTTTTTAAATACCGCTTTCCCATTCCCGATTTCAAATATTTTTCTCTTGTAAAAGCATCTTCGATATTTAAAGATGCCTCATAATATATAAGCTCAAAAGGTCCTCGACTTTTTGTGGAATTCACTTTGCCATCATTGTGTTCTTGAAAACGCTTCCGTAAATCTTCAGTACATCCCGTATAAAACTTACCATCCTTAGTGCTTATCAAAACGTAAACATAGTGCATAGGTCAATTTATCTCAAGCGCTGTGGCAAGACGCTGGTGATCGAAATCGTCAAGAATATTCAACGCGCGTGAGTATTCAGCGATGATTTGAACAATGCCCTTTGCCTCATCCGACACGCTCTCAAGAAGAACCAAATTGTCTAGCAGGCGAACCGTTTCCTGCAATTCCCTGATTTTGCTTTGCTGTGCCTTAAGCCTCTTTTCA
>Ga0247841_10009928_pt1 | contig 13134 bp, 17 predicted proteins | sample LaCruzMarch2015__2_FD_192410 | JGI IMG/M metagenome (GOLD analysis project Ga0247841, IMG submission 192410) | Freshwater microbial communities from meromictic Lake La Cruz, Castile-La Mancha, Spain - LaCruzMarch2015_18m | ecosystem: Environmental > Aquatic > Freshwater > Lake | place: Spain... | reverse complement strand
AAAATAATTTTTAAATTGTAGATATATGTTATCACTTAATACAATAAAAAAAACCAAGGGATCATCCAAAAAAATTAAGCGGGTTGGTCGCGGTAATGCGTCTGGCCATGGTACTTATAGTACCCGTGGTTTGAAGGGTCAGAAATCTCGTTCTGGCGTCAGCGGCTTAAAACGTTTGGGTATGAAGAAGCAATTACTCGCGATTCCTAAAGTCCGTGGTTTTAAATCTCAGAAACCAAAAAATCAGGTAGTTAGTGTTAAGGCGATTAACAAACTTTATAAAGATAATGAAATAGTTAGCCCCGCAACTTTATTTGAAAAAAAATTAATCGGCTCCGTAGAATTACCTGTAAAAATATTGGGCAAGGAAAAATTAACCGTCAAAGTTACTTTGGAAAAAGTACGTGCGAGTGAACCAGTAAAAAACCAAATTAAATAAATTTGAACTATATGTTCGATAAACTAGAGCAAATTTGGAAAGCAAAAGATTTAAGAAATAACATCCTCTTTGTATTGGGGATGTTAGTTGTATTTCGTTTAGCGGCCCATATCCCGATTCCGGGAGTCAACGCGGTCGCTTTAAAAAATTTATTTGCTTCTAATCAGATTTTGGGACTCATGAATTTATTTTCCGGCGGAGGCATGGAAACATTCTCTATTGTCATGATGGGTGTTGCTCCTTATATTACTTCTTCTATTATTTTCCAACTTTTAGGCATGATTGTACCGACGATTGAAGAAATGCAAAAAGAAGAAGCGGGCCGACAAAAAATAAACATGTGGACTCGTTGGTTGACTGTGCCGCTCGCGGCGATGCAAGCATATGGTATGATTACTTTGCTGCGCAGTGGTTCGGCTGGCATTATTGGTCAAATAAGTCCTTTTGATTTTGCCGTTATTATTATAACAGTTAGTGCGGGAACAATTTTCTTAATGTGGTTAGGAGAACTAATTTCTGAAAAGAAAGTCGGCAACGGAATCTCCCTCCTTATTTTTGCTGGTATTGTATCCGGACTGCCAACGGTTGTTAAACAAATTTTGGTCACTTTTGATTCAACGCAGCTATTTATGTTGCTTGGCTTTACCATTATTGCTATCGTTACCGTTATCGGTGTCGTGGTTATTAATGAAGGACAGCGCAATATTCCTGTGCAATATGCCCGCCAAATAAGAGGTAATCGAACTTTTGGCGGAACTAGCACGCATTTGCCTTTGCGGGTTAATATGGCCGGCGTAATACCTATTATTTTTGCGATTTCCGTTGTTTTATTTCCTTCAATGATTGCCCAATTTCTCATTCACGCCAAAAGTGCTTGGCTAGCTAACGCCGCTACTTGGACAATTAAATTGTTTAATGATCAATTATTTTACGGTATCATCTATTTTGTATTAGTGGTTGCTTTTACTTATTTTTATACCGAAGTTATTTTTCATCCGGAACAAATCGCGGAAAATCTCCAGAAGCAAGGAGGCTTTATTCCTGGCATTAGACCAGGGAAGACCACGAGCGATTATTTAGCGGGCACTACTCATAAAATTATTTTGGTCGGCGCTTTATTTTTAGGTCTTATTGCTATTTTACCTTTAATCATGAAATACTTTACCGGTGTGCAAGCGTTTTCAGTCGGTGGTACAAGTTTGCTAATCGTGGTCTCGGTCGTTATTGAAACGGTAAAACAAATAGAAGCCCAGCTCACGATGCGTGAGTACGATGGTTTATAAAATAAAAATAGAGGAATATATATTAATAAAGACTCAGCCGACTGCGCTGAGTCTTTAATTTTATGGCTTTTTATGATATATTATAAATATAAATATTTAACATAATCTCTATGGAGTTTAAAGAAGGACATGCGCCAGTGGCTGAAAATGAGAAACTAAGTCAGGAAAATTATCGCTTATCGCAAGAAATGGCGCGGGAGGAATTCGAAAAGTTGGATCTCAATACTAATGAAGCGCTTGAGTGGTTTGATAAAAAATATGGCAACTATGGTGAGACCGCTATCGCTCTACGCGATCATAAGGGAGAGCTGATTGGCGAAAAAAAATTTCTCGATATTAGTGAGCGAGAAAAACAGGATCATAGCTATGGCTTACTAACTTTAATAGAGAAAAATTTTAATTTATCATTCGTCGAACATTTTTTCAATGAACCAGAACTTTTAGAAATAGCTGAAAAAAAAGGAAATTATTTGAGAAGAACTGTCCAGGTTTATCGCGATAATTTAGAAAAAATGAAAAAAAGTAATTAAAAATATATGGATTTAAAAACGGTTACTAAAAATTTACAGGGCGAGACTGATTATCGTATTGACCAGCGTTTTGACGAATTAATGCGGCGTAATCCTCGCTATAAAAATTTAGATGCGGATAACCGAAAATTAATCATGGATTTAATTAAGAAATATAAAAATAAAATTCTTGAACATAATTATCCTTCAAGCCTGACGATTAGGGACGACATGTATCATCTCTATCAAGATAGAAATAAACTTGGGCTAACCCATAATGATTTAAATCAGATTAGAGATTTACTGGAAAGCTTTAAAAAATAATCTTTTTTACTATGGGTTTGAATAACTTTGTCGGTGGCCGAAACTTTACTCTGGGTAAATTTAGCAAAAATCTGGGTTCAGTTTCACAATATGGCGCCTTGAAAAATTTTAAAGCACCAATGCTTAAAATCGTTAAAAGTAGACTGGCGGCCATTCAGGGAGGAAGGTTCAAGAGTGCGGAAGCGATGCATCATTTAGTGTCCGATCAAAAGCCGACTTTTGCCGAGAAGAAGGCGATTAGCGGAGTATTAAAGCGTTTAGAAAACGTGCCTACTAGAGCAAAGGAATCAGTTTCGCGTAAAGATATTATCGATCGCGCCTTGAAAAATGAAAATACAGAAGCCAAGCAAAATACCGGGATGAGAGTAATGGCGGGTGAAAAAAGTAGCGATAAAGAAAAAAAAGTAGCTGATGAAAAAGCAGTCGAAGCGAAATTAGTCGCCAAAGAAAAAGCCGATCGAGAAGGTAAAGCCATGGGTGATCGTTCTTTTAAGGCCCCGTTAAATGTGAGAATTAATCGAGCCCATTCCGGATTTAATAAAGATCTTAGTGGTCTTGACTCAAAGCAAGCGAATCGTATTATGACGCGGGTGAGCACGACCCAAAATCGTTTAAAAAATATGTCTGGTGTTTCTGGACCAACTAGCCAAACGCCTCCAGGCGCGTCTACGCCACCAACGCCTATTCAGCGAATCAGTTTTAATTAATATAAATTTATGGTTTTTACTTTTATTACAATTATCGTCGGTCTCTGTCTTTTTGAAATTATTAGCAGCGTCGACAATGCCGTTGTTAATGCCCATATTTTAAAAACCATGCCCGAAAAATATCGCAAGATTTTTCTTTTCTGGGGTCTACTCTTTGCGGTTTTTGTCGTGCGCGGTCTTTTGCCCTTTGTAATTGTCTGGATTGCCAATCCTGATTTAGGTATCTTTCAAGTGGTGACAGCGACATTTTCTAATTCGCCGGAAGTAAAAGATTATATTGAAAGTTCGAAGCCATTACTCTTGCTCGGTGGCGGCATCTATTTATTTTTAGTTTTTTTATCGTGGTTATTTTTAGAAGAAAAAAAATATGCGTTTTTAGTTGAAGGTTTTATTCATCGTCAGGGCGCTTGGTTTTATGCTTTAGCCTCGATTCTCACGACGACAGTTGTCTATTATTCTTTAAAAGAAAATCCGACACTAGCCTTAGCGGCTACGATTGGTGTCTCGGCCTTTTTTATTACCGATGGTTTTAAAAAGAATGCCGAGGCTCAAGAGAAGAAATTAATGAATCCGGCAATGAGCGCTTGGAGTAAAATTTTATATTTGGAAGTTTTAGACGCTTCGTTTTCTATTGATGGAGTTATTGGGGCTTTTGCTTTTACCGTCTCCGTCCCTCTAATTATTTTAGGTAATGGATTAGGCGCCTTTGTCGTGCGCGAATTCACTATTCGAGGGATTGACTTAATTTCTAAATTTGAATTTTTAAAAAATGGAGCAATGTATGCAATTGGTGTTTTAGGGGCGATTATGGTTTTAGAAAGTTTTGGGCAAGAGTTTCCTTTTTGGTTAGCGCCTTTGAATATGTTTGTTCTCCTGGGTATTTTCTTATTTTTATCGGTGCGTTCAAATAAGGCGCGCCAGAATTTATCAATTTAGTTATATTTTAATATGGTTTATTTGAAGTCCAAGGAAGAAATTAGAATTATAAAAGAAGGTGGCAAAAGACTCGCCGCTATTTTAGGCGGTCTATTAAGAGAAGTTAAACCAGGGCTAGAAACCGGTCGTTTGGAAGAACTAGCAGATAAATTGATTCGTGAAGTTGGTGGACGCGGTGCCTTTAAAAATTATCCGATGGGCGGCGGTTTATTTTTTCCGTCAACTCTTTGCGTTTCAATTAATCATGAAGTTGTTCATGGTAGTTCCTTGCCGTCTCGAGTTATTCAAGAGGGTGATATTGTCGATCTCGATATTGGCATGGAATGGCCAGTGACGCCTGAGCTGCAAGCTAAATTTAAAGCACCAATAAATAAACATTCACAAGGCGGCGGATATTTCACGGATATGTGTGCGACGACTGGAGCGGGAAGAATTAGTAAAGAGGCGAAACATTTATTAAAAATTTCCGAGGAATGCCTCTATAAAGCGATTAAAGTAGTTAAGCCGGGAAATACAATAAATGACCTGGCACGAGCCGTTCAGGGGCATGCTGAGAGCCATGGCTATGGCGTGGTGCGTGATTTAGTCGGTCATGGTGTCGGTTACTTCGCTCACGAAAGACCGGATATTTTTAACTTTGAAATAAACGAGAACTCTCCGGAAAATTTAGTTTTTGAGCCCGGCATGGTAATAGCGATTGAGCCCATGATTAATGGTGGCGACTGGCGCGTTAAAGTAGCCCGAAATGGTTACACGATTATTACGGCTGATAATTCATTGAGCGCCCATTTTGAACATACCGTAGCCGTGACTGATAAAGGTTGCGAAATTTTAACCAGATAATATAAAAATTATATGGCAGATAAAAAATATATCGGCATTGATTGGGGAGAGAAGAGAATCGGTTTAGCCTTGGCAGACGAGGAAACTTGTATTGCCTTGCCCTTTAAAACAGTGAGTAGTTTAGACGAACTGCTTATGGTAATTAAGGAAGAAGAAATTGATGAAATTGTTTTAGGGAGCCCAAAAAAAATGAGTGGCGAAGCCGCGAATAATCCCTTGTGGTTAAATTTTGTTGAACAGTTAAAAGCCAAGAGCAGCAAGCCAGTTAATTTTTTGGATGAACGTTTAAGTAGTTTAGCGGCCGATGCTTTAAGCGGCGAGAAAAAAGATAAAGCTGAGCGAGACGAAATTGCGGCTACTATTATTTTACAAGATTATTTGGACAGTAACTAAAATGGACGAAACCAGACACAGTCAAGCTTTAATTCTTAATCGCTCCGCTTACCGCGAGAGCGATTCTTTAGTTATAGTCTATACCAAGGAGTTTGGTAAAATGTCTTTAGTCGCTCGGGGTACAAAAAAAATTCACTCTAAACTGGCGGGCCATCTCGAGCCGATAAGCTTGGCTGATATTTTAATTATCAAGGGTAAGGGTTTTGACTATGTGGGGAGCGCCTTGACTCGTGATGCTTATTTAAATTTAAAGGATAATTTAAATAAAATATATTATGCCGGGAAAGCGATAAATTGGTTTATTCGTTTTATAAAAGAAGATCAACCTGATGAGCGCTTATTTTATTTATTAGGCCGTTGGCTCGAAGTACTCGATAATTATTCGGATAATGATTTTACCAAAGAAAATGGCGAAATATTTTTTATTTTTTTTGCGCTTAAACTCCTCAGTGAATTAGGTTATAAGCCTGAAATGTATGAGTGTCTTAATTGTCGCGAGAAAGTAATCCCCGGAAAAAATTATTTTAATCTCATGAACGGCGGCATTGTTTGCGCTAAATGTTTAGAAAAAGAAAGACTAGAAAAGGGGATAGAGCTAACGCAACTGCAGTTAATATCTGATAATTGTTTAAAACTCATGCGCTTTATTATGGATAATAAGCTCGATATGGCCAAAAGATTAAGGCTAGATAAGCGTGTAATAAGAGAATTATCGAGCTTAACTATAAATTTTTTAAATTTCCATTCTTAATATAATTAGCTATTGTTGGCTCGAAAAATAGCTTTAAACCAGGGCTATTTTTTCTTGCTAAAATAGTCAAAATACGTTAATATTTAAGTAATCAAATAGATGATTTTTATTAAATCCGGGCTCGATAATGGTCTGGAACTAATTTAGTTATATGTCAAGACTACAAATTACCGAAGCCAAAAAACAAGGCCAAGGAGAAGTGACCGTCGCCGGCTGGGTGCGCAATTTACGCGCTCATAAAGGCATTATTTTCGTCGACCTCGCCGATATCTCTGGTATCATGCAGGTTGTTTTTGTATCCAATAATAATGACAATAACGATAATTACAATTTAGCCGAAAAATTAAGTTTAGAAAGCGTGGTAGAAGTAAGTGGCGCCTTGCAGGCAAAACCGCTTAAAAAAAATGATCCTAACCCGGTTCAAGATTATGAACTCTTGGCCTCGTCTGCAAAATTAATATCTTTAGCTAACGAAAATTTGCCGATTCCTGTTTTAACGAAAGCGGACAATGAAGCCAGTTTAGATAATCGTCTCGATTGGCGTTGGCTTGATTTACGCCGAGAAGAAAATCAATTAATTTTTAAAGTTTGGACAAAACTTGAAGAAGGTTTTCGTGAATATTTTTCCAAAAATAATTTCATTCAAATTAATACCCCTTGTCTAATGAGTACGGCCTCAGAAACCGGCTCAGAAGTTTTTGAAGTAAAGTATTTTGAACGTAAAGCATATCTTTCCCAGTCCCCTCAATTCTATAAGCAGATGGCGATGGCTTCAGGACTAGAAAAAGTATTCAGTTTTGGTCCGGTCTTTCGCGCGGAATTATCGTTTACGACTCGTCACGTCACTGAATTCACAGGTTGGGATTTTGAAGTTTCCTATATTAACTCCCACGTCGATTTAATGGATATCGAGGAAACACTGCTCGTTTCCGGATTTGAAAAAATAAAAAATGACCTGAAGCTTGAAGTTGAAGTACCGACCCAACCTTTTCCAAGAATTACCCTTGCGGAAGCAAAAAAGAAATTAGCTGCCAAAGGAATTAAGAGCGAAAAAGACTTTGATTTTTCAACCGAAGAGGAAAAAGAATTGGGCATTATTATTAAAGCGGAAAATAATCATGACTTTGTTTTCGTGACTGACTACCCAATCGCCGCTCGACCTTTCTATCACATGCGCCATGCCGATAATAATAATTTAACTAAGAGTTTTGATTTGCTTTATCGCGGACTGGAAATTACAACGGGCGCGGAGCGCGAGCACCGCATTGAAATTTTAGAGAAGCAAGCCGTGGAAAAGGGAATGGACCTCGAGGAATTAAAAGATTATTTAAATTTTTTCCGTTATGGTTGTCCCGGACATGGTGGGGTGGGAATCGGGCCGGCACGCATTGTAATGAAATTACTCGGGCTAACAAGCGTTAAAGAAGCTTGCTACTTGCCGCGCGATGTTAAACGTTTGAATCCCTAATAAACAGAAAGGATAAAATAATTTAATTACTATGTCTAAAATTTTAATCAAATCATTATATCGAGATACTAAAGAGTATTTAGGAAAAAATATTTTTGTTTCTGGCTGGGTTAGAACATCACGTAGTTCGAAAGATTTTGGTTTTATCGAATTAAACGATGGCTCCTTTTTTAAGGGTTTACAAATTGTTTTTTCTTCGAATTTAAGTAATTTTATAGAGATAGAAAAAATTAGCCTTGGCTCCTCTTTAGAAATAGAGGGAGAGCTAGTCGAATCTCCCGCTTCCGGTCAAGTATTTGAGCTTAAAGCTAGTAAAATAAAGATTCTTCAAAGAGCGAACGACGATTATCCGCTACAAAAGAAAAAACATAGTTTTGAATTTTTGCGAGAGATAGCTCATTTGCGAAGTAGAAGCAATACTTTTTCAGCAGTTTTTCGTTTACGCTCTGCTTTGAGTTACGCCATTCATAAATTTTTTCAGGAAGAAGGTTTTAATTATATTCATACGCCAGTTATTTCAGCGAGTGACGCGGAAGGCGCTGGTGAAGTTTTTAGTTTAACCATGTTTGATTTAGAAAAAGAAATTCCTAAAAATAAAGAAGGGCATATTGATTATTCCCAGGATTTTTTTGGAAAAAAAACCGGGCTAACAGTTAGCGGACAATTAGAGGCGGAGACTTTAATAAATGGTTTGAATTGTGTTTACACTTTTGGGCCTGCTTTTAGAGCTGAAAACTCTAATACCACTAGACATGTTTGTGAATTTTGGATGGTTGAGCCAGAAATGGCCTTTGCTGATCTTAATGATGATATGAATTTAGCCGAGAAAATGATTAAATATTTGATTACTTACGTCCTTAAAGAATTACCAGAAGAAATGGAGTTCTTTAATAAATTTATTGATACCGGTTTAATTGAGCGCCTTAATCAAGTTTTAGATTCAGAATTTATTCGTTTAAGTTATACAGATGCGATTGATTTATTAATCAAGAGTGGTCAGAAATTTGATTATCCGGTTAAGTGGGGAATTGATTTGCAAACTGAACACGAACGTTATATTACAGAAAAGATTTTTGCTAAACCAGTTTTTTTAACAGATTATCCTAAAGAAATTAAAGCTTTTTATATGCGTCAGAATGATGACGGCAAGACAGTGGCCGCCGCTGATTTATTAGTACCAGGAATTGGTGAAATCATTGGTGGCAGCCAGAGAGAAGAGCGATATGATGTTTTGGAAGCTCGCATAAAAGAACTTGGCTTAAAAGTCGAAGATTATTGGTGGTATCTTGATTTGCGCAAATACGGCTCGGTTAAACACGCAGGATTTGGCCTTGGTTTTGAGCGTGCTATTATGTATTTCACTGGCATGGCTAATATTCGAGATGTTATTCCGTTTCCGCGGACGCCTAAGAACGCTGAATTTTAGCTAGTGACAACCAGCTAAAATTAACATATAAATTTATTACTATATTTATGACTAACAAACAAAACGCGAAGTATGCTTTTTATTATCTCCTCTCGCTCGTTGGTTTAATTTTCATGAGCATTTCCGTGGGCATGATTGTTTATAGCATCATTAATATTACCGTGCCCGATGCGCTAAATAATTATATTACTAATTACGACGGGCAACTTAAATTTGCGATTTCCGCTTTAATTATTGCCACACCGATTTTTTTCTTTCTCTCGAGCCTTATTTTTAAGGGACTAAGAAAAAATGAATTAGAAAAAGATTCGGGCGTGCGTCGTTGGTTAACCTATCTTATCATTCTTGTTTCCTCTTTAATTATTTTGGGCGTTTTTATCGCCACCATTAATAATTATTTATCAGGAGAACTGACAAGCCACTTTATTCTGAAAGCGATTACAATTTTTATTATCTCAGCGAGCGCCTTCTCCTTTTATTTTTATGATATTAAACGAGAAGATTTAGTGAAGAAAGATATTATTATTCGCTTATTTTTTATTATTTCTTTAGCCCTGGTCATTATTGCTTTTGCGGCGGCCTTTTTCTATATGGAATCGCCGAAAACCGCTCGGGCGCGCCGACTTGATCAAATTGTCGTGAATAATATTTCTGATTTAGAAAGTGCGGTCAATAGCTATTATGATCGCTATAAAAAATTACCCGATACTGTAGAAATGCTGAGAGCGGAGAAAGATGTTTATATTAATGCCAATTCCTTAATTGATCCAGAAACAAAACAAGCGATTGTCTATCAGAAATTAAACGACAGTGATTTTCAGTTTTGTGCGACTTTCCGTCTCGATAGCGCTTCAGATAATAACGGGACTGGCCCAGTTATGATGTCTTATCCCGTTTATCCCGGAGATAAAAATCATGCCGCCGGTTACCAATGTTTGAAGGGAAGTTTATGGGCACTTGTTAAAACAGCGGATATCGTAAAATAATTATGATTGAGTTTACAAGCGAAAAATTTTCCGGTCCCTTGGGTTTACTCTTGTCTCTAATTGAGTCTGAGGAAATGGATATCACCGAAGTCAATTTGGCTAAAATCGCTGATGAATATGTTAATTATATTCGCGGTTCGAAGGATATTGATCCTGAGGAAATGGCTGATTTTTTAGTGGTTGCCGCCAAGTTGTTGCTTATTAAATCAAAAGCTCTTTTGCCCTATTTATATACCGCTGAAGATGACGCTGAGGTTGATGACTTAGAAAAGCAATTACGGATGTATAAGGAATTTGTGGCCGCGAGTTTAAAAATAAAAGAAATAATTTTAGAGAAAAATTTTTTGTTTTTGCCCCCGCTAATAAAAAATCGTCGGCAGCAATTTAATCTCCCTGTTTTTACGGCGCCTTTAAAAGTTAACCCGCAAATTCTCCAAGACCTATTTTGGAAAATTATTTTAAATCTTGCCAAAACCCGGGAGGAAGTAATTCCGGAAAAAACCCTGGAGCCAAAAATTAATATTGATGATAAAATCAGTTTAATAAAAAAAATGCTGCTCGACAAAATTAGAGTAAATTTTTCCAAACTACTTGCCGGCGCGGAAAACAAGACTGAAGTTATTGTAAGTTTTTTGGCAGTGCTAGAATTGGCGAAACAGAGAGAACTTTTTTTTGAGCAAGAAGAGCTCTTTAGCGAAATACATCTTATTCGTAATCAAGATAATAGCTTGTCCTAAGGGGACTGAATAAAAAATATGTCACTCAAGTCACAATTAGAATCAATTTTATTTGTTGCCATTAAACCCATGGGCGTAAAAGAACTTGCCGGCTTAACAGCGGTCAAGTCGAGCGAAGTCGAGGAGGCTCTGGCAGCGCTTGAAACTGAGTATCGCCAAGACGATCGCGGCTTAGCTTTGGTTAAAAATAATAATCAATATCAATTAACAAGTGCGGCTGATAATGCTAAATTAATTCAGGATTTTTTAAAGGACGAAACTAGCGGGGAATTATCCCAACCAAGTTTAGAGGCTTTAACCATAATCGCGTATCGTGGACCAATCGGAAAATTAGAACTCGAAAAAATTCGAGGTGTTAATTGCAGTTTGATAATTAGAAATTTATTACTCCGCGGTTTAATTGAGGAAAAGTATGACAAAATTAAGGATGAACACTATTATACGGTCACGCATGATTTTATGCGCTTCTTGGGTTTAAACAGTGTGCATGATTTACCCGACTACGCGAAGCTCAGCGCTAATGAGGTAGTTAATGAAGTTATTAAGTAGTCAAATCAAATGTGGAATTTAGTATTAAATATATTTTTAAGTTTTGTTTTAGCCCAGACTAATAATGGGGCGGCGTTTAATAATGATGTACAAATTGTTAAGCTTAATCCAATCGCCTCTAAATTAGATATTATCGCCGACAAAGCCGTTGTTTTAGCTTCTAATGATCGTTTGGTATTCTTTGAAAAAAACCCCGATAAAGTTCAGCCAATCGCGAGCATCACAAAACTCATGACCGCTTTAGTTTTTTTGGAAAATAATCCTGGCTGGGAATCAACCTATGAGATTACCGAAGCGGATCAAGTTGAGGGCGGCCTTCTAAATTTAGCGCCGGGCGATGAAGTAAAAATAAAGGATTTGTTTAACACCAGTTTAATTGCCTCAGATAACGGCGCAACTTTAGCCCTTGTCCACGCAACGAAACTAGACGAGAAAAGCTTTGTTGAAAAAATGAATGCCAAAGCGCTCGTTCTTGATCTTGCTAAAACAAAATTTTCCGATGCTGTTGGTTTAAGCGATCAAAACGTTTCGACCGCGCGCGAGGTCGCCTTACTCGCTAAAGTGGCTTTAGCAGAACCTGAAATTAGCCAAGCGACGGAAAGTAAGACCTACCAGTTTGAAACTATAAATGGCAAAGACAAGAAAATAGAGTCAACCGATTATCTATTATTCGACTTAGAAAAAAATATTTTTCAAATAAAGGGCGGAAAAACTGGGTATACTGATAAGGCGGGTTATTGTTTTGTTGGTCGCTTTAAAGACGAGACCGGCCGAGAAATTATTTCTGTTGTTTTAAATAGCAGTGGGAAAAATGAGCGCTTTAAAGAAACTAAAAGTATAGTTAATTGGGTTTTTCAAAACTATCAGTGGCGCCCCTAAAAAAATATTATTATGCCCGAAATTAATCGTCTATATTTTAAATTTCGTAACTTTTTAGCAAGTCGTTTCCCAAAAGTTTATTGCCTTTGTGAAAATAGAAAATCAGTTGTGAAATTTTTTATTGCCGGTAGTTTGGCCGGCGGCACAGATTTAGTTCTTTTTTTTTTATTTCACGGCGTCTTTAAATGGCCCTTAGTCCTTTCCACAAGTTTAGCTTTTGTTTTTTCTTTTCTAGTCAGTTTCACACTTCAGAAATTATGGACTTTCCGTAACTTTAATCAAGATAAAGTATTGGGTCAATTTATTTTATATATTCTCAACGCCTTTATTGGCTTAAATATAAATGGGTTCCTAATGTATTATTTGGTTAATAAATTCGGCATCTGGTATATTTTCGCGCAAATTGCTGTAAGCTTAACAATTGGTGTTTATAATTTTATTGTTTATAAATCAATCGTCTTTAAAATTGGTAAAAATGAAACTAATCACAAACAAAAAACTTTTGGATCAAGCGCCGGAGATGTGGCTTAGGAGAGCGGGCTATGCCTTTATTCCCGAACGCGAAGACGGCGAAATGAGCTTCGCGCGCCGTTTCACGCGCGACTTTTATCCGCGTTTTCATATCTACTTTATCGAACAGAAAGATAGCCAAGGAAATGAATTTGTTACTTTTAACTTGCATCTTGATCAGAAGAAGCCGGGATATGTCGGTTATAATCGCCATAATGCCGAGTATGATGGCGAAGTAGTGGAAAGAGAAATCGAGCGTTTAAAAAGTTTATTATTACCCGGTTTTTTAGCCTAATATGGGACAGTCTGACGAAATAAAATCTAAACTGGATATTGTCGAAGTAATTCGCGAGTATACTCCAGTCAAAGCAGTCGGGGCTAACTTTCAAGCCTT
>Ga0247841_10009925_pt1 | contig 13137 bp, 9 predicted proteins | sample LaCruzMarch2015__2_FD_192410 | JGI IMG/M metagenome (GOLD analysis project Ga0247841, IMG submission 192410) | Freshwater microbial communities from meromictic Lake La Cruz, Castile-La Mancha, Spain - LaCruzMarch2015_18m | ecosystem: Environmental > Aquatic > Freshwater > Lake | place: Spain... | reverse complement strand
TACGAGGACCTTTGACGGGAAGCGCGCAGGCATATCGCACAGGCCATTTAATGGCCGTCATTGGATTCGATTCTGCGCAGCAAAAAGTAATAACCATGGATCCCGCATTTCCTGCAGATAATCAAACCATTACTTTTTACGATCTTAGAGATTTTATCCAAGCCTGGAATCGAAGAGGACGAGTAGCCTACGTGTATGAAAAAAAGATCTTAGGAAGTTGAGAGATTTTTGCTCAAAAAGTATTCTTCGATTTCATTAAAGAGATGAATTCCATCCTCTTCGATCGCAATGATTTTTGTCGCAAAGCCGCCAATCAGATCCCGGTCATGGGAAGCGACGATGGCGGTTCCCTTAAAATCATCGAGGCCCCAAGCAAGCGCAGAGACCGCTTCGAGATCGAGGTGGTTGTTCGGTTCATCAAAGACGAGAAAGTTGGGCGCCGTGATGAGAAACGATCCCAGAATCAGCCGCGCGGTTTCGCCGCCGGACAGCATGCGCACCTCTTTAAAGGCGTCAGGGCCGGGAAAAAGCATCTTCCCTAGAACAGCGCGCACATCTTGATCATAAACCGTTTCGCGCTTCGCTTTGAGCCAATCAAAGGCCGTAATGGCACTATTCTTATCGATGATATCCGCATGGTTCTGGGGAAAATAGCCAATATCGATCTGATGTCCGCAAATCATCGCACCGCTATCGGGAGCAATGACGCTAGCGATCATCTTGAGAAGTGTGGTCTTCCCCCGTCCGTTATTACCGATGACCGCAATCTTGTCGCCGCGATGGATTTCCAAAGAAAAATTGCGAAAAACAGGATGGCCATCATACGACTTATTGATTCGGTCGAACTTGATCAGCACTTGCCCGGATTGCTTCGTGGGCACCGGAAAACGAATATAGGGGCGCTGGATGTTGGACTTTTTTAAATCCATTGGCTGTAAGCGCTGGATTTCCCGAATGCGGGACTGGACTTGACTGGCCCGCGTTCCCGCGCCGAATCGCGCCACAAATTCCTTCAGCTGAGAGATCTTTTTTTCTTTCGCCTTATTCTCATCCTCGGCACGCGAGCGCACAGCCGTTTTAGTGAGAAACATCGAATCATAGTTGCCGGGATAAAAAATAATCGTTTCATAGTCGATATCGGCGATATGGGTGGCAACGGCGTTTAAAAAATGGCGGTCATGGCTGACCACGATCAGCGTTCCTGAATAATTATGTAAAAACTCCTCAAGCCAGGATATCGATTCCAGATCGAGATGGTTTGTCGGCTCATCCAATAAAAGAGCTTCGGGATGGCCAAATAGCGCCTGGCAAAGTAAAACCCGGAATTGACGGTCGGTGGGGATTTCGGACATTTTCTTATGGTGCAGATCATTGCTTAGCCCCATGCCGACAAGCAAAACTTCCGCATCGGACTCCGCGTTATACCCCTCTTCTTCGCCAAAAACCTCTTCCAACTCACCCAAACGCATGCCCACGGCATCGCTCATTTCCACTTCATAGAGCTTATCGCGCTCTTGGATCGCATCCCACAGGCGTTGATTGCCCATGATGACCGTATTAAGCACAGTGAACTCGCGAAACTCTTCGATCTTTTGCCTTAAAAAGCCTACTTTTTTCGGCAAGCTGACAGATCCGGAAGAGGGAGGCTCAACGCCCATGATGATCTTAAGCAGGGTCGACTTGCCCGATCCATTCGGACCGGTCAAACCATATCGGCAGCCTTCATTGAATGAAGCCGTGATATTCTCGAAAAGGGTGCGTCCGCCGACGCTTTTGGTAATATCTGTTAATGTAATCATTGGAAATCGCAAACATTTTAACAGAAGTGCCAATCATGATAAAAGGGATTTATGGAATTTCATCTAGCCGTTGAGCGCTTTCTCAACCATCTGAAGCTGTCAAAAGGCGTGTCCGAACACACGCTGCGCGGCTACTCAACTGATTTGCAAGGATTTAGAACTTTCTCTCAAGAGAAGGACAGCTTGCCGCTCGACGCTATCACCAAGCGGCTCGTTCGGCGATATCTCGCTCATCTTTACGAAAACAAGGCGAGCATCCGCACCACGCTGCGCCGTCTTTCCGCTCTAAGAAGTTTTTTTAAATTCGCGATTCGCGAAAAACTAACCCCCGAAAATCCCCTCGAGGAGATCGAAAGCCCCAAACGTGAAAAAAAACTCCCCGTTTCGATTGAATATGCTCAAGTGCAGCACCTCCTCAACCAGCCCGATTTGACCTCCTATTTGGGTTTAAGAGATCGGGCGATCATGGAATTACTCTATAGCTCCGGCCTCCGCCTCAGCGAAGTTGTCGGTCTTTGCAAACGAAATTTGGATGTGAAAAGCCAGCAATTGAGTGTTTTTGGGAAAGGAAAAAAACAACGCATGACGCCCATCACGCAAACGGCTCTCGACTGGATCCTAAAATATTTAAACCATCCCGAACGAATGCTCGACGCAACAGATCATCGTGCAGAGGCAGATCCCATCCCCATTTTTTTAAATCGGTGGGGCAAACGGCTCAACGCCCGTTCCGTCGACCGCAATTTTGCCGCCTATCTCAAATCCAGCGGCCTATCCGAGCGCATTACGCCCCACACGATCCGTCATACCATCGCAACCCACTGGCTGGAACATGGAATGGACCTTAAAACCATCCAAATTCTGCTCGGCCACACCTGCCTGGCCACCACAACCATTTACACACACGTCTCTTCCAAACTGAAACGCGAGGTTTATGACAAAACCCACCCTCGCGCAAAGTAAAACTCACAACACACATAAAACCAAAAACTTACAAACATCTGTTTAATATTTTTTTAACTAATAAAACAAAGAAGAACAGGTAATTAAAAAAATGTTTTGCAGAAATTCCCAAAATTAGATATGCAAATAAATAGACCCAAAATTTTGTGGAGTTTACATATGTTCAGTTCATTGTTGAAAGTAATGCCGATCTTAACACTAGGGTTAGGAGTTGGCCTGGAAGCACAAAGCAGTCAAAAAAACACAAAAATGCAGCCAACATACCGAACAGCTTCTGCGGTATGCGGCGTGAATGAGGGAGAATGCTGCTTAGCCCGTAGTTGCAAATGCGCAATGGGCGGGGCGTTGGAAATGGACTTCCTCTACTGGAGAGCAGACAATACCGGGTTTACTTTTGCTTATCAGCAAAAAGATCCTAGCTCTACTCATGCCTACGTTGACAACATTGGCAGCGTCGTGCGCCTCGATTCAGATTGGGCTCCGGGATTCCGCCTCGGCGGCGGCTGGAACTCTGATTTCGACCGTTGGGATGTTTTTGTTGATTGGACCTGGTTTAAAGACAGCTCTACAAAATCACGCTCTCTAGACGGTATCACGAGCGCCACCGATCCAAGAGGATTCTATCCTCTACAGTCAGTTAACGATAGCGGCACCCAAAATCGCTATAGAGACGTATCCGCTAGCTGGCACCTACAACATAACGTAGTCGATCTTGAATTAGGTCGAGCATTCTACATTACCAAGGCGCTTTCGTTAAGACCTCATTGCGGACTTCGCAGTGGCTGGATCAACCAAAAATTCAAGAGCGTTTTCTCACTACCCATCAATAGCGCGGCTCACCAAGAATATGATTTTCATGGGAAAAACAACTTCTCCGGAGTTGGACCTCGCGTTGGTATTCATAGCCAGTGGCACATTGATAGCAGCAGCTGGAGCATCCTAGGCAAAGCATCTACCTCTTTGCTTTTGGGCCAAACGAAAACACGTTATCATAACAAGAGCTTAACAGCCGGTGCCTCATCATTTGTAACTGAGCGCCAGCTTAAAGATAATTTCAGCCAACTCGTTCCCAACCTACAAATTTTTATAGGTCTTGATTGGGGATCTTGCTTGGATTGCGAAAAATATTATCTCGGCATCAACGCTGGCTGGGAAACGAATATCTATTGGAACCAGTTCAACATTCCAACAGCGATTTACACAAATTATGCACCCCTCCCAGGAACCGGCAATCAGGCTGTGACTATGGAAGGCTTGACAGTCAACGTGCATTTCGATTTCTAAAGTCAATCGAGATACATTACGAGTGCAAAGGAGGAGATCTCACGATCCCCTCCTTTTTTATTTCGAAGATGATCGCAGCCAACCTCTGGAAAAAACCCACATCCAGGCTCTTTCAAAAACACGGCAAAGAGCGCCATTGGCCACCACATTCGTGCTGGTGATCACGGGATCCAAAATCACATTAAAAGCCAGGATCATAACGATCATCTCCGGAGTGAATCCGAGATAGGACTCATAGATCGGAAGCATGACAAATATAGCTCCTCCCAAAACAGCCGCAGTGGCAAACCGGGCAAGGACAAATACAATGCTGAAAGAAAGCCACACCGAAAAAGTCGGCGGGACGCCATTGAACTGCTGGTAGATCAAAAAACAGAGAAACGTATTCGCAATACAATCGCCAATTTGCTGGATATTGGTTGTAGCGGGAATCACCGCCTTGGCAAGATCGGGGTTTTGCATGTTTTTTGATGCGCCTTCAATCGTCCAAGGCATTGTGGAAAGGCTGCAGCCGGAGCTAAAGGCAACGCCTCCGGCGGGCATGAGATTTTTCACATGATTAAAAAACCGCGATATCGAAAAACCGCTTCCCAAAAGAAACAAAAAAGCGAGATAGATTGCTAAAAATAAAAAAAGCCATAGCAAGAGATCGGCATAGTGAATGAACATCTGATTGAGTAATTGCGTTTTATACATGCGAGCAACAAAGCCGAGAATAAAAAGAGGAATAAGGCGGGAAAAAAAGCGGGTGAGGATACTCTCGGCGATTCCCTTGCCTTTGGAGATTATGGCCTTCAACCCGGGTATTTTGGATGAAGAGAGCAACCCGAGAGCGATCCCGGCAAAGGTTCCCTTGTCAGCAGACCACCAGGTCGGTTTGAGCCATGGAAAGCGCCATAAGGGGCTAAACACATCCTCGAGCGAGCGAGCTTCGATCGCGGGAAGGTAGCTCGCGGCAAGATGAGCGCATCCGTAGCTATACCACACGCTGGCCGTGTTCGAGATCGCCTCAAAAAGAAACAAGACAAAAATAAATAGAGTCGCTCTCTTTTCAAAAGAAGAAATCGCGTGGGCGATAAAAAACCCCACCGTCAACGGCAGTATCCAGAGTAAGAGGTCTTTAATCAGGACGCTGATTGTATAGAAGCTTTGGTGGACAGCCATTGGAAGAAAAGAGGCGGCCATCAAATAGATCGTCAGAATGAGCAGAATCTGAACGCTTCGATGCCGGATCAGCAATGCAGCAGCTTTATTCACAATATTCTCTTGGTTGAACGCAATATAATCATAAATGAGGGGCGTTCAAAATGACGAGAATTATTCTATGCCGACGTCTTTCCAGATCGTCTCAAATACCGCAAGGATCTCTTCGCGATTGAGATAACTAATCTGATCGGCATCGTCTTGGCCAATCAAATCTTCCAGCAGCCCCTTTTTCTTTTCAATTAGGGCGTGGATATGCTCTTCGATCGAATTTTTCGTCACCAGCTTGAACACCTGAACGCCGCGATTCTGACCGATACGATGAACTCGGTCTGTAGCCTGATTTTCCTTTGCGGGATTCCACCATCGATCATAGTGAATCACAATTGAAGCGACGGTCAAATCAATACCGACGCCGGCAGCTAATAACGACGCGACAAAAACCTCGCAATCGGGATTTTCTCGAAACCGGCGCAGCTGTTCCGGGCGATCGCGCGTCGATCCCTTGATCGTCGCAAAACCGATTCCCTTCTTCTTCAGATGCATTTCAATAATCGCCAGCATATTGAGGTATTGCGAAAAAACGACGACCTTCTGTCCGCTATCATGCGCCTCATTGAGCAGCTCGACAAAGAGATCCCATTTACCCGATGAATGCGCTGTGTAGTTCTTAATATCGTCCAGGCGCAGCGAAGGATGATCGCAGATCTGTTTCAAAGCCGAAAGAGCGGAAAAAACATGGACATACGAAACCGGTTTCGTTTCATCTTTGAGTTCTTGATAAACCGTATCGCGCATTTGCAGAGCCACCGCGCGATAAAGATCCTTTTGCTCAAGGGACAGATCGCAGTAAGAAATTTCCTCAATTTTTTCCGGAAGATCGGTCAGCACTTCACTTTTTTTACGCCGCAAAATGAATGGCTTAATGAGGCGTGTGAGCAGCATTTTTTTCTCGGGATCCTGATTTTTTTCAATCGGATTGGTGAAAAGTTCGCGAAAGACGGCGTCGCCCGGAAGGTACCCAGGTAAGACAACATCAAAGAGAGATTTCAATTCCCGCAGACGATTTTCAATCGGCGTACCCGTCAATCCCAAGCGCATGCGAGAAGAAATCTTGCGCAGAGCGAGGTGTGTCTGGGAATTATGATTTTTCGCGATCTGAATTTCGTCAAAGATCGCAATTTCAAAGGAGAGCGAGCGCAAATCATCGCTTCCCGTGCGAAGAATGCCGTAAGAGGTGAGCAGCAAATCATAATCCTGATCGAAATTTTCCAGCGTACGGGTCAATCCATAAAAGACACAGACGCGCAAGTCGGGTAAAAAGCGCCGGAGAAGCTCTTGCCAATGGTAGATAACCGATGTGGGGCATACGACGAGATACTTATTGGTGTGATCCGGATCTTCATTGAGAATCCCTGCGAGCAGAGCCATCGCCTGGTGTGTTTTTCCAAGACCCATATCATCGCACAAAAGGCCCGACAAACCATGGCAATAAAGGAACCAGAGCCATTGAACGCCGAGCTCCTGATACGGCCGCAAAGTCGCCTTCAATCGACTGATATCTAAAAAGCGATGGCTCTCGAATCGATTGAGCTCATCCAATAGCGCGCGTGTTTCTTTGACATCGCTATCGTCTCCTACCGGCGTGCGGATCTCTTCGAAAACACTCAGCCGAATCCATTCGAGAATATTGAGGTGGATTACACCTCTCTTGCGATCGACCCGTCTTTTGGGAAGCTGCCGGAGCCAGTTGAAACGCATTTCCTTCAAAGAAATGAGTCCCGCTGTAGAAAACAGATGATTTTTTTTACTTTGAAATGCATCCCAGATAGAAAACAGATCCACAAATCCGGTTTCTGAAACATATATCGCGTCGATCAGCCATTCCGCGACGCGCTTTTTTCGATCACGGCTGATTTTACGGATTTTCAGATGCAAATGTTGTGGGCGGGTCAACCGCGGATCAACTTCCAGCGCAAAGACTTTAAGCGGCTCAAGATCATAAATCAAAAACGCCGCTTCCTGGTGGAGAGGAATCAGCATCGGTGTGCGGTAGCGCTCAGGCAGCCGCGCAGCGGACGGAAGCTCAGAAAAACCGGCCCCCTCGACATAGGCGAAATCGCCATAATAACGGACATGAGCGGGATTAATTTCGGGAAGATACTCGCGTTTGGGCTCAATGGCAATACGACCCTCCGGCGTAACTTGAATGGACAGACCGATTTTGACAATGGGCGAGGATGCAGCAAAAAAACCATGCACCTGCTCAAGATCTTCTTTATGCGAAACGAGAAAAGAGCTGATCTCCTCTTTGGAAATGACGAGTCCCGGGTGAAGCGGCAATCGTCCCCGGTTTTGCTTTTTCATGTAAAAACCCTGGCCCTTGATGTAGACCCACTCATCAAAATCAATCGTCTCATCAAGCTGCTCGGGAAAATCGATTTGAGCTCCAAAAGCAAGCCGTCCGTCGTCAGTAAACGAATAGGTCAAGTGGGCTTCCAATGATCCCAAATGAATCTGAAAGCCGGGAAACTGATGCATCCAATGGCGATGGCGATCGATAAAATCAGCCACCTGCGCGCGCAAAACGATCTTCTCGGGAACATCGAACATCAGCTCATCCAAACTCCAAAAACCGTAAACGGCCGCAGGCCGAGGCAAGAAAACCCAAGGAAAAAAGCAAGCCGCATCGGGCTGAGTCAGATCGCCGGGCTCAAAGACATGAAGTTGAATATGCAAAGATCCCGCTTCATCAAAATGGAGCACATAATGCGAGAGAACCGGCTCCAGATGAAGGGGTACATCGAGCCAGGGCTGAATGATCTTGGCCGATCGGGTAAAAAGGGGGCCGATTTCCTGTTCTTTCACCTCTTTGCAGCCTAAAAGCGGATCGGATCGATGACGATAAAACCCCTTTTCCGCGACATAAATCCAATCTCCAATCGGAATTCCCGATGGAGAAATTGTGCTTGCAACCGGTTCCTCGGATATTTGAACGATCAGCGCGCGCGCCTTGGGATCATAATGAACCTCTTTTTTCTCATCGCAAATCTCATCAAATACTTTTAAAGGCGAATTCACACTCGCAAGAGGGGGAATGAGCCAGGGCCAGCTGACTTCAGCGATATAAAAACCGACAACCAGATCATCATAGCGAATGGTAATCTCGTGCGGTATTTGGTTTTCAGTCGTTTGAAATGTGATCTCATAAGGTTCGCCGTCATCCGACAACCACATTAACCACTTCGCTAAGTCGGACCAAAAAGAGAGCTCGTATTGCAATGTGTGAGTGGCCTTACCCTCGCGCCATTGCAAAATCTGTTCCGGGGTGAGGTTCGAGAATTTAATCGAGGTCTCTTCAGTTTCCACGACTCGCTCGGATACGATATATTCCAACCGCTGAATGGCTGCAGCGGTGAGCGCCTGAATGAAAAAAAGCTGCTTTTTGGTCTGGGATGAGCAGCTATATTTTCCCTCGGTGCCATTTTCTAAACAGCTCGTCTCGTAGCCATGTCTTTTACTGGCGATCTGAAAGAGGCGGTTCCATAGCGATTTTTTGAACCGCACATGCAGCGGCTCGGATGTTTGGTTAAAAATGCGCAGATAGGCGGCTGCGAGATGAGGACAGCCACCGCCTTTTTCCGATAGTTTGCATGTACAGAATGCATCGGAGAGGCGGCCATCATCCGTCATCTGAAGAAACGGGAAAAAAGTATTTTTTTGATCCACTACTTCGACTTGATAGGTTCCTCGAGAGAAGGTTGGTTCATAGACAAAACGCCCCTCTAAAAGAGCACGCGCTTGCTTTTGATAATCCAAAACGAACCGAGGCTGTTCCATCGCAGGGGAACCTTTATAGACCTTCCTTCCATTCTATGTACCGTCGATAAAGTCAGCAAGAAATTAGAAATAATGTACATTTTCATTGGACAAAACCGACTATAACGACAAACTGAAGTTGAACTTCAAATTGTACGACCCAGGCATTATCGAGACATAAGTGGTGAGCTTAAGACACTTACACAAAGCCACCCCAATTGAGATCAAGAACAGCATATCCATTCAACTCAATTGCTGAACTACAAACGGGCTATAACGAACATGACTCAAAAATCGAATTTTCAGCTTGGCCAAAACCTCGCGGCAGCCCAAAACCGATTTTTGAATCACGTTCGGTCAGCATCATCGAAGACAAGCGTCGACTTCTTTGAAGTTAGTGACGATCTTGTCGAGCAACCCAAACGCAAGCGCCTCTTCCACCGTCATCCAGTTATCGCGATCGATCGCCTTTTCGATGGCCTTCGTATCCTTACCGGTCGATTTAGCGTAAATATCGACAATCATCGCGCGGGTTTTCAACATCTCTTTGGCTTGAATGTCGAGATCGGTTGCTTGGCCGCGAATCACTCCGCCGATGAGAGGCTGGTGAATCATGATTCGTGCGTTTGGCGTCGCCAGGCGTTTTCCTTTGGCGGCGCTCAATGACAGAAGAGATCCCATTGAAGCGGCCAGTCCGGTCACCATCGTGACGACTGGAGAAGAGATCATTTGAATTTGATCCCAAATAGCAAATCCGGAATCGACCGATCCGCCGGGAGAATTAATAACAAAGAGAATAGGCTTGCCCGGAGCAACCTGATCGAAATACCAGAGCTTGCGAATGATCTCTTTAGCCGTGTCGGAATCAACGCCGTCGGAAAGAAAAATCCGCCGCTTTTCGAGCATTGCTAAATCAATTTTATCATTGACTGATTTGGATGGTTTTTCAACGGTTTCCGGTTCTTTTGCCGGGGGCTCTTCTTTATTTGGCTTCACAATTTTCTCCACGTTCTCTTTATTTTCTCGATTTTCTCATTTTTCGTCGATGACGAGTTCCGGATAAAGCACGAAACGGCCAAGCAGCTCAGCGGCCCGCTTCTTGGCGTGCTCAAGCGTTTTGGGGTCGACGTGCGCCTTAGCGCGGGAAGGTCCGCTCGCATTTTCCTGAGTGTCCGGTTTCGCGTCCTTTAATAGATGGACGATAATGGAAGCAATTTCTCGCATTTCCTCTTTATTCATTCCTAGCGTCGTCATCGCTGGCGTTCCGAGGCGGACTCCCGAAGTGTACCACGGCCCATTCACATCTTGCGGAATCGAGTTGCGATTCACTGTGAGGTGGGCGGCGCGAAGCACCGTCTCTGCCTGGCGGCCGGTCAAACCAAAACTGCTCATCACGTCCATCACCAACAAATGATTATCGGTTCCGTTGGTGAGCACGCGCACTCCCTGCTTCATCAACGCCTCGGCAAGAGCTTTGGCGTTGTCGACGACCCGATGAGCATATACTGCGAAAGCGGGCGAGCTTGCCTCTTTAAAAGCAATGGCCTTGGCCGCCATCACATGAGGAAGAGGCCCACCCAAAACAATGGGACAGCCTTTATCAACGACTTCTTTAAATTCTTTGGTGCACAGGACAAGGCCGCCTCGCGGACCGCGCAATGTTTTATGCGTCGTGGAAGTGACGATATGCGCAAAAGGAATCGGATTGTAATTGCCCGTCATGACCTTGCCGGCAACAAGCCCGGCAAAATGGGCCATATCGACCATCAGCACGGCATTCACCGAATCGGCAATTTCCCGCATTTTGGCAAAATCAATGAGACGAGGATATGCCGAATAGCCGCCAATCAGGATGAGCGGCTTTTCCCGCCGCACCTGGTCTTGCAGCTTGGCGTAATCGAGAAGTCCCGTAGAAGGATCGACGTCATAGGAAACAGCCTGCATGATTTTTGAAGAAATATTATGACGGTATCCGTGCGTCAAGTGGCCGCCCGAAGCAAGCGAGAGCCCCATTACTTTCTGATTAACGAGCAGCCGGCGAAGCTGTTCATATTCCTCAGCACTTAGCTCGTCGAGCGATTTTCTTCCCAAAGCCTCAATTTCTTTCGTTTGGATCCGATGAATCAGAATCGCCCAAAATGCGACCAGATTGGCATCGGCGCCCGAATGAGGCTGCACATAAGCATGATCCGCTCCAAATAATCGTTTCGCATACTCAACCGCTTCTCCCTCAATGGCATCGACATTTTCGCATCCGGCGTAAAATCGATGGTTTACATAGCCTTCGCTATATTTATCCGTGAGCAGATTTCCCATGGCCATCTGTACGGCAAGAGAGCTGTAGTTCTCCGATGCAATCAATTTGAGATAAGAGCGCTGGTCTTTTAGCTCATGGATAATTCCGTCGGCAATCGCAGGAAATGCCGCATGAACGGTATCGAGAGCGGCGTAAAATGCAATCGCTGCAGACGTTCTCTCGGGTTCAGAAACGCGATGAAAGTATTTATTTAAATAAGAAAAGTTCTCTTTCATTTGGATCATCCTCATTCCGACAAAAATTTACGATACACTCCTCAACGGGATTTTTCCAGCGATTTTCCGAGAGGTTTCTCTGGTTCAAACGATTCAAAGATTTCTTCCCTTGAGATTTAGCCTTACTACAGTTAAAGTGCTAGCAGATCTTTTTTATTTCAGGTGTATCCCTATGTTGCCAGAACTCCAGGTCATCCTTGACATTCAAGAACTAGATATGAAGATGATCCGTCTTATGCGTCTCAAAAAAGAACGGATGAAAGAGCTGCAGCATATCAAAAGTCTGCGCCAAGAATTGAGCCAACAGCAAGCCGATAAAGAAAAAGAAATTATCGACTTGAATCGTACGATTACGGCTCACGAAGCGAAAATTCGTGAAATCCAGGACAAGATTAAAAAACTGGAAGCGCACCAGGCATCCGTAAAGAAAGTCGACGAATTTAACGCCTTGACACACGAGATGACGCAATCCGAGCGCGAGAAAATCGCAACGGAACAACTCACCTCCGATCTCATCGACAAGCGCAATATGGAAGAAGAAATTCTCGAAAAAATCAAACTGAGCCTGCGCGAATCGGAAGAGAGTAGCCGAAATCTCGAAGAGGAAATTGCTAACAGCATCCACCTCATCAACCAAGAAGGCCAAGAGCTCCACACGTCGCGAGAAGCTCTCGCTAAAAAGGCCGATCCGGAAGTCATGCGCATCTACGAAAGACTTTTGAATAACAAGAAAGACCGCGTTCTCGTCCCCATCGAAAACCGCACTTGCAGCGGCTGTCATATTTCATTGACGGCGCAACATGAAAATTTGGTGCGCAAAGGCGAACGCATGGTCTTTTGCGAACATTGCTCGCGACTGCACTTTTGGCAGGAAAGCGAAAAAGTCGAAGGCACGGCCGCCGCAACGAAGCGTCGCCGCCGCCGCACGGGTGTTTAGTTTTACCAGGGAAATGGGTCATCGCTGTGAAGAGCTTGTCTCTTGACAGAGGAAAGTCCGGACTTCACAGGAGAGGATACCAGTTAACGACTGGGAACCGAAAGGTTACGGAAAGTGTAACAGAAAATACCGCGCCGGTAGCAATACCGGGGAGCCTGAAAATATTGGCCTAGGGGGCCGATCGCACTTGGGGGAACCCAAGGCGCTATAAACCCTATCCGAAGCAAGGTCGAAGCGAGCCGCCATCAGCATCTCCAGCGAGGCTCTAGCTGGCCGCCCGAGGAGTTCGGCGACGAACTCCCCAGAGGAATGATGACCTCCGCTTGCAAAAGCGAAGACAGAATCCGGCTTACCGTTTCCCTGGTTTTTTTTTGCATTCAATTTAATCATTTTCAAAAAGTACCTTTATACTAATGATGTGGATTAACAGACCATTAGTATTCATGAACAAGTTTGCATCATTTTTTCTCCTTGCTCTCTCAAGCGCAGCCTTAGCGGACATCCTCGTTACAACAAATACTGATGATGCACTAATTCCTCCAGCAGGCTCTCTTCGGGCTGCAATGACTGGTTTCGCTCCGGGTGCCACAATTACGTTCG
>Ga0247841_10009924_pt1 | contig 13138 bp, 13 predicted proteins | sample LaCruzMarch2015__2_FD_192410 | JGI IMG/M metagenome (GOLD analysis project Ga0247841, IMG submission 192410) | Freshwater microbial communities from meromictic Lake La Cruz, Castile-La Mancha, Spain - LaCruzMarch2015_18m | ecosystem: Environmental > Aquatic > Freshwater > Lake | place: Spain... | reverse complement strand
TAGATATAGACATAAATTTAACAAGCGGTAGTGCCTACGGCACATTTAGTTTTATAGAGTTTCCATTTTTTTACCAAGCGGTTGTCCCTATCGGGACAATCTGCGTAACATCAGTTATTCAGTTTTTAAATAGTTTATTTTAACAGAATCAATCTTTTTCATCAGGTCATAAAAGTTTGAAGAATTATTTTTTCTCACGCTGAAAACTATCTTGCATTTCAATGCAAAATCTGTAGAAATAATTTCTATACCATTATCCTTAACGGCTTTCATTACATCATTCATCACAGGATAATCGTAAATAATTTCATACACATCATTCACTGTTTTTGTAACTATTTGTGCATTATTCAATGCATCCAGAACAGCGCTTTTGTATGCGTTGATAAGCCCCGGTATACCCAGTAATGTTCCGCCGAAATACCTGACCACTACAATAAGAATATTCGTAAGGTCTTTCGACAGTATCTGGTTATATATAGGTTTTCCTGCCGTTCCGGAAGGTTCTCCGTCATCGTTTGCGCGGTATATTAATTTGTCAAACCCAATCCTGTATGCATAACAATGATGGCATGCATCATGATATTCTTTCCGTATGTTAACCATAAGCGACTTCGCTTCTTCTTCAGTATTTACAGGGTATACGATGGCAATGAATTTACTTCCGCGGTCTTTGAATAATCCTTTTGAAACTTTTTCAATGGTTTTATAAGTGTCTTCGAAAAGCATTGGTTTAAATATTTCTAAAGATGGTTAATTTGTCATTTTGGAAAAAAGTTTCGGATTTAACTTTGCCTGCTATTTCAGGCGCTTTAACACCTTCATGAAATTTTTTGTTATTGATAAGTATGAGAGCTTCATCCCATACCCCGCATTCAATAAAGCTTTGCAGCAATTGCCTGCCACCTTCAATGATTACCGATTGGATTTTCTTTTTATAAAGCACTTCACATACTTGGATTGCTAAATTATTTTTAAAATCAATTCCAATATATTCCACCTTATTTGATTTGTAATGGCTGTTTTCGTGCGAAGTTAGCACTATGGTTGGGATACTTCCATCAAAAAGGTGCAAACTCTTAGATAGTCTTAAGTTTTTATCCAGAACAATTCTTATCGGACTTTTCCCCGCCCGACAAAACGATGTTTGTCGTTCGGGCGGGCCTGACCAATCCCTTGCATCTAATCTTGGATTGTCAAGCAATGCAGTGTTGGTGCCCACCATAATGGATTGTTCTTCTGTTCGCCATTTATGAACTAAAATTCGGATTTCTTCGCTTGATATCCAGATCGGCTTTGCCTCCGCATTAATATTCCTGTTTATTCCGATGAATCCATCAGATGTCTGCGCCCATTTAAGGATAATATAAGGTCTTTTCTTTTCGTGATAAGTAAAAAAACGCTTGTTCAATTCCCTGCATTCATCATTCAGTATTCCTGAAATAACTTCAATACCTGCTGACTTTAATTTCCGAATGCCTTTCCCTGCAACTTCTTTATATATATCAGCATTTCCGATTACAACTTTAGGAATACCCATTCGAATGATCAGGTCGGTGCAGGGAGGTGTTTTTCCAAAATGTACACAAGGCTCAAGGTTTACAAACAATGTAGAACTTTTTAATAATTCAGGGTCTTTTACTGAATTGATTGCATTCACTTCTGCATGCGGGCCGCCATATTCCCTATGATATCCTTCTGCGATAATTCTTCCATTATGAACTATTACGCATCCGACCATTGGATTGGGAGCTACATTGCCTAAGCCATTTTCCGCAAGAGTTATGCAGCGCTGTATATAATTTATTTCTTCGTTCACAGAGACAAAATTACATTTTTTGTAACTACTCAGCAGCTTAAAAGGCAATAAGAAGAAGTTTTTATTAAATTTTTTACCACATAGACACAATAGAAACATAGAATAACACATAGTTGTACATACCGATAACACAAAAATATTTAGATGAACTTGCCTATAAAATAATAGGGTGTATCATTGAAGTTCATAAACATTTTCAAAGAAGGTCAAAAAACTTTAGTAAATGAATTTTATGCTGCGTTAATCTATGTGAAACCTATGTACCTATGATACTATGTGGTAAAAATAAATTAGGTTCAATTTGCTGAGTAGTTACCATTTTTTACAGTAATTTTATGTTTTGAAAATGCAGACATATAAAATAAAAGATATAAGCGAACTGTTCCGGAAAGAATTAGGAACTATTTATTCCGAACAGGAAGTCAGAAGCCTTGTGTATTACGTACTCCGGAGAGTACTTGGCTTTTCAAAAAGCGATACTGTGATCAGAAGGGAAGAACCTGTTGATAATAGTATTTCGATTAAAATAATTGATATTATCAAAAAATTGAAACTGGAAGTTCCCATCCAGTATATTTTCGGAGATACTGAATTTTACGGGCTTGACTTAATGGTGAGTCCTGATGTTCTCATCCCAAGGCCTGAAACGGAAGAACTAGCGGATTGGATAATTAAAGAGAATAAAAATCGCAAAGTTACTATTTTTGATATAGGGACAGGCAGCGGCTGCATCGCTATTGCATTAAAAAAACACATTGCAGATTGTACGGTTTATGCCTGCGATATTTCTGAAAATGCACTGAAGGTTGCAAAACAGAATGCCATAAGAAATAATACCAGTATTCAATTCTTTAAGAGAGATATTTTAAACATAAAAAAAAACAGGGCATTTCCCGAGTTTGATATTATTGTCAGTAATCCTCCTTATATAAGAGCTTCTGAGATAAAACTTATGAAAGGGAATGTTGTAAAACACGAACCTCACGATGCTTTGTTTGTTCCTGACACCAACCCGCTGATATTTTATAAAGCTATTGCTGATTTTTCATTGAATCATCTTCGGTGGGGAGGCAGTCTTTATTTTGAGATTAATGAGAATCTTTCGGCTAATCTTTCTGAAATGCTTGAAAATAATGGGTTTTGCAATATTCAGGTAAAAAAAGACATTAATAATAAATACCGTATGCTCAAATGTTTATTGATCAGGGAAAAAAATATTTCCTGATTTTTGTATTACGGATAGCTTTCTTTGATAAATTTGGCGGATTTTCTGGATATTTTGTGGATAAACATAACGGAAATAATAAGATAAGCAAACTAACCTTTTCAGGTCTGGTAGTTACCTTAGGCATTGTATATGGCGATATAGGGACTTCGCCTTTATATGTGATGAGAGCTATTGTTGGTGGAGCTGTTGGCGCTATTACTCCTGAATTTATATATGGTGCAATTTCATGTGTCATTTGGACGCTGACTCTTCAGACAACAGTTAAGTATATTGTTATTACGCTTAGAGCTGATAACAAAGGTGAAGGGGGTATTTTTTCATTATATGCACTTGTCAGGAGAAGGGCCCGTTGGGTATTCGTTTTTGCTCTGATAGGTGGCGCCACTCTTCTGGCAGATGGAATTATTACACCGGCTATTACAGTAGTCTCTTCTGTGGAAGGTCTCCGTATGTTCAATGACAATATTCCTATTATCCCGATCGTACTGGTCATTATTTCTTTACTTTTTCTCATACAGCAGAACGGTACAAAATTTCTTGGAAAATCTTTTGGGCCAATAATGGTTCTTTGGTTCCTTATGTTAGGCATTATTGGAATGAACCAGATTATTGTTTTTCCGGATATTTTTAAATCATTCAATCCATATTATGCCTATATGCTGTTAACTCAATATCCGGGCGGATTCCTTTTACTTGGTGCTGTTTTTCTTTGTACAACAGGAGCAGAAGCTTTATATTCGGATTTAGGTCATTGTGGTTTGAAAAATATAAGAGTGTCGTGGATATTCGTTAAAATCTGTCTCATTTTGAATTACCTCGGACAGGGTGCATGGATTCTTAATAATACTTCAATAATTACTCATGACGTGAATCCTTTTTTTGCTTGTATGCCACATTGGTTTCTTTTTACAGGAATCATTATTGCAACATGTGCGGCAATTATTGCCAGCCAGTCGCTGATAAGCGGTTCTTATACTATTATCAGTGAAGCTATTTTACTTAATTTCTGGCCAAAAGTTAAAATATCTTATCCTACTACTATCAAAGGACAAATGTTCGTTCCAAGTATCAACAAGTTTTTATGGATTTCCTGTACGTTTGTTATTCTGTATTTTAAGGAATCGTCCGAGATGGAGGCTGCTTATGGATTAGCAATAACAATTACAATGCTTATGACTACTATTTTGTTGGCAACTTATTTACATATAAAACGAATCTCGGTTGTCATTATTGGATTATTTTTATTGATTTATTTAACAATAGAAGGTTCTTTCTTATTTGCAAACATTAATAAATTTATGCACGGAGGATTTGTAACAATTTTAATTGCCGGATTTCTTTTTATAATTATGTTTGTGTGGTATAAAGGACGAATTATCAAGAAAAGATTTTTTGAATTTGTTAAAATTGACAATTATAAAAAAATTATTCTTGACCTGAGCAAGGATGAATCTGTTCCTAAATATTCAACAAACCTTGTTTACATTACGAGGGCTGATTTTAAAACTGATATTGAAACAAAGATCATTTACTCCATTATTAATAAACGACCGAAAAGAGCCGATACGTATTGGTTCATTCACGTACACATTGTTGATGAACCGCGAACAATGGAGTATAATGTTGAAACAATTATTCCCAATGTTCTTATCAGAGTTGAATTTCGTCTTGGTTTTAAAGTTGAACCACGGATCAACCTATATTTTAAGCAGGTGATCGACGAACTTGTTCAGAATAATGAAATAGATGTAATCAGTCGATACAAGTCGCTTAAACAGCATAATATTATGGGCGATTTTCGCTTTGTTGTTATCGACAGGATACAGAATTATGATTTTGATTTTTTACCATATGAACAATTCATCATGGATATTTATTCCATATTGAAACGGATCGGTATCAGCGATGTGAAAGCGTTTGGATTAGATACCAGTAATGTGGAAGTAGAGAAGGTTCCTCTAATAATGGAGAGTGATACAGGGAAAAGCCTTAAAAGAGTATACTAATAAAAAAACGTCTCGCTTTTTTTCCAAGACGGTTTTTTATTAATGCTCTCGGTACCCTCCCCTGATAATATAGTTCTTATTAATCGGCTGTATTTTTCTTTTGAATTTCTTTTGATATGGACTATGGTATCTTTGCACAGAAATTGATCTACGATGCTTAAGCATTTTCTTAAATCGATGGTGTTTACTACACGATTCAAATGCCGTAATTGTGACTACACAAACCAGTAAAATAATATACCATTTCTTAAAATATCTCATATTTATTTTTAATCAGGTGATTTTGAGTTAATTAAAAAAATAGTTACGATTTTTTCCAATTTGTAAAACTACTGATTTTTTTTGATTAACAAATCAAAACAGTAAAATTTGTTTTCTTACTATTTTTTTAATTTCAGCAAACCTACATGAATTTTAAAAAATACATAAATACCTTATAAAAAAAATCATGTAAGTTTATAAACAGATCCACCAATTGGCGGGTTGTCGGGTTGGCGGTCGGGCAGGGATCTCATGAGCACCTTTAAAAACAAGAAAATAGCGAATAATAACTAGGGGATTATAGCTTTTTTACAGAAGAAAGATAAAGTAATCTTTGGGAAAGTGTTGGTTCAATAAGAAATAGAAACTTACCATACTACAATCAGTTTTTTGCTGAATACGTTTTTGTCAGTTAATAGTCTGGCAATGTAAACCCCGTTTTCTAAATTTTTTACTGAAATGATATGTTGGCCGGCATTGCCTGGTTCAATTAAAAATATTTGCTTAAGCTGTCCGGTTGATGTAAACAACTCAAGTTCCGCTTTAGTTTTATTATTTAATTTAATTGAAAAATCTATGTTTCCTGATGATGGATTTGGATATAATTGAAAGGAATCATCATTTATCAAACTGCGGGGTAATGAAGCATCAAAATTCAAATATACTTTCATAATAACAGGAAGATGATCCGATTGATCATACAGGCTATATGTAATGTTTTCAGGAATGTCGGGATCTAAAGGAAGTGACGTAAGTGAATCGTTCAGATGATGTCCGTCATTTCCTAATGCCCTATGTGTACCCTGAATATATTTCAACTGATTTGTTCCGTTCATAATGTCATTGCTGACAAATATAAAATCAAACCTGTCGTCTAAACCGCCGTCTGCTCCTCCGCCAAATTGCCTTGTTCTTGTGCTTTGAGTGTGGATATGTGAATACAATGGGTTGTCATGCCAATCGCCTATAGAATCTAAAGGGTCATTTAATTGATATAAACCTGGTGAGAGCAGTTCGGTAAGTGCAGGCTCCAGACTATTGTAAAAATTCATATCGCCGCCAAAAAAAATATTTTTCCTGGATAAATTTTCATACAAATGATTTTTAAACCTTATGACTTCATCAAGGCGTTGTTGCTCATTACCTGTATTTGATTTCAGGTGAACGGAATATATATCAAGAAACACAGTATCGTGCTGACTTATATATGCACTATCGTTGTAATAAAGCAGGTATTCGTTGATGATTCGTAAGTCAGTCAGAATAGTATCTTGTTTATATAAGCTTAACTTATCAGAATTGTAAAAAAGCATATTATCCGTGTCAGGACCATCGGTAAAATCAGCCTTTTTATAATGACAGGTTGAGTCAATATTTAAAACATACATAAGGATATTGGTTGCACTGGTGTCATTTGAAATTTCGTTTAAAACAAAAATATCAGGCTTAATATATTGGGTAATATTTTTTAGATTATGTGTATTTTCAGGAACAGCAGGAGAATAATTCAGGATATTATAATACATAAAAGTAAGAGTATCCTGAGCCGCAGCAGACAAAATAATAAAAGAAAAGACAAAGATGGATAATATGAGTTTTAAGAACATAAATATAAATATAGCACAAAGATACTATAAAGCAAGCGCTTTTGTCAAAACATGGGTAAATTTTAATTTAATAAATGATTTTATATGATTTGGTGGTTTATAAGATATTTGTATCTTTAGAACGTAAAAAATGAATAGTTATCCGTTTATTACGGACATTAAATAATATGTGAAATTATGTTTTTTATAAAAATACCTTTTGTTTTTCGGGTAGCGTTATTGCAATTTTTTGTTTTTGTTTTTTTATTTTCAGTGTCGGTTCCGGATACATTTGCCCAACAACAAGACGACACTATAAATGTATTTGAAAGTTTAAATGACAGCATGAATCTTTCCTCTGCATTTTTTGATGTGAGCGATTCTATGGGAATTTTCTTTTTTAACATAGATTCAGCCGCTGTTTCTTCAATGACATATCCCTCCGATTCTTTAACAAAAGCTTATGGCGGGGACTGGAGTAATGAAGTGCTTTTTTTCTTTAATAAAGATTTTGATCCTTCCAAGATGGAAGATTCAATAAAAATAGCGCTTCAGGATAATGAAGGACATTGTTTTTATATGCCAAGGCAGGGAATTCTGACATCAAATTTTGGTTGGAGACGATGGCAATTTCATTATGGTGTAGATATTGACTTGAATAAAGGAGATACAGTAAGGTGTGCATTTGATGGAGTAGTCAGAATTTCGAAATGGGGCTGGGGGTATGGAAATGTGATTGTTGTGAGGCATTTGAATGGATTGGAGACCTTATATGGTCATTTATCTGCATCCAAGGTTGTGCCAAATCAACCTGTAAAGGCTGGCGAAATGCTTGGACTAGGAGGAAGTACAGGGCGTTCTACCGGACCACACCTGCATTTTGAGATTCGTTACCAGGGCGCACCTTTGAATCCGAACAGTTTAATAGATATTACAAATGGTATAGTTTGGAAAGATACTGCATACATTTCCAAAAAAAGTTTCCGGTATGTGAGCGATATTAAAAAAGTGGCCGGAAGCGCTAAGTATTATACTATTAAAAGTGGGGATTCGCTTTCAAAAATAGCTCTTAAATCAGGTTCCAATGTCAGCATCATTTGCAAACTTAACGGTATTAAACCTACTACTATTTTAAAAGTTGGCAGAACGATCAGAGTGCGATAAAAATTTGTGCAAAATTTGAATTTTTAGCAGATATTTTATGTATCTTTACACTTGAATAAAAAAGAATGAAATTTAATAAGAACATATTAATATTTATCTTCTGTTTAGCGCTTCCTTACCTTACTTTTTCTCAAAAGGAAACATCTAAACGACCCAAATACGCTCCATGGGGCGAAAAACACATGAATGTTACAGATGAAAAGGGAAAACAGGGGACATGGAAATTTTATTCAGGTGATAAAATATTACTGTATGAAATTACATACAAAAATGATATTAAACATGGACCATACTCGAAATACTATTCTTCCAGTGGAATTATCCGCGAGGAATCGAATTATTATTATGGCAAAAAGGATGGTGATTACAAAGGTTACTACACTAATGGAGAGATAAGCGCTGAAGGAACATACAGAGACGGAAAAAAGTCAGGGGAATGGATTACTTATTACAAATCATCCGGTGAAAAAAAATCTGAAGGGACTTATGTTAATGGCAAAAAAGATGGTATCTGGGTATCCTATGATAATAAAGGTGTTAAATCAGCCAAGGGAAAATATCTGATGGGTGTGAAAGAGGGCGATTGGGAAACTTATGATTCGGATGGTAAGGTTATAGAAGTGAAAAAATATATCAGCGGTGTGCTCCAGTTAAAAGAAGGAGTTCAAAAAACAACCATTCTCAATAAAAAAACAAATAAAACCACCAGTAAAACTACAACTGCGAAACCTTCAAATGAAGACGCTAAGGATGAGAAAAAAACAAAGAATCCTTAGTTTTTCTTAGAGGTTGTTTAAAATTTGTGAAGTGCAATACGCAGATGTCACTCTGAGCCAGCCATTATGGGGATTGGTGGGGAAGCGGCTGTGTCGAAGAGTGTATATCAGTAGGCTTCGACGCCACGCCTGTGGCGTGGGCTCAGCCTGACAAATAATTTGGTATCAAACGTATTAGGAAAAACAATAAAGATAAATTTCATTACTCACGGGCTGACTGTAAAATAAATTAATAATTTTAAACAACCTCTAAATCGTTAGAGTAATTCATATATTTTTGTGAATCAGTCGGGTTATATAAATAAAAAAGAGAAGAAACTCTTAAAGCAACTCCTCTTTTTTGTTTAAATTTAGAAGTAAATTAACCTCTTCCAGCTTTAATTTTTTCTTTGATTTTTTGTTCTTTTGTTTTTACAGATGGTTTATTGCCATGAGCTTTCTTTTTGTCAGCTTTAGCAATTGAATCCTTTTTCAAGGAATCCATAATACTTTTTGCTTTTTCAACTGCAGCTAATGAATCAGCTTCTTTTTTTGCTTTTTCAGCAGCAACTATTGAATCCTGTTTTTGTTTTTCTTTTGCTTCCCGATCCTTTTTGCTTGGACCGCAAGCAACGAATGCCAACATTCCGGCAACGAGTACTAATGCAAATAATTTTTTCATAGTTTTTTAGTTTTTTTTGGTTAACCTGACACAAAAGTATATTATATTTTTATACAAAAAAATAAAAAATGATTTTTTTTCAAATAAAAATGTTAATTTTGCAATTGAAAAAAATAACCAACCCAAATTATTATTAACTAAATTACATTATTATGAAAAAGATTCTTTTACCGGTTGCTGCTTTAACAATAATAATAGGAGCAACATTATTTAATTCATGTACGAAAGACGACACTACTGCTCCGGTTATTACACTTACAGGGAGCGAAAATGATGTTGTTGTTTACAAAAGTGCAACATCTTATACCGATCCCGGTTATTCGGCTACTGATGAGAAAGATGGCACTATAACCGTAGTTGTAACAGGTACTGTTGATATGAATTCTGCAGGTGAATACACTCTTACTTATACAGCCACAGATGCTGCCGGCAATTCTGCCTCCAAAACAAGAACAGTTACTGTTAATGCAAATCCATACCTTGCTAGTGCAACTCCATATACCGTTAGCGGTACTTATGATGGAAGCCCTGATGCACTTTATGTATCCGAAACAGTTTCAGCATCTACTACTACATATAACAAAATTTTCTTTAGTAAATTTTTAAATTATCAGGGAGCCCTTGTTTATGCAACTATAAGTGGCAGTACCCTCACTATTCCGTCTCAAGCAGTTGTTTGCGGAACCTCACCCGATAATGTTAGCAGAACTTTTGTGGGTAGCGGTTCTATTACTGACGCTACACATTTTACAATTTCAGGAACAGTAGCTCTTACATCTACTCCCGACGTAACTATTGCATGGAGTTATACTTTTACAAAAAATTAATTTAAAAATATTATCTAAAAAGGCTGTTCTATGAACAGCCTTTTTTTTTACGGCATATTTTTTGAATTGTTTAAAGAATAAAGTAGGTAAGATGAAAACACAAATAATCATATTATATTTAATTGCCTGTTCTTTTACACTTAAAGCACAAAACACCGATTCGGCTTTTTGTTACCAAGACGATTATATTCTGATTAAATTAATTCCTTTATTGCCACAAGGATGGACTTTTCTTGAAAAAGACAATGAATTTATAATTCAAAGAAATGATTCGGTGTATATCGTTGATAGAAAAAATTTAAAAATTAATAGAGGCGAAAATTTAAAAGATGATACTATTATTAAATATGGGACTAAAACACAAAGCAAAATCATATTCAAGTATGAAAACAGATGGTCTTATGAGCAAAATATTATAGCAAATAGCAATAACATGATTATTTACGAACAATTAAAAAAACTACCCGAAAAATATAAAATTACTGATTTAGCAGATAAATCAAAAAGCACTAGAGAGACCATTGTTTACTTTGGTAAAACGGATGAAGAAAAAGAGCTAATCAAACAATTTGAAAAAGAAAAAAACGTATGGATGTCAAAAATAATAACAAAACCAAATTATCATACGGAAAAATACAGTCTTTTCCTTAAATCCACATATGGTTGTAATGATGATTTTTATTCTGTATATCCAAGCGTTGCCTCGCTCCAGCTATACACTATCCTCACTCTTTTCTTTGAACTCACCGAAAAATCATCTCAATAAAAAAAGCAGAATATATGAAAACAAAAATTTTCTTTTTCGTTACTTCTACAACAAAAATGTAATTTTGATTCCAATAAAATCTTGACTTTTTCACCAGGCCCTACTTAGAAAAGAGGCTGTCTTAAAACAAAAGACAGCCTCTTTTTGTGGCATATTTTTTTGTCGAAGAATTTCAGGTATATACTTGCAAACGATTAAGGGCTGCTAACGGCGGCGTTTTAGCGCACTTCCGTATCACCCGTAAAAATATTTCTCAAGCTTACAAAAGTTTCCGTCAACCACAATCCCACCGCTGGTAGAGACCGAAGTTAGCGTTATGTTTGACTTTATTCAATTCTAAAAAGTCTTACCAATACTGACGCCGAACCATGGTGTAAATCGAAACTGTCCAAATTCGTCATCAGCATTTTTAATTATTGGTGTAAATCCTATTCTAAAGAAAAGTCCGCCATCTGTTTTTTGATAACGATATCCGAGTCGTGCTAAAATTAAATCACTGGATTTTTCTTTATTTTTTCCTAAATATATTATTGGCGAATAACCAATACCATATTCAAAATATTGTTTTGTCTTGCCATATAATCCGTTTAATTCTATCGGAAAAACAGTCGGACAAGTGTTTGTTGGTAAAATGGAGAACCCAACTCTTCCTGTCAGTTTGAAATTATTTTTATGACAAATTATTAAGTCATAATTAATAGAATAACTACCAGTATTACCACCAATTTCAATGTAAAGAGAGTTTCTTTTTATTTGAGTTGTATCTTTATTCCCTTGCGAAAAACTTGTCTGTGTACTTGTAAATATTACAAACAAAATAAAAATCGAATGTCTATTCATATAGTAATTTTTCAAATTAACGCTAACGTATTTATGTCTTTTGTATTTTTATCGGACAACAGTAAAAAAATATAACTTATGCCTTCAATTCCTAAATCTCAAATCACTTTATCACAACTATCTTATCGGCTGCTATCAGCTTATTTCCTGAAAATGCTTTATAAAAATAAATCCCCTTTTCTATCTTATCATCTGAAATTGAAAATGCGTTTTTACCACTGTATAATTGATAGCTTAACCGTTTCTTTCCTAATATATCATATATTTCAAATATACCAGTTTCCCTATCAAACAAATTATATGAAACTGTCATATTTCCGTCAGAGGGGTTTGGTGTAACCAAAATATATAAATTTTGATCAATAGCATTTTTTGAAGTAATGTATTTAGTACTATCATTTAGAATAGTATCAATTGCCATATTATTTCCAGCTGTTTTTTGTACTAGTCCTGACGAAACAGGGGTGCAATTTTGAATTATTGCTTTAAACTCGGATCCATGTGCAGCTGAAAATCCATTATTTAAATGAATTTCATTGCCAGCTGTAAAGGTATAATCATAGCCAGATGCTATAGGAATAGAGCCATTAGTAGATAAATTATTGCTAACAGTATATATGGCATCAGTAAATGTTTCATAGTGGTGAGGGTAAGTACCATTTGACGCACAATAAACTACATTATGTGATAAGTTATTAATTACATAGTCATCTTTACAATTAGCTTCACTAACACATTCTCCAATTGTAGCTTCGAAAGTATACGTTGCATATACAATTCCAGTCATTTTACCTGTACATTTTATTTTAAACGAAGCTGTTCCTTCGTGCCCCCACCATACTTGATCTGGACCTGTATAATATTGTCCATGAGCAAGAAAGAAGCAATTATCATTATCAGTAAAATATCGTTCACATAATACACACGGACAATTGACTACGGGTACGTCTAAAATATCCCCTTGGCAAACATGATATGTATAGTCTTGCGAAAAACTTTTTATTGAATAAAAATTGGCAATTAAAATAATTAATAATGCTATATAAACACTATTATAATTAAATAAGCCTTTTATTATTTCCTAAGTTCAAGATAGAAGTGCAACACAATTAAACTTTATTTTGAGAAGAAAGTCCTGTTAAAAGAAACAGGAACTTTCCCCCAAAATATAATTGTGTGTGTATGCAAAAATATAAACAAATCA
>Ga0247841_10009921_pt1 | contig 13140 bp, 7 predicted proteins | sample LaCruzMarch2015__2_FD_192410 | JGI IMG/M metagenome (GOLD analysis project Ga0247841, IMG submission 192410) | Freshwater microbial communities from meromictic Lake La Cruz, Castile-La Mancha, Spain - LaCruzMarch2015_18m | ecosystem: Environmental > Aquatic > Freshwater > Lake | place: Spain... | reverse complement strand
TTGAAAGATGGTGATTTTATCCCCAAACGGGAAATCAGGAAGGTATTTTGTTACCGGGTCGTTTACCGAAATAAGCCCTCTCTGCACCAGCAACATGGTTGCCACCGCGGTAAAGGGTTTGGTGCCTGAGCAGATATTGAAACGCGTATCCAGCGCGTTCTTAAAGTGGAAATCTTTGTTGGCTTCCCCATAAGCGCCGGTAAACAGCACTTCATTCCCTTTTGCAATCAGCACACAACCCGAAAACAGATCCAATTCAACGGCTTTGTTGATCACCTGGTTGATTTTGGGGAGCATTTCTTTGATGAAGGTTTGCCTGAAGATTTGAGATGAATCCTTGCTTTGCGCGTGGCAAGCGGTAGCTAATAAAACCAGGACAAAGATTGAAAGAAGTCGGGATTTCATAATATATCAAAATTGAATGAATTATGTTTGTATGCATTTAAGATTTGAAGAGAAAGGTTGTTTTATCTGGCTTCCAACTTCTTCAACTGTTCCACTGCGTTGGTGTTCTGAGGGTTAAGTTCGAGTGATTTCTTATAATTCTTGACGGCAAGATCCTTGTTGCCGGCAACCATGTACGCTTCACCCAGGCTGTCGTAAGCATTGGCAGACAATGGAAATTGTTCAACATTTATGATGAAAACTACGATGGCTTCCTTGATTTTTTGTTCACCCATCAGGGCATAACCCCAGTTATTGAATTCATTTTCAATAAAATGTAGCTTATTTTCCTTACGGGTGAGTATTTCCCGGTATTGTTTCTGCATGGCTTCCAAGCCCGATTTTTCCAATGTTTTTTGCAAAGCAGGGCAGGCTGAGAATTTCTTGTATTCGTCGAGGGTGGCATATAAATCATCAATCCAGCTATCGGCATTCATGCGGGGGAACAGCTTGCTGTTCCATTTTTCATAACCCTTCAGAATCTTGCTATTTTTAGCTTCTTCCGGGTTTTTGCCTTCATTAATTGCCCTTATAACCAGATTTTTAGTCTCTGAAACCATTTTAACATATGCTTTCAGGTCCCAGACTTTGATTTCGTCTCCATGTCCGGGAAAAATTCTTGTGTCGGCATCAAGTAATTTCGAAAGACAAGTCAGGTTCTTCTCCAGTAAATGGGCGTTTCCATCATCGTGAACGGTAGGAAACTGTCCGGAAAAAGCCAGGTCGCCGGTAAAAGCAATATTTGCTTTTGTAAACTTTACAACAATGTCAGAACTGGTATGACCCGGGAAATAACTCAAGTGAATAGTTTCTCCTCCCAAAAATATCGTTAATGAATCCTGAAATGTAATATCAGCCAAACCTTCTCTGGGGAAAGCTGCCCATCGTGCCAGCAAATCCCTGCATTTCTGGTGCGAAACAATGGTTGCCGAAGCGCCAAGTGCCGCATTTCCCAAGGTATGATCGCCATCGTAATGGGTGTTGACAATCCATTTAACTTCTTTACCGCTCAGTTTTTTAAGTTCACTTTTGATCAGGTCCGATGTATTGAGGTAACCTGCATCTATCAGTAAAATACCTTCGTCAGCCAGAGAGGCATATACATTTACCGAGCTGTTTTCATCAATATAAATGAAGAATTGATACAGGTTATCATCCAGCCGGGTGGTTTTAATTGTTGGTGATGCAGGTTGTGCAACCGACAGTTTAATAATTGTACATGCAAAGAATAAGATAGCTGGTGTTTTCATCGAATCACTGAATTAATGTTTGTTGTTGATTGTATCATGTTTACAAAATCAGAGCGAAAATTGAGCATCAATTCGAGAAACACTAGCTATTGTTTCAGGTCAGAAGCTCATTTTTTTATTTCAAAACAGAAAACGTGATGCTGCCCCCTTACAAGGAAAGCCCTGTCGGAAATTGCAGGAGTTGCCTGGCAGATTTCACCAACAGGATTACAAGCAATCACTTCATACTCAGGTCCGGCCTTGATGACAAACACCCCGTTTCCCTCACTGGTACAATAAATTTTTCCATCGGCGGCAACCGGAGAAGCAGTAAAAGCTCCTCCACCCTGGATGATGTTCTTGTAAATGATTTTCCCTGTTTCAATTTCGTAACAGGTTACCGAACCACTGTTGGATACTGTGTACAGATAACCGTTATAGGCTATCGGAGTAGGCATGTAGGTGCCTCCTTTTTTCACTCTCCATTGGATGAAATCACCCGATTTCAGGCTGTCGGCAATGGAAATATTGCCATTCCCACCGGGTTTGATCGCATAAACCGGGGTAACCGGAGGATATCCGTTGGTTACAAAAATCAGGTTGCCGGCAATCACTGGTGTTGCCACGGTAACTTCCGAATTGGGAGACAAACGCCAGTATTCTTCCCCAGTTTTCGGGTTGTACCCCCTGATGAATTTGGTGGCGTTGGTGATCAGTTCATCCCTTTTTTCATTAAAGTAAATGGTGGGTGTCCCCCATGAAGAGATTTCCTCGCGATTGGTTTTCCAGGTTTCTTTCCCTGTTTTCAAATCGTAAGCGGCTATGTATGAATCTTTTGAACGGTCGCATTGAACGATAACCGAATTCTGATAAATGATTGGCGAACTGGCATGCCCCCATTGGGTTTCCTCTTCAAAAAACCATCCGGCATCCAGTATCCCAAGGTCTTTCCTCCAAAGTTCGTTGCCTTTGAAGTCGTAACAAACCATCCCCTCGGAACCAAACAATGCCACCACAAAGTTACCGTCAGTAGCAGGGGTGGAATTTGAATGGGTAGCTTTCGGGTGCCGTTTTACCCTGGGGATGCCTTCGTAGGCTTTTTTCTCCCAAAGTATTTTTCCGCCCGATTTGTCGAGGCAATAGATTTTCCAGATTTGTGAAGTGGTATCGTTTGCAGGTTCCACATCGCCGAAAAGGCCGACACGGTATTCGGTAGCTGTATCACTGCTTAATGCGGTACAAATGAATACTTTATCTTTCCAGACAATCGGGCAGGCATGTGACAGGCCGGGGATAAATGTGGACCATTTCAGGTTGACTCCTTTTTTTGCATCCCATATGGTTGGTGCATTCTGCCCGTCGCCAATACCACTTGCCTGGTTTCCCCTGAACGATGGCCAGTTGATGTGATTCTTTACTTTTTCAACTTTATCACTTACCGCAGTTTTCAGGGTATCTTTTATAATTTCCGTTTCCCGGATATATTTTATGGGAGTTGGTCCCATATTCAGATTCAGGGCAACCACCTGACCTCCGATTTCTTCAAACGAAATGGTTACACCGCCAGCATCTTTAATATCGAAGGTATTTTCCGATTTGTATTGAAGCTGGAAGCCTCCCTGCCCTTCGTAATTTGCCAGCAATTTTTCTCCTTCATTAGTAATTATAATGGTGGAAAGCTCAACGGTTTTATAAGTTCCTGAAAATTTAGCAAAATCTATAGTTGCTGAAGGGGTTTCTGCTATTTCCGGCATTTTTGCCCCGGCAGCCGTAAGTTTTGCAACCAGTTCTTCGTTTTTAATTGAGGTTGCCACAGCAAGTGCCGATGACAGGGTTTCATCCTTCAGTTTTGAAGTAGAAAAAACGATGTTGAACAACTCAATATTTTGATTTTGAATGGCATAGAGTGCCAGTTCATCGCCACCGGGAGCACCTTTTTCGAGCATGAGCTTAACAATTTCGTTGGAACCCGACTGCGCGGCGGCAAACAAGGTGTTCGGGTCGCTGATATCCGCTCCGTGCTCGAGCATAGATTTAATAACTCCAGCATTTCCTTTAAAAATTGCCCATAAAAACGGGCTTGCCCCGTAAAATGAATCCTGCGCATTCGGATTTGCCCCATTTTCGAGCAATAATTCAACGGCTTCAATTTTTGATTTATCTGCTGCGAAGGTGAGAGCCGTAGCTCCATACTGAGTTTTGACATTCACATCTACACCTTTAGCAATCATCTCTTTGAGCGTGACAATATCGTTGGTTTTAGCTGCTTTCCACAGTTTTTCATTCAAATCCTGTGCTGCAAGGAAATGAACAGCAATAAATAAAGCACAGACACTTACAATAATCTTTTTTAACATGGTTTTAGAATTTTACAGGTTAATACTCCTTCAAAAGTATTATTTCTGTATCTAAATTTCCAACAATCTTGCGAATATTTATAATAGGCTGATTTACAATGCTATATTAATATGAAGTAATTTCGGATATGAAGTGATTCAAATAATTTATGCATTTCAAATGAATATGTGTTTTCTATTTAGTAAAATGCAAGATTCTTCGATAAACATATTATGTAAGCATCCTATCTGATCAACGAGATTTTTTGATATGCAATACAAGCACCTTCAGAGCAAAGTCGTGCAAAATATATTCCTGCAGAAAGATTGCCGGTTTCTATGATTTCATGGTATTTCCCTTTCGACCTGTAATCCAAATCTCTTTCAAACACCTGGGTTCCGGTCGAATTAATAATCTGTAACCGGCATTTTCTGGGGATAAGCGTTTCGATCACGAATGTTGTTTGATCCCTGAAAGGGTTCGGGTAATTCTGACTCATTGAGACTTTACCACAATTATTTTTCCCGGTTTCAGGAATGCCAACATTGGTCTCAACCCCTGTTATTTTCCTGATCCGGTTGGCATTGTATTCTGAAACATACAAGTCGCCTCCGCTTGTCAAAGCTATGCTGTTCGGGCCGTTGAACTGGGCTGAAAGTGCCGGGCCATCGGCGCTGCCAACTGCTCCGGTGCCGGCAAGTACGGATACTTCTCCTGTGGGTGAAATTTTATAGATTTTATTATGACCGTAACTTGGCACATACAGATATCCTGAAGGTCCTCTTACTAAATATTGCAAGCGTGGAAGAGGAGTACCAGGCACGGTTGCAAAAATGCTGCTGCTTCCGTCGGGTGTCACTTTGTTGATCACTCCTTCGCCATAGCTTGACACATAAAGGTCTCCGGAAGGGTCGAACGCAAGGCCAATGGGCGAAGTCGAAACCAAGGCATAATTGCTGGCTGTTCCATCGGGTGTAATCTTACTCACTTTTGATGCTCCGAAATTGGAAACATACAAATTACCTACCGTATCGAAAACCAAAGCACTGGGATTGAAGAAACCTCCGGCAAAATCGGTTTTTACTCCTTCAGGCGTGGTTTTAGTAACTATTCCATGATTGTAACCCGAAATATATAAATTACCTTCTGCATCAAAAGCAAGGCCGTCGGGAGTATCGGATGTGGAGTCAATAACCGTAACAACGGTATCAGGTGTAATTTTCAGAATGGTATATCCACTTCCGCCGCCATAGTTGGCTACATACAGGTTCTGAGCCGAATCGAGTGCGAAACCGTCAGGGCCATTGAGTCCTGAGCCGGTTAAAAAAGTACTTACTATCTGGGCATCAGCTAACGACCAGCATAAAAAAAGGACTAAGAATGTCAGAATGGTTTTCATTTTGTTAGAAGAGTTTAGTTAAAAATTCAGTGACAACTAATTCGAATTCCATAGGTTTTTCGAGATTGACCATATGCGCAGCACCTTTGATTACGATCATTTTTGCATCGGTCATTTGCTTTTCAATCATACCGGCTATTTCAAGGATTCCGGGCTGGTCAAGGTCACCAACGATGGTTAATACAGGCTTGCGGATTTCCGATAATCGCTCGATGGCTGGAGGTTCCGAACGGTTCTCTGTCAATCCACGTTTATAATTCAAGAGGAAGTCAAGATACATTTCTCCAACTTTCGCTCTCAATGCAGGATCAGCCATATTCGGAGTCCGGTTTGGGCCATCGAACCATGGCCGGAGCATATATTCCACCGTTTCCTCCAATGTACGGGCGGCATTCATCTTTTTATTGTCTTCCACAACTTGCGGATCTTTGAAATCATATCCGGTCAGCCCGGGCGAAACCGGGATCATGGCAATGACCTTTTCAGGATATTTCAGGGCAAAATCAATGGCAATATAACCTCCCATAGAAAGTCCCAACACAACAGCCTGCTTGATATGCAAGCTATCCATGAGGATTGCCAGGTCGTCAGCATGTGAAAATGCAACCACTTCGGAATTCGATTTCCCGTGCAAACGGGCATCGTACCTGATCACCCTGAATTTCTTGGCAAATTCATAAAATTGCGGGTCCCACATCCGGCTGTCGAGCCCTCCTGCATGGATAAATATCAGTGGCATGCCTTGCCCGCAATCCTCATAGTATAGGTATCCATCGGGAACATTACAAAACCCGCTTGTGCTTTCCGGAATTCCTGGATTACCGACAGAAGAAGAGACTTTTTGCCCGTAAAAAGTAATGGTTAATGTAATAAAGCTTACCAGAACAGCTATTCGAATACAAATGGTGGAATTCATAAGATCTTCTATATAGGTCAAAGGTAAATCACTTCAAAAATTCCTTTTTGACAGAATCGCCTAACGGTATTAAAATTCTGTGAAAGGCTCCGATTGCTGAGTAACCTTGTTTTTCAATTCACTATTAACTGAAGGGAGCCTGAAATGGCTTAAACAGATTCTTTTTATCCGGAATGGTAGGATAATAACTTGAGATGCAAAAAATCAGTTTCGGAACCGAAAATGATGTACTAAAAACCCATGCCAAACCAAATTTTCTCACCACAGAAACTGCTCCGATCCATATTCAGTAATATCCCTATTTTTTTAAGGCAACTTATTTGCAGGAAGGAAAAAGGAAAAATCTGGAATTTTCCGGATAACAGTTTTGCCAAATGACTATTTTTCAAACAATTAGTACTTAGAAAACCTCTTTCCCAATTGATTGGCAATCTTTATTAGGCTGATTTCGAGGTCTTCCATCTTCTATCTTCCAACCTCATATCCATTAACTCGGGGTTGAACCTTATAAATTGAACGGAATGCAGGACTGGCCGCTTACCCCTCCTTCCTTAAAAAACCAGCTATATTTTATCATCAAGTTATATCTGATCAGACATCCATGCTATTTTAATCAAACTCTGGTTTTCATCTTTTCCCGCTTATTTTTGCTTCAAGAATCATATTCAGCAACTTGCCAACATCCTGGGGAGAAACACTGTTTTCGGGATTAAAGGTGTTCACCCTATGGACAAAAACCATATCATATTCAGGTATAACAAACATATAATGGCCACCTGCCCCACGTGCCGAGAAAGTACCTTCTTTAAGCCTCACGTTCGGTAAATCCGGGAATTTGTTGTGGTCTTTTGCCACCCACCACATATAACCATACCCATCATAATGATAAATGGTAGCATCCGAAAAGTAGGTCGTGCTTTCTATCACCCAGCTTTCGGGTACAACCTGCTTCCCGTTCCAGTTTCCGTTGCATAGCATCAGCCACCCTAAGCGGGCAAGGTCGTGCGCGGAAATGACGAACATATATGCACCATGTATTGATCTTCCGGTATTGATCATTTCCCCGTTTTCGACTGAAAAGTTCTCCATTCCAATGGGATCGGCAAGGTCTTCCTTTATCCCCTGAAATACGGTCTTTCCGGTTTGTTTCTCAAAAATGGTTCCCAGCACATTGAAATCCCAGTTGTTGTAAATCCAGAATTCCCCGGGATTGAACATATCCCTGGGCGGTTTCATCTTATGCATACCATCGGTTTCGGCTTCCGCAGTATGAAAAACGCCGGAACGTGCCTTCAGGCAATCCCTCACAGTAGCAGTCTTTTCCTGTTCCGATAAGGGCGGTTCGTCATCAATATTAAGTTCTGCAATTGTTTGCTCAAGATTGATCATTCCGTTTTCCACGTATTTCCCATAAACGGCACTGAGCACGCTTTTTCGCATGGAATGGGTCAGGAAGAGTGAATCCACATCCCCCCATTCATCAAGGATTTGTCCATTGACGATGATGGTTACGGCAGCCGTTTTCAGGGTTTTAGAAAATTCTTTTGCCGCGGCAAGTTTTTCTGATGAGTAGCCCAGGACTTCCGGTTTGGTGACTTTGTCCCAGGTTTTGCCGGGATATTTGCTAACCGCCTGGCAGTAACCTGAAGTGGCATCAGAAAAAAGAATCAGGGCAATGAAAGCTAAAATAGCAGAAATGTTTTTCATTTGATTGATTTAAAGGGGTCAAAGTGTTCCTTGCAAAAGTAGCTGAAGCAACAACATATAAAAAATGAAATTGTCAAAAGGCAACAAATGGGCGATGAAATCCGCTAAATTATCTGCAAAGCCCGAAACTGATAATGGAATATTTTAATCAATATTGCTAATAATCATTTAATCAGATATTTACGCTGATCTCTTGATCCTAAATAACTAAAAAACAGGCTTAACGATTCAATTCCTTGGGATGTCGTCTGATTGTCCCTTTTCACCGAATACATTTGTCAGCAAAGTACCGGAAACATAATTTTGGAAAAAATTTACTAAAAATCTATGAATCAGACACTTTTAACCCTATCAAAACAGCATGATGACCATTCCATGCTGGAATTTGGCAAACCGGCCACCTTCCATTACCTTTACAGGTTCATCCCATTGAAAAACAACTTGTTAATTCCGGCAATGACATTGCTCTTTGTGTTGCTGGTGAATTTTCAGGTACAGGCCGGCCTTACCGGAAAAGAATACAAAGGATACAAATTGCTTGAAAAGCGCTTTGTAATAGAAGTAAATGCGGAATGTTTATACTTTGAGCATCTCAAAAGCGGCGCAAAGGTTCTTAAAATCATGACCGATGATCCGAATAAGACCTTTTCCATTGCTTTTCATACCATCCCCGAATCGGATAACGGTGCGCCACATATCCTTGAGCATAGTTTGCTCAACGGATCTAAGAATTACCCCGTGAAAAGCCCGTACGACATCCTGTCGAAAGGTTCGTTGAATACGATGCTCAACGCATTCACTTCCAAGGACATGACCCGTTTCCCGATTGCCAGCATGAACGAAAAAGATTATTTTAACCTGATCAACGTTTGCCTTGACGGGATGTTCAATCCATTGTTCATCACCAATCCAAAGACACTGAAACAGGAAGGCTGGCATTACGAATTGCCGGATAAGGAAAGCCCTTTGATATATAAGGGAGTTGTTTATAATGAAATGAAAGGGGCTTTCTCCAATCCAGGCAGGGAATTGGCTTATCAGGTGTTCAAAAATTTGTTTCCCGATAACGGGTACGGATTTGAATCAGGCGGTTACCCTTCCGTCATTCCAACGCTGACCCAGGATTCTTTTGTGAAATTTTATACAAAGTATTATCACCCTGGCAACAGTTATATTTTCCTTTATGGAGATGCCGATCTAACCAAAGAATTGACCATGCTCGATTCGTTGTACCTTTCCCATTATTCGAAAGCCAACAATAAAGTAATGATACCCGACCAGAAACCTTTCAACGCCATGAAGACGGTATCTGCTGTTTTCCCGGTACTCGAAGGGGCTGATACTGAAAATCAGACCTATCTTACAATGAATTATGTTGCTGGTTTCGGTACTGACCAGGTGCTGAGCCTTGCGCTCGATATTATTTCGGAGGCGTTGGTCAACCAGGAATCGTCGCCCCTGCGGCTGGCTTTGCAGAAAGCCGGTATCGGCAAGGATGTCTCCGCCTCGACCTACAATTATAAACAAAACGTTTTCCAGATTTCGGTAATAAATGCCAATCCCTCCGATCTGGGTAAATTCAACATGATTATTGACTCTACGCTAAGGGCTGTGATAAAAAGCGGATTCGATAAAAAGACAGTAAAGGGGATATTGAACCGAACCGAATTTCAGTTGCGCGAAGGTAACGATGCACAAAAAGGCTTGTCGTACAGCAACCTTTGCCTCTCAGGTTGGGTGTTTGCCGGTGACCCATTTTTAGGCCTCGAATATGAGAAACCGCTTGCCGAATTGAAGAAAAAAATAGAATCGGGTTACCTGGAGACTGTGACTGCCCAATATTTACTCAATAATCCAACGTCGCTGCTTCTTTCCATGGAACCAAAACCAGGCCTCGACAAGGAACGTAACGATAAAGTGGTGGAAGAATTGAAACTTTTAAAATCCAAACTGGGCGAAAAGGAAGTGGATGATATGATTTTGGAAACCAAAGATCTCCAGGCATACCAGAAAAGGGAAGATTCACCGGAAGCATTAGCTACTATCCCATTGCTCAGCCTGAAGGACATAGATCCGAAGGCTGCTTCCTACAATCTGACAGAGCAAAATGTTGACGGGGTCAAACTGTTATCCCACGAAGAATTTACCAATAATGTAGCTTACCTGAACCTCTATTTCGACCTGAAGGTTGTCCACCTGGAATTGATCCCTTACGCTGCCCTGCTCACCAATTATCTTGGCGATTTGAACACACAGCATTATTCCTATGGCGAACTGAACAATGAACTGAACATCCAGATCGGGTCATTTTACACCGGGATCTCCACTTTTATGGAGAACGACGATGACAATAAGTTGCTTCCAAAATTCAGCGTTACCTCCAAATCCATGAACGACAAGTTAGATAAGCTGTTCAGCCTGAATTCGGAAATTTTGGTCCGTACTGATTTTTCAGATACTGACCGGTTGAAAGAAATTCTTGACCGCCTCAACGCCCAGCTTGGCCAGTCAATGAAAAGCAACGGATTCTCAGTTGCACGGAACCGGTTGCCATCCTATTGTACCAAAGCAGGTGTTTTTACCGAGCTAACTTCCGGCATGGATTATTACTGGTTCATCAGAGACCTTTCAGAAAATTTCGGCACAAAGGCTGACGAAATCCGCGAGAACCTCCGGAAAGTGGCCGGGCTGCTTTTCACCAAAGGAAACCTGGTAGCATCCACAACCTGTGCGGCTAACGACCTGGAAAAAGTAAAAAGCAACCTGAAATCGTTATTGAATGAACTCGCCCCAGGAAAAGCAAAAGAAAATGTTTGGAATCTGGCTCCTGTTAAGAAAAATGAAGGCTTTGCCGCCCCTTCCAAAGTACAATATGTGATCGAAGGGTATGATTATAAGAAACTCGGATATGCTTGGAACGGAAAAATGCGCGTGCTTAACCAGATTCTGACAAGCGATTGGTTGCAGAACAGGATCAGGGTGATAGGCGGTGCATATGGCGGTTTCAGCAGTGTTTCTTCCAAAGGGATGTTCACCTTCAATTCGTACCGTGATCCGAACCTGAAAGAAACGCTGGATAATTATTCCGGCACGGTGGATTACCTGAATAACTTCAAGGTGGATGAGCCGGTTATGACAAGGTATATCATCGGAACCATATCAGGGATGGATGCCCCGATCCCGCCATCCGCAAAGGGCGACGTGGCGGTGAGCCGGTATTTCAATAAAAAGAAGCAGGAGGACATTCAACGCGAAAGGGACGAAGTCCTTTCAGTGAAACAGGAAGATATTCGAAATTTTGCCAACCTAGTGAAAGCCGTGCTGGATCAGAAAACCTACTGTGTGTATGGAAACGCGGATAAAATTAATGCTTCAAAAGACCTGTTTCAGAACCTGGTAAAACTTGACTGATCCTTGATTATTTTGATGAAAAAACTTTAAGTGCTCTCAATAGGTTTACCTTGTCGGGCGGGATTAGCAGTCCCGCCCTTTCAAAATCTCGGGATTTGTAATCCAATCAACTTTGAGCCTTACCCGAAGCCATCTTTCTCCCCGATGCAAGAGCCTGAATTTAGAACAACCACACTTGCCGGAAGAGCAACAGTCTTGTAATAATTTTGCCCTTTTGTCATTTCTGTTAAAAATGTACCATAAATAAAGCAGGACATCACAAAAGTGATATATTTGAAGACGAAAACAAGGCTATAATTGCAGGAATTGATAAAACACTAAAACTTACAGCTATGATAAAAAACATTGTTTTAATTATTGGAATCTCTTGTCTGGGTTTTAATACCTGTTATTCGCAGCAAAGTAAACCATACCACGACAAATACCTGATCGTACTTGATGTACAACAGGTATTTTTAGCCGGTACGCAGATGAATAGTTCAGCCAAGGAGATGGTACAACAGATCAATTCCATCATCGAGGTCACGGCAGCGGATAAAGTGATCTATATCAAGGCAACCGGTAAAATGCTCGAAATTTCCTTCAGGCACATTGGTGTTGAACCCATGCCCGCCCCGCCACTCGACAGCAGTTTAAAAGTCGTAAACGACCATATTTTTACCAAAATACAGGGTGATGCCTTTACCTCAGCCGATCTGTGTAAATTTCTACAGGATAACCAGGTGAAGGATATTATGCTGGTGGGGCTGCTGGCCGATAAATGTATTTATGATACCGCAATTGGTGGAGTAAAGCGAGGGTACAACATTCTCCTTGTGCCGGAAGCTGTTATGGGCAAGAATAAAGAGAGTAAACAAAAGGCAATCAACAAAATGGCAGGCAAGGGGGTTAAAATATTGCCCATAAAGGAAATTCTTCAGGTTCCATAACAAGCAGGGCTCTTTTAACATTATTGTCTTTCTTTTTCTGCTGAAACGTTTGTAAAGGAAGGTTTCAGTATCGATCGTAGTTTGATCTGGTTTTACTCCTCCCTCAAACTTTCTACCGGGTTTCGCAAGGAAGCACGCAACACATGGGCGCCAATGGTTGAAGCGGTGATCAGTATTACCAGCAACAGCGGCAGTATAAACAGGATGGCAGTTACCGGCATATGCAGGGCAAAGGATTGTAACCAAAGATGGATGCCCCAGTAAACAATAGGAATGGCAATAATTGCCGAAAGCAGTACAAGCACCAGGAATTCCTTTGTGAGCAAGGCAATAATTTCGCGAATTTCGGCACCAAGCACCTTGCGGATGGCAATTTCGCGGGTACGCTGCGCTACCATAAACGACGACAAACCAAGGATACCAAGGCAGGTGATGAAGATAGCAAGCAGGGAGAAAATGGCGAAAAATGTCCCGAACAATTCATCTGCCCTGTATTGTTTCGCATAATATTCGTCCAGGAAATAATATTCAAAAGGGTTGCCCGGGAAGAATTCTTCAAAGCGGCTTTTTACCAATTCCAGGGTGGCCGGAATATCAGTCGGGTTTATTTTCATCACGAAAAGGCCCCTTACATCACGCCCGGTAGGCATAAACCTGAAAATATGCGGCTCAAAGGCCTGCTTTACCGACTGCTGGTGATAATCCTTCAGCACACCTGCCACGGTATAAATCTTTCCCCAGTAGTCAATCTGTTGGCCGATAGCGGCC
>Ga0247841_10009919_pt1 | contig 13141 bp, 3 predicted proteins | sample LaCruzMarch2015__2_FD_192410 | JGI IMG/M metagenome (GOLD analysis project Ga0247841, IMG submission 192410) | Freshwater microbial communities from meromictic Lake La Cruz, Castile-La Mancha, Spain - LaCruzMarch2015_18m | ecosystem: Environmental > Aquatic > Freshwater > Lake | place: Spain... | reverse complement strand
CACGACTGTCCGGTGCAATGAGGTATCATATCGTTTGAAGCTCTGAAAATGAGGAATTTGCAAAGCAAATTGGGCGTGAGGGATTTGAAGGCTGCGGGGTCGAACTGCATTATCGGCTCCCATGAATTCCGGCCGCTACATTCTTACACAAGTCCTCGACATCATCCATTGGCAGGCGCTCAGTCGCCTGGCCGCACGCTACAACATTCGCGCGCGACACTTCGGTTGCCGGCAGCAGCTGATCTGCATGGGCTTTGCGCAACTGACCTGGCGAGAGAGTTTGCGCGACATCGAGGAATGCTTGAACGCCAAAGGACCGGCCGCGCTTTACCATCTCGGTCTGCGCGAACCGGTGGCGCGGGTGACCTTGGCCGAAGCCAACGAACAACGCGACTGGCGGCTGTGGCAGGATCTGGCCACGGGATTGATCAAACGAGCGCGGCGACTTTATGCCGGCGAGGATCTGGGGTTGGAGTTGGACGAGACGATCTACGCGCTGGACTCGACGACCATCGACTTGTCCCTGCAGCTTTTCCCGTGGGCCGAGTTCCGCTCGACCAAAGCGGGCGTCAAGTTGCACACGCAACTCGACCTGCGTGGTCCGATTCCCGTGCAGATCGAAGTGCGCGCGGCGCGTTCCCACGACGTGCTGTGGCTGGATACGCTCATTTTCGAACCCGGTGCGTTCTACTTGCTCGACCGCGCGTATATGGACTTCACGCGACTGGCCAAGATCGCCCGCGCCGGAGCCTTCTTCGTCACGCGGGCCAAAGACAACCTGCGCTTCTCGCGCTTTGGCTCCAACCCGAAGATCTTCGGCAGCGGCGTGAGCAGCGATCAAGTCGGACACCCCACCTTGCCCAAAGCGCGCGAGGCTTTCCCTTGGCCGCTGCGACGCATTCGCTTTGTCGATCCCGACACGGGCAACAAGTTGGTCTTTCTCACCAATCATCTCGAGGTGTCGGCCACGACCGTCGCCGCGCTTTACAAGAACCGCTGGCAGATCGAACTCTTCTTCCGCTGGATCAAACAGCACCTGCGCATCAAACACTTCTTCGGTACTTCGCCCAACGCAGTGAAGACTCAAGTCTGGATCGCGGTGAGCATCTATGTGCTCATTGCCATCCTGCACAAGGAACTCAAGTTGCCCGGATCGTTGCACAGAACTCTGCAGATTTTGAGCGTTCACCCTTTTGAAAAGATCCCTCTGCATGAACTACTTACAGAAACACCTGACAACTTTATGGATACCCACAACCCTAACCAGCTGTCGCTGTGGTAGTTAAAACCGGACAGCCGTGTCAAAAAGTATCAAAAAATGGGCCGCCAAAATGCTCTAGTGGCACCGCACCGACCCCGGCACCACCAACACCCCTGACTCGCCGCGCCCGCTGCTCTGCGAGGTCGTAAAGCCGCTCCCAAAGCGCGATGTGGTCGCTGTGGCCCCCGAAGTGCTGCGGCTGATCGGGTGCCATCGCCAAAACGCTGTGTCCCGGTCGTGGCGCCCTTGGAATCACGGCTGATCGTGCCGCTGCCAAAGCGGCTGGTGGTCACGGTTTGGCCGTCACGCCCCCGCGTGATCGCGTCGTCGCCAAGCTTGCTGGTGGTAAAACTCTGGCCGGCGGAGCCGCGGGTGATCCACTCGCTGCCGAAGCGCAAGGTCGTGTAGCTTTTGCTGTCCGAGGCTCGGGTCCGCGCAAATCGCCAAAAAAGCACACAAAGAGAAAACCAGCCTCCGCGAAGCCGCTCTCGCCTCCGGCCACCTCACCGGCGAGCAGTTCGACCAATGGGTCAACCCCGAAGCCATGACCCGTCCTTGATCGGACGGCTCGCGGTCAGCGGTTAAGGTGCAATTTCAGCCGCCAGAATTGCTTCCTCGAGTCTGTCGGAAACCCGAGAGGCAACTCATTCGCTTCGCCAACGGTGGTGATCAAGTCAGCCGGAATCGCCGGGGCGAAGACATCTGTCAGACTCAAAGCCGTCTGCAATTCATAGTTAAACGATGCCGTGTAGGCCGCAGGAAACTTCCAGTGCATGGTGTATTTTGAGTCGACTGCCCTGCTCAAACGAAGGTCGCGGGGGAACAGGTCGACCAAGGGAGAGCCCGATCCAAGCGAAGGATCGGAGCCGTCCAAGTAAAGTTGGACGAGCGATTTGCCGCCCGCTCCCTTTGCGTAGGCATTCTGACCCGTGCCGCCGAAAAATGCCTGCTCGTAGGCATCCCCCAGCAAGTTGCCATCGGTGTCTGCACCGGGGGAAGTCGGCAGGCTCAGCAACTCCACCGACTTCACCTCGATGGCTTGGCCGTAGTAGCCCGAGGGAGGCGAAACATCGGTGTAGCCCGTGACGGCGATCCGCGCGCCGGCACGGAGATCCAGACTCTTGTTGAAGGCGTAGGGCTTACCTCCAGCCTCGAGCAATTTGTAACTGACCGGCATCGAGGGGAATCCTCCCCCGGGCAGCTCAAACTCGCCCGAGTAGCCCATGGTCAAGGTGAGGACGCTCTCGGGACGCGGAGAAACGGAGCCGAGAATTTCAGCCACCCCGATTACCGCGTTGGAGACCACGGATGGTGCGGGTGCATTGGTCACTCGCGAATCGACCACGCCTGTCCGGATGAATGAACGCAAAATGTCGATGGGGAGCCCCGAGTCGGCTGCGGCGCCCGACGGGATGACATTGTTGCTGAGGATGTTGCCGATCTCCGATTCGGAGAGAGGAGATGCGGTTTCGTTCGTCCTGCGGCTGCTGAATTCGTAAACGGCGTTGGCCACTTTGAGAAGATCCGCGACGTTGGTCGAAGGCGCGGCCGCGGTGACGGCCGACCGGATCGGAGTATTCAATCCCGAGAACGTGTATGCGGCCACTCCGGCCACTCCGCCGGATGCCAGGGATGCAAGGTCGGAAGTCGCAAGGGGAACACGTGATTCATCCCCGGCGCGTCCCGGCAAGACTGTAAGGTTTGTTCTTCCGAGAAGATCTCCGAGCTTTTCCTCAACCAACAAAGTGGAAACAGTTTCGGCCACCGACGCGGTGGCAGCGACTTTCTGCGCGGCAGGCGTCACGACAATCTCGAACACGAGCGGAGTGGCCACTCCGGCCTTCTGCTTCTCGCCGATGCGAACCGTGCAGGACGGCTCCAAAGTCGACAGTGCTTGTATACCGCCTGCCCCAGTTCCAGCCGGTGCGGCAAGGCTGACAACAAACCGCGGCATCGAACCCGTGACAGTCGATGGCCCGCTGTGCAACCAACCCGCTCCGGAGTTGGCTGCATCGAGTCGTGCTTTGACCACAGCGGCATCCGCCGTGGCCGGAATCGTGGCCGAACCGCCGCCGCTGAGAATAATCGCGCCGCTATTCGGAAGGTAACGGGCGTGCAGCGAGTTGACCCAGTTATTCGCGGCGGAGACGATACTGCCTCCCCAGAAGTAAGCGTCGGGCAAAACCGTTGTGCTGTTCGGAACGGAGACAAGACTTGCCATCTCGCGGCCGGGCACCGGGCAGTTGGTGTTGGTCGAACCGGTCAGCGGGAAATTTTGCGGCGTACGCGCGCAGACATACGGCATCGAAGCGTCCGTGGCCAAACCGGATATCGTGGCCGTGGACGCACTGCCAAGGACAAGGGTCCGCGCGCTGCCCAAGAGAGAGCCGCCGGGGGATTGGACGGACACGGAAACGTTGGTGCCGGCCGCGCGATTTGCCGCCGGAGTCGAGCTACCGTCGCGGCCAACAACAGTGACGGCGAGATCGAACGCGGCTTGGTCGAGGGCCCCGAGCCTCGTTCCATCGACGGCACGCCCAATCCCGTCGGCCGGATCAGTGGGATCGGTTCCCGCGGCAATCTCGGCCAGATCCGAATCGCCGTCTCCATCGCCATCGCCGCCGGAACGCGGGTCGAGTCCCTTTGCCTGCTCGACGTAATCGGGCACACCGTCGCCATCGGAGTCTATGGCATCTGATCCGGAATCAAAGGAGAACACGGCAGATCCGATCGGACTGCGTTCTCCACCGGCCGATTCCGAATAGAAGGCTAGCGTGCCGCTCTGCAACAAGATCAAGGGGGTCGACGGATTGTAAGCCTGCCAGGCACCCGCCTCGTATGATGTGTCGAACCGGCTGTAGATCGTCCGCGTGGCCGGCATCCCGGCAGCCGCCAGGCGCTCGTTTTCCGCCGACGACAGCTCCACTTCCACCGCAGAATCGAACGAGCCGCCCGAAGGACTGGATGTCACGGTGTCCGCGATGGCCGCGGCCGCAGGGGCGAGGTTGAAATAGGAGATGTCCGCCGCGAACTGACTGCCCAGCGCATGGGTGGCACCAGCGGGTGGCGCGCCTGCACTGGTGCTCGAAGGCGAGCCAAGACCGGCGGAAGAACCAAGGAACAGCTCCCGCGTGACGTTCAACGGCGAAGGGAGCGGACTTCCTGATGCGACCCCGCTGCTCCAATCCCCGGCGTTGGCCGTGCCAACCAACCGGGCGTGGGGTTCGACCAAAGGTGCGCCCTTGAAAAACAAAACATTGCCCCTGGAGGCGAGATTCGCGGATGCGGGGAGCGCGGTGCTACCAAGAAGAACTCCGTCCCGGTCGTAACGCGCCATGGAACTGCTCACACCGCTGCTTGAGGGGCCCTCGAACATGACAAAATCGCCATTTGCCATTGGCACGCCGCCGATGAAAGCGGCCGCCGTTTTCGGCGAGAGTTCCTTCACGAGCTGCGGAAAACTGCCCGGAATATAATCGTAGACTCCCGCCAAAGGACTTCCTCCCTCGAAGACGACCAGCAAACGGTCGGGTGCCGGGCCGGCGCCACGCACAATCGCGAGCGATGCGATGGTTCGCGAAGGAAACACCATGTATTGCGGCGAGTAATCCGGCGCGGCGTTCGGCGTGCTATTGACAACGGAAAGGGGCGATGCCGTCAGCTTGTAGCTTTTGAGAAAGCCCGAGCTCAGCACGAACATTCGCCAGTCGAGCGACGGACCGAAGAAACCCGAAACAATCCTGTCCTGAGCACCCACGGACAGGGAGACATCCGGTGACGATACGTTCATCACTCCATCGCCAACGTCGTGCAATTGCAGCGCGGCGGAACCGTAGGGCGACCCGACGACCAAAGCGGCGAGCACCTTGGATGGGGTGCGATCCACGCTGATCGGAAACATGCGCAGAACCTCCTCGTAGGAGGGCAAAGTTCCGACCGCGGCAAGATTGACCAAAGAACCGCCTGAATTGCGACGGGTCTCCACTCTGCTATCGGAGGGGGCACCATTCAGCGAAGTGGAGACAACAGCATCGTCGTATCCGGCCGGTGCGCCACTGCCGACCCGCATCAGCAAAGCTTTGTCCGGTCCGATTCCGGCCGTATCGAGGGGCACCGAAGACAGCATATCCGGCCCGGAAAGACGGACTCCCACCGCGCGGCCGTAGCGCGGATGCATGACGATGGCATCGTTGGCGGTCGGGGAAAACAAATGGCCGACGGCCAGCCCTGAAATTTCAGGTAAGACGGCGCGCGGGGAGGAAATCGTGAAGGCACCAGTCGAGGAACCGAGAGCCACCCGCAACTGGCCGTTTTCGCGGTCGGCAATCAGGATGTCGGGGTACGTGTCGTTGTTAAAATCGGCCGATACCGCCGTCTCGCGGGCGAATGCCACGTTACAGTCCGCGCAGTTCGGAACAATGGGAGCGGGCGACGTCGCAATCAAAAGCCCGGAGACAGAGAGGAAGCTGAAGAGGCGCTTTTTCATGGCACGGTGACTGGGTTGGTGACCGGAATGATATCCTTCGGTTCCTTGGAATCTTTGTCGAAGCGCACAAGCACGTAACGGTAAGTCGATCCGCTCACAACCGGGAGCGTGTCGGTCAGGAACATGTTCATGACCGTTTTTCCGCTCGACTGGCCACCATAGGAAAAGCGGATAAATGGATCGTAGAGGCGGGTATTCAGCCCGGCAGCATTGGCGTTCCCGTGAGCGTCTACGTAACCGTAAGCCACCGATTCCATGAGCGGTGTGACTTGCACCATATCGTTTTTCACCCCTGCATCGGCGGCGTTTGCCACCCGGTAGCGATAGAGCGCGCACGGGAAAAGTGCAGCGCCATCCGTATCGTCGACAGTGACACGGTAAATGCCTTTGTTCGGGTCAAATCTCTCGGAGGCGAAAGTCGAGGTGCCCCCCTGCCCGTCGGTCTGGGGTCTCGAGACGGATGTCAAACGCCCGATGGAAACCCCGACACCGTCGAAGTCGCCGGTGTCAGCTATGGTGAGTACCTTGGCATCGACCGCCGTCGAGGCAGCGAACGAAAGCACGGATGCCGGTTCGGACGGACCGAGGTGATAGAGCAAAGGTTCGAGCTTGGCAGGGAGCGGGCGCGCCGGCCAAGGAACCGAGGTGGTGACGGCAGTTTCCTCGATCCACTGCCCCGAGCGGACATTGCTGAGTTCGCTAACCGTGGAAGAAGCCGAAACAGCGCGGACGGCCACCGTGTAGCTGGAACCTTCGTCGGCAGGAAGATCGATGGAAAACTCCATCGGAGGTTCGGGTGCCACCGGCGAGTTGGCCTCGCCCGAAAATGCACCTTCCACCCGCGAGGACTCATAGCGGCCAAACTTTTTGGCCCCCTCACCCGCGAGGGTTTCACCGTCGCCAGCGGCAGAATTGTCACGCAAAAGATCGACGCCGAGACTGGCCGCGGGCATCTGTCCGTCCTTGGAGATGTAAACGTAAAAGCGGTCCACTCCGACCGGCGGACAAAACCAGGCAACGCGCAGCGTACGCGAACCGCCCGATGCCGGGTTTGGAGTGATACGGTCAAGGTGGGGAACAGGTGTGACTAGCGACGGAAAATCTACGCAATCCAAGCGGAGGTAAGGGCCAGCGTTTCCATCTCTGTCATAAGCTTGGGCATAGTAGCAAACGCGCCCGCCGTTGAGGGGCAACGGGCCCGGGTCGGACCAAGGAACACTCTCGATGGACATCGATTCGGCCAGCGTGGCGTGGTAGATGAAAGCCATAGGTCCTTGGTCGACCCGCCGGTAAAAATTCACCTCGCGGGTCAGGGGCGGCACCTCGACGGCGCCGCCGGGATTCGTGATCTTGCCGGAACCCTTGTCAACCAGACCGGGATCGCCGCCCTGCGGGCAAGGTTCGGTGGACGGTACCATCTCGGTGACCACATCGGCGACAAAAGGAATCACGCCTTCCAGCACACCGCCTTGGTCGCCACCCAATCCGGTTGTATCGGCTGCAGCCGAAGCGGAGATAGCACCATTGTCCGTGCCGACCCGGCAATGGATCAGCCCGATGCTTGCCGCAGCCTGTCCGAAGCTGGCTGCATCGTAGGTGAGCGTGTGTTCGGCTAGGTTGTTGTTGCCGAAATAAACCCTGGCCAAAACCGCGGTGCTCGCGCCCGAGGTCGCGGAGCGCTGATAGAAGAATTCCGCCCAGACAATATCCGCCTTCAATCTTTCGCAGCGGAGTGTGAGAGGAATACGGCGACCGACCTCCGTGCTCGAACCCTTGTTGGTAAGCGGCCGTTGCGCGGTCACGGAGGGTCGCTTGCATGGAACGTCCAGACGACCACTGATCACGCCCGGCCCTTCCCGGTCGCGAATCACCCCGTAAACAGGCGCACTGTGACCGCTGTAGAACTTCTGTGTGCCGAAGCCGGAGACGCTGACCGTGCGCACCGCACGCACCGTATACCACCAAGTTTTGCCCGCATCCGACTCGGATGGGCTGCCGGCTATGGCGTCTAGAAATGCGGTGGTTGCGCTGGTGACTTTGGCCACCGGCGTTGCACCTACCGCACGCCGCGCACCATCATAGGAATTCCATCGGAAAATCTCGTACTCCAGCGTGCCGGTCTCCGGTGTTGTCGGCACGGGGTCCCAAGAAAGTTTGAGTCTCTGCTTTCCCGATCCCGCCGACCAGGCGTAGTCGTTGACCACTTCGAGGCCGCGTACCACTTTGGGCGGTATGCGGTTGTAGATCGCGACCTTTGTGCCCGGTGAAACAGCCCCGTCGCGCCCGAGAACGTCCACTGCGGTCACGAAGTAGACAAACGCCGCCCCGCCGCCGGGAAGAACGGCCGTGTCGGGACGCAGCTCCTGCAGCGGACCCACGTGGTCGGCGAAGAAAAATGTCTCGGTGTTGGAAGGGTCGGCGGCCATGGCAGCGTCGAGGTCCTCAAGGTTGAACACCGGCAGGGTGTTCACCTTGACGGGACTCGCCGCCATGAGGTCCGTGAACGTCGGACCGGTTGCGCCCCCAACCCACCCCGGAGGAACGGACCCGGCGGGAAGGCGATAGACATTATAGCCGTTCTGAAGGATCGACCTTTGGCGCAACGGATCGGGAGTCGCCCAACGCAAACGCACGGCGCGGTTAACCCTCTGCCCCTGCAACTGGCTGCTCAGAGCATTGAATCCGCTGACGGCCTTGGCGTTGTTGCCGGGCAGAGCGCGGAAGTCGGCGAAAAGTGTGGCGGGCAAAGTCGGAGGCTCTACATCAACACCCGCATTGACCGGGGATCCCGGGGCAGGCAATGCCGCGGGCGACAAGGAAGCATCCACGATGACACGTCCCACTACTGCAAGATCCTCGCCGCTGGTGGGATGCCGCAGGCGTATTTCGAAAGTGGACGGCCCTGCGGCGGAAACGGGACCGGCCCATGCGTTGCCCAGACAAAGGTTCACGCCGGGAAACGTTTTTCCGAGCAGCGCGAGATTGTCCCGGTATTCGGGGTCGGACATTCCGGCGGCGATGACGTTGGCCAGTTTCGTGGCGACCGGCTGGCCGGCCGCGGACGAGGCAAGGCTGCCGAACATTTGGTCGAGTTTTGCCGACAGCCCCGATTCCTGAGCCGAGGGCGTGAGGTCGGGGCGCAAACTCCAGGCCCGCTGCAACAAGGCCGCCACGGTAGCGGGATCCACCGCGGCGCGCATCACTCCCACCGGAGCGTAAGAACCTGCCGCCGAGGGAAGCCCGTCTTTGCGGTAAACGGTAAAGGCCGGATCTGTTCCCGCCTCCTCCGGCAAGGCCCCTTCGATCTGCGTAATAATGTAGGCCGTTGCCGACGCGCCGCTTTTGACAAATGTCGCCCCGGACATCATCGAACGGTTGGCCACGTCGCAGTCCGCGCAATTGGGGATGATCGGAGCAGGCGATGACGCGACCATCAGGCCGGATACGAGGAAGAAGGACGAAAGGAGTCTCTTCATCTCAGTAACTCACCTCCGGCGCGCTGATTGCTCCGTTGCTGGCGCTGAATTTGACGCCCACGCTCTTGTTGAATTTGACGCAGAAGGGACAAGCACCGACTTTGCCTTTGACCGTCCCCTTCCCCGCGAAACGCATCGGACTGGTAAGATCAAAGCCCTCTTTGACGCCGACCAGAGACATTCGTCCGCCGATGGACACGAGGCAAAGGGCCTCCCCGCTGACCTCGCCGACGAGCTTGCCGCCGATGGTCGGTCCTTCGGCGAACACAAACACCCCGGCGCCCGCGCCAACGACGACATTAAGCATGCAGGTCGAGGGAATCCCGATGAGTTCGTTGATCGGGAGACGGGCTTCCCCGTAAAGATAGGCGCCGGTGAACGGCGGAACTCCGAGCACGCCCGCCACTTCGGGGTCGATCAGCGCGATCGGATCGAGCGAGCAGGAACGCCCGAAGAAGACCCCTCCTGCCATGCCGTATTCGCCGATCGTCAAGTCGGCGCTGGCCGCGAGGTAATTCTCCGCTTTGAACGGGTCGCCGTCGATCGCACCGAAGGCGACAGCCGCATTCATGTCGTTGATCTTGAATGCCTCGAAACTTAGCGGACCTCCGGTCATGTCGAAGAATCCTCCTAGTCCCACCGGTTCCCCGCCCATGAGGGTAAACTTGACCCCGAGACTTGCGGTGAGATCCGGGGAAATCCATTTGAGCGGCACCTTCTCCGCGCCAATGAGGATTTCGTTGGCCGTTGCGCCGGCCGGTATGCACCCGCCCGCGTTGTTGGAAGTTAGTTTCCTGATCTGCAGGTAAGCTTTGAGTTCCAAGTCGTCCGGCACTTTGAAGCGGAAAAGCCCGTCGACCCGCAACATGCTCAGGGAGTCGCCCTCGATGTGCGCATAGCCGTTGAGCCGACCGGAACCGATCATGTCGCTCATCGGTCCGAGAATTTCGCCGTTGATCGACTCGTCCACCTCGGCGAGACGGGTGGCGATCACGTCGCGCAACGTCCCGTTGACCTGCTGCAATCCATTGTCGAGTTGGTTGGTCACCGCACCGACCGCATCCTGCGCGTATTGCCGCAACTGCGTCTGCAGAACACCGAGAATCTGGCTCTCGATAAGATTGTCGATGATTTCCTGGCGGATGTAGGCGCGCAACTGGACGCGTGGAACCTCCGGGAGGTCGATGTTCACTCCGACTGCATAGTGTCCCAACTCGTCCTCGATCGAATCGGCAATGGAATCCGTGAGTGTCTCGATCTCCGATGTCACCGAAGCCTGCAACTGCGCCGCCATTCCGCTCGAGGGATTCGTGATGCGCGTGCGCATCTCCGCAAGGATCGCATTCACATCGACGAGCGAACCGCGCACCTGCTCGAGCGCGGGAGAATTGATCACGTCATCAAGCGCGGCGCCCGCAAGCTCCCCTGCGATCAGGCTGATGAATTGCGGAGCCTCGCGCGCCACCAGCGAGCTGACCATTTTTTTGACACCTGCCGTGCGCAAAAGTCCGTTGGGATCGGCAACGAGCGTGCCTACGCCGCCTTGGACCGCCGCGAGCTTCTCATCGGCCAAGGCGGTTGCCGTGCCTACACCGGTGGAAGCAAACGCGTCATCGATCCCCTGACGCACATCACCTCCCGCGTTGCGCACGCGGTTCGTGAGCGCAGCGGCGGCATTCGCCGATGTGATTTGCACGGAGGCCGATCCGGGAAGACCATAAAGATCGTCGAGCAGTTGATCGACCGCGGTCATGACCGGGCCGTCGATGACCGGGGCGATGAGTTTTTCCAGTTCGTTGGAAAGCAGGTCCTTGCCGGCATCGATACCCCCGAGCAACTGGTCCGTCGCCGTTGCCCCCAGCGCATCGATCATGTTCTGGGTGTAACCGACCCCCGCATCGAGCGCGCTGGTGGCAAGACCCGCGATGTTGAGTTGCGGCAGACCGTCATATTCGAGACCGAATGTCAGTTCCGCCGTGTCGGGGCAAAGGTATTTGGCGCGATGCGTGAGGGATGCGACGAAGAAGTCCTTGGTCACATCATCCGAGGAAAAAGCACGACCGCCTTCACTCCAGCGGAGGCTGTAATGGAAAGCGTCTGTGATTCCGAGCCAGTCCTGCTCGGCTTTCACCGCATAGGCCTCCCCTTCCGCCGAGGATTGCCGGTAACCTTCGGCGTTGCCGCCGGCAAAGCCGACATTCCCCGGGTCGAAGAAAACCGAGTTGAAAAAAGTGTCAGTGCCATCAACCCAGCCGGCGGCCACGGCATAAAGCGAGGGCGGAAGACCCGGAACGTATTTACCCTTGCTGTGCACGTTCCACTTGAGGTCCTTGAAAAACGGAACATCAACCGACCCGGCCAGATTGAGGAAACCGACAGCAGGGGCACCCGCCTTGTTCTGCGAGTTGAAGTAAGCGTCTTGGCAAGGAGTGAAGGGGTAGGTCTTGGTGCCCGGACCCGGCAGACCTACCGTGGGCACTTTGAGCCGCGAGTCGAAGGGCACATCGCCGCCATCCGCCCTCGCGGCAATCTGGCCGTTGGGCCTGAACCCCAACTCGCCTCCGAGCTTGTCCTCGAAGAGTTCGCAGCGTGCTTCTACTCCCAAGACCAGCAGCGCAGGTCCGCCCGGATCGCAACCACCCGATGATTCGAACCGCAAAGAGAGCGGCGTGATCGGTGCATTGTCCCAATACCGCAATTCGACGCCGTCAGCCGAGTCGACCTTCGCATCGCGCAAGCCCCCCGGACAAGTGAGCGACAGTTCATCGAAGGCGATGGTGAAATCGGACGGCAGAGGCAAGGTGATGCTCGCCGAGGTGAGCGAGTCCTCGTTGAAGTTGTCCAGATACGAAAATTTGAAGGCTGTGAAGGCTACCGGATAGCCGTAAAGAAGCAGCGACTCGTTGAAGGATTGCGCTTCATGCACGCCGCTCACCCCGGCGTTGCGGGCATAGTATTGCGAGCGGAGCGTGAGATTATAGGCAGGGGTAGCCGTGCCCGCGATGCGACTGGCCGCAGTCGCAGTGCCTAGGTCGCTGACGCGGAGATTCACCCCGGGGTAGTCGGCGATCTGCACGTCGCTTTCGAGGTAGGAAGCCGTGCCCGGGCGAACGACATGGTCGGCGGCAACCGCCGCGCGATCCACTCCGCTGTAAAGCAGCGAACCTGCACCCATCCAAGCCGACGTGGAAACGCCGGGCGCGGTCGAACTCGTGCCACTGATACCTCCGACGAGCGAAGAGCCCGCCATGAGATATGAACCGCCACTGAAGAGCGTGTTCACAATGTGCGCGTATTTGGCGATATCCGTCGGATCCTGGCCCCATTTGAGTCGGAAATCCCCGCCCCCGACTGCGTCGTCCGTGGTGCCGTCGCCCTGCAGCCCGCCATCGCGGGTCAGGCGAAGGCTGCCCCCCGCCGGGGTGAAGCGCACGCGCGCCGTATCCGGCGCGGCACCGCACAAGGGCGTCGCATCGGGCTTGTCCGCACACGCACGATTGTGGGGAATATCAAACTTCGCGACGCCGCCGAGCGAACTCGAGGCCGGCAACACCTTGTCGGCCTCGATGTCGACCGAACCATTGACGTAGCTGATGTCCTGATTGCTGTCGGTCACATCCGCGCATGGCATATGGGGGTAAAACTTCGCGGCACCGAGGATGAGACGCGTGGTCAGCGTTCCATTTTTGCTCGCGTCGAGACCGATCGTGAGGGTGCCGCCAACCACGGAATTAGCGCCGAGGTAGACGTGGTCGTTGGCCGCTTTGGTTGCGGAGGAAACATCGGCCAGCTTGAGCCGGTTGGCGAAAAGGGTGTCCACGCTCGCTTTGCGCACCGGCGTCACCCCCGTGACCGTGGCAGCGAAGGTGCCCGCAGCGCCGGTCCAACTGATATCGGAAACGGTAAACTGGAGCGGCT